>Ga0302140_10002324_pt1 | contig 24717 bp, 22 predicted proteins | sample I_Bog_E1_1_FD_202095 | JGI IMG/M metagenome (GOLD analysis project Ga0302140, IMG submission 202095) | Peat permafrost microbial communities from Stordalen Mire near Abisko, Sweden - I_Bog_E1_1 | ecosystem: Environmental > Terrestrial > Soil > Wetlands > Peat | place: Sweden: Abisko, Stordalen... | reverse complement strand
CCGTACGGAAAGGACACGGATTTCGTGTTTCCTTCATTCAAGGCAAATGGGAGGGTCCCTCTTTCGCCCGCTGTGTTTGTGGCGGATCACCTGCGCAAGGCTGCCGTTGGGGCCGGGGTGCAGGTTCCCAAAGGGCATCGGTTTGGGTTGCATAATCTCCGCCATTCGCTTTCGAACTGGATGGTGAACACGGCGAAGGTCGAGCCGAAAACGGTGCAGGGAATTCTGCGGCATAGCCGAATTCAGACGACGCTGGACCTGTACACGCAGCAGGACTCGCACCAGACACTGGTGGCGCAAGGCCAGTTTCTTGAGGCATTGCGGATGCACACTACTGTGGTGCAGTAGCTGTGGGCTGGAATGTGGGTTGTATTTTTCGGCTGTTAGGGCCGTAAATTATAGATTCTATGGTGGGCGCTGCAGGATTCGAACCTGCGACTTCCACCGTGTGAAGGTGGCACTCTACCGCTGAGTTAAGCGCCCGATAAAGAAGGGCTGGATTCCCCGCGCAGCAGGGCATCCCATGCGTTAGAGTATCACCAGCGAGGCTTTACGGCCAAACCCTTGCCCGCAAGCAGGGGACGCTCTTGTTTTGCGACGATTTGGGATGAATTACCCATGCGCTGGAGAGTCCGTTCAATCCGCCATTCCGCTGATTTCCCCCCACCCGACGGGGAAGCGGCTTTGCGTCCGCTTTCCGGACTTGGTGGCTCGGGGATGGGCGGAGTCGGCCTTGGCGGGGTTGAACTGGCCGGGCCGGGATGGGGCAGTTCCGGCCGCGGAAACCCGAGTTCGACCCTTCTGTCCTCACGTGGCGGAGAGCCGAAATCCGGTCACGGCCGCGGCACCCTGCAAAACGGCGCCGCGCACGGGAATTCAGGGACCGAAAGCGTGCAGGAAAGTACACAAAGTGCGCAACCTTCCGACACGGATGGGGTTTCAGGAGATATGGCAACCCTGGTCCTGGACAACTCGGCCCTGGGAGTGGGTCCGGCAACACGGTCGGACTCCGGACTCGAATCCAACATTGGCATGAATGCCGCGTTGGATCCGGCCAGCGACGCGGCCATCATGCTGCGAGTAGCCGCCGGCGATGAGGCCAGCTTTAACTACCTGGTACAGAAGTACCATAGGGCCATCATCCATTTCCTTTTTCGGATGGTCCGCAACGAGGCAGTTGCCGAAGAAATGGCGCAGGAGGTGTTTCTGCGCGTTTACCGTTCGCGGGAAAGCTACCGGGCGGAGGCGAAGTTCACGACGTGGCTTTATCGCATCGCCACTAACCTGGCGGTGAATCACGCGCGCGACACCAAGCATGAACGGTCGGCGCAGACGATTTATCTGGACGCGCCGGACGAGGAAACAGGCTCGACGCCGGACGTAGCGGACGCTGAGCCGTCTGTTGAGCAGAAGTTAATGCGCGATGAGCGTATGGCGGCCATTCGCAAGCATGTAATGGCGCTGCCGGAGCGGCAGAGAATGGCCGTGTTGATGCACAAGTATCAGGGGATGGATTACCGGCAGATCGGGGACGTGCTGAAACTGAGCGAGTCGGCTACCAAGTCGCTGCTCTTTCGCGCATACCAGACGCTGCGGGACAAGTTGAAGGAATTTGTATAAGCAAGAGTGAAAAGCCGGGCAACACCGGCGGGTTGCAGGGGGTGGTTATGGAAACGATGAAACAGAATTGCACGGGGATGGAGTCGAAGCTGGCAGACATGCTGCTCGATCCGGAAGCCGTGCCTGCCAAGGTTCGAGCTCATGTTGAGCATTGCGATCACTGCCAGGAAGAGCTTGCGGAATTGGGCGCGACCATGGCGTTGCTGGATACCTGGGATGCTCCGGAGCCGAGCCCCTACTTCCTGACTCGCCTGGATGCGCGGATGCGTGAAGAGCGCCAGGCTGAGCCGGAAGGCTGGTTTGCCCGTCTGCGTGACCGCTTTGCCTTTGGACCGCCAATGCATGTGCGTCCGCTGGCAGCGATGGCCATGGCTGTGATGCTGTTGGTGGGAGGCGGAGCTTATCTGGGTGTTTCAGATGCGGATCGAACCACATCAACTCCAGGGCCAAATGCGGCGGTCGTTCACGATCTGCAGACGCTGGATAACAATGCGCAAGTTCTGGATCAAATGGAAGCCATGTCGACGCCCAACGACAACAGCGGGGACTAACGGCTTTTAACGACTGCGCGTATTCAATGCAGTCGTGTGTTTCAAATTGAAAGACCGATCAAGGATTGAGCAAGGGACGTAAGACAATGATTACCGGGGCACTCAACACGGGAGGTATGCGGCGCGCAGCTTTGATTGCGGCGTTCGCGGTTGCGTGTGCTCCTATGTCCTGGGCGTTCCACGGCCAGCACAATAGCGCGCCGGCTCGCTCGGCGCCTGCGTCGCACTACCAGGCTCCGCGCTCCCAGGCTCCAAAAGGTCAGCCGAACAAGCCGCAGAACCAGGGCCGGCCCGCTCCTCAAATTCAGGGCCGTCCGCAGGGCAACGCGATGCCGCGCCAGACCCCCAACTACGCTGCGCCGCGCCCAGCTTATCCGGCGGCACCCAATCGCGCTCCGGGTTATGCTCCCGGATACGCCGGGACACCTTACGGTGCGCAGGCTCGGCCGGGGTATGCAAATCCAGGTTCCGTTCCTCAAGGTCATCTAGGCGATTGGCTCAACCAGCACCGCGGCCAGCCCGTTCAGGACCAGGAGCGGACGCTGCGCAATGACCCCAGCTTCAACCGGCTGCCGCAGGCCGACCAGCAGCGTGTGCTGCAGCAGTTGCATCAGGTGAACCAGTTGCCGGAAGACCAGCGCGATCGTCGCCTGGCCCGCGCCGAAGCTTTGGAGCACATGTCGCCCCAGGATCGGATGAAGCTCAATATGTCCGGCCAGCGGTTGGCCACTCTGCCTCCGGATCGTCAGGCCTTGGTGAAGAATGCATTCCGCGATTTGCGCGCGGTTCCGCTCGATCAGCGGCAGATGGTGCTGAATTCAAGCCGGTATCAGGGAGTGTTCAGCCCCGAAGAGCGTGGCATTCTGTCGGACTTTTTGCGCGCCGAGCCTTACCAGCCGGCGCGGTAAAGTCACGGTTCTTTTTCTCAATCCTTGAGATATATAAAAACTGTCATCCTAAGCCAAGCTTACTTCAGCGGAGTCGAATGGACCTGCATTTCGGACATCGTGAACGCTCGACAAGAAGCCTTCACTTCTTCAATTCCAGCGGCGCACGCAGACGAATGTCTCGCGAGGATGCGCCCAACTGAATCTCAAACTTCCCAGGTTCAGCCATCCAGCCTTTCTTCTCAGGGCTCCAATAGGAAAACGCGGCGGGGTCAAGCAGGAAGTTAACGAACTTCGTCTCACCGGCCTTCAATTCCACACGCTGGAATCCCTTCAACTCGCGCAAAGGCCGATCGATCTTCGAATGCCCGTCGTGCACGTAGAGCTGCACTATCTCTGCGCCTTCGCGTGTGCCTGTGTTTCGAATTTTCAATTGGACGGAATCTGAGGCTACCTTCAAATCGCTATACTCGAACGTCGTATAACTCAACCCAAATCCAAATGGAAATTGCGGCTCAACATTCTTGGTATCGAAGTACCGATACCCCACATAAATTCCTTCCGCATAATTCACTTTGAGATTCTCGCCGGGATAATTGCTGGCCGCGGGCGAGTCCTCAAACCGTTTCGGAAAAGAAACGGGCAGCTTGCCGGACGGGTTCGCGTCGCCGAACAGAATCGATGCCAGCGCATGGCCTGCCTCCTGGCCGCCATACCACATTTCCACCAGCGCCGGAGTCTTGTCGATCCACTTCGTCATCGTCACCGGATCGCCCGTATTCAGCACGACAATCGTATGCGGATTTACGGCCTCGACAGCTTGGATCAGTTCATCCTGACCAGCCGGCAGATCCATCGTTTTTACATCGAATCCCTCGCCTTCGAGCTTCGGATAACGCCCCACCACGACTACGGTCACCTCGGCGCTGGCGGCAGCTTTCACGGCATCCTTCAGCATTGTCTCGCGCCCCAGGGGCGTGTCTAACTCCGGAGCTTCTCCTTCCATTAAAACTCCCATGCTAAAGGAAACTTTCTGCGCCCAGTCGCCAATGCGCTCGCGAATTCCATCGAGCGGCGTTACAGCATATTTTGACCGCACCAGCGAACTGCCCCCACCGCCCGTCCGCGCTATCAGCGCATTCGGCCCAATCACAACAATCGAGGGAATCTTCGCCGCATCCAAGGGCAGCAGCGAACCGGTATTCTTCAGCAGCACGATCCCTTCCGTTGCGCCTTGCAAGGCAACGGCCTTCTGGGCTGGGGTATCGACTTCGCCGCCGCCCGCATGTGGATGATCAAACAATCCGCTCTCGAAAATCACGCGCAAAATCCGGCTCACGTTGTCGTCGAGCGAGGCCTCGCTGATGTGCCCTGCCTTCACCTCGGCGAGCACCTTGTCCGCGGTCAGCCAGCCTGCGCCATTGCCTGCAGCCTTGGTGCTTTCTCGTGCGAACCACGCCTCCATCGCAGGTCCGCCCGGCATCTCCAGATCCATGCCCGCATTCACCGTCGGCGCTGTCGAATACGTGCTGCCCCAATCCGAAATCACGAATCCTTTGAAGCCAAATTCCTTCTTCAGAATGTCCGTCAGCAGTGGAACGTTCTCCGCGCAATAGGTCCCGTTCAGCCGGTTATAAGCACTCATCACTGTCCATGCGCCGCCCTCTTGGACGGCCGCCTTGAACGCCGGCAGATAAATCTCATGCATCGTGCGCTCGTCAACATGCGCATCAATGCGGTGCCGCTCGAATTCCTCATTGTTGGCGGCAAAATGCTTCACAGAGGGAATGACTCCCTCGCTCTGGACACCTTTGATATACGCAACGCCGAGCTGCGAAGTTAGATAGGGATCTTCGCCGTAGCCCTCGAAATTCCGACCCCAAAGCGGCACGCGATTGATATTCACTGTCGGCCCCAGGATCATGTCTCGCCCCAGCGCCTTCACTTCCTGCCCAATGGCCTGCCCCTCGCGCTGCACCAACTCGGGATCCCATGTTGCCGCCATCGCCACACCGGAAGGGAAGCTGGTGGCCAACACCTTCGCCGGTCCGTTTGCTGCGTTTGTAATCGCCGACGAGCCGGCCCACGACCGCACGCCCATTGGTCCATCTGCCATTTTGATTGCTGGAATTCCCAGCCGCTCAATCGGCGCCGACTCCATCCAGCCCGATCCCGAAAGCATGGTAGCCTTCTCCTCCACCGTCATCCGGCCCAGCAGGTCAGAAACTCGCTGCTCCAACGGTGTCGCGGCGTTTTTGTAGGGAGCGTCGGCGGGAACGTTTTGTGCAGCAAGCACCAGCGCACGAAACGCGACCGTGAGCAGGAAAGCAGCAATCAAGAAAGAGCGGAAACGGCGCATGATGAGGCTCCAGAGGCGGATAAACCTCCGCCAGGAATTCGCTGGCAATGGTATTCGATTCGAGCGCTCCCTAACAAATCGATTAAGCGGCATTTGCCCACGAAAAAACCGCCCCTAAGCTACAATGAAAGATGGGCTAAGGCCAAATATTTTTGCGGACTGACCGCAAACACAGCAAGGAGCTTCAACTCTTATGGCGATTCCCGCCACTCAAATGCGTCCCGGCATGATCATCAAGCACAACGACCAACTGCACCTGGTTTTCAAGGTCGAGCACCGTACACCCGGCAACCTGCGCGCGTTCATCCAGGCCAAGCTGCGCAACCTCCGCACCGGCGCCATGTTCGAGCACCGCTTCCGCTCCGCCGACGCCATCGAAAAAGTTCAGGTGGACGAAGTCTCCATGGACTTCCTCTACGCCGACGGCGACGACTACTACTTCATGAATCCCGTCGACTACGAGCAGACCGTGCTCAAGGGCTCCACGCTCGGCGACGCCGTTGAATACCTCACGCCAAACCTTCAGATCAAGGTCAGCTATCACGACGGCAACGCGGTCGGCATCGATCTGCCGGCGTCGGTTGAGCTTGAAGTGATCGAGACCGAGCCGGGTCTCAAGTCCGCGACCGCCTCCAGCGTCACCAAGCCAGCGAAGACCGAAACCGGCCTCGTTGTCCAGGTGCCGTCCTTTATTAATGAAGGCGAGAAAATCCGCGTGGATACCAGCGAAGGGGCTTACCTCAGCCGCGCGTAAGAGTGCCGGAATAAACATCGCGAGGATAGTTGGCCATGAATAGGATCGACTTTCAAGAGATTGCCGAACTTCGACTTCAAGAATCCAGGGCACTACTCGTCGCTGGTCTTCCAGAGGGCGCATACTATCTAGCAGGATATGCAGTCGAGTGTGCCCTGAAGTCCTGCATCGCAAAGAAGACACGGGAGCACGACTTCCCGGAAAAGAAACTGGTCAACGACAGCCATACGCATGACATTGGTAAACTTCTTCAACTTGCAGAATTGAAGGAAGATTTCGACACCCAGATATAGGTTGATCCATCGATAAAATCGAAGCTCGACACCGTTCAAGAATGGACAGAAAGTAGCCGGCACCAAAGGAAGTCTCCGATCGATGCCGAGGCGCTTTTGGAGGCGATTGAAGATGCGAATGGAGGTTTGCTCCCATGGATTCGGCAACGCTGGTAAGTTTTGATATCGAGCAAGGACAAGAATTGATCGATGCTCTCGACGGGGATGGCAAGTCCCCCAACGTGGCGTTGTGGGCAAAACTTCCCGAGTATGAGAATTGGCGCTTGGTCATCGCATCTGACCAGTTGGATCAATCGTCGGCTCTCGCTGGATATACACAAATCAACGAAACGTTGAGGCGATTGGGAATACCGCTCCGACGCCGGGTTCCATTGGTTCTTCGTCCCGTGCAGCGCCCTTTTATTCAGGCGCTTCGCCACGCCTTCGCATCGGCGAACGACACGTATGGAATGCGCTTGGGCGGACAGGCATTTGGCGACCAGTATCTGGAGGATGCATTCGTCTATCGCATCCGCTGAGCAGGTGCGCGTCCCTTGGGATCGAGGTTTCCATGAAGCGGCTTCTTTTGCTGGTTCCTCTTCTGTACCTGTCGGAGGCTTATCCCATGGCGCAGACACCTCCATCTCTTTCGCCTGACCAGACCGCCGTCGCTGAGGGCAATAACGCCTTCGCTGTCGATCTGTACGGCCAGCTTCGCAAGCAGGACGGGAACCTCTTCTTCTCGCCTGAAAGCATCTCGACAGCCTTCGCTATGGCCTATGCGGGAGCGCGTGGAACCACTGCACCGCAGATGGCGACCGCGCTCCATTTCACACTGCCGCCGGATCGCCTGCATCCCGCCATGGGTGCGCTGCTCACCAGCCTCAATGCCGCGCATCCCGGCTACCAGCTTCATGTTGCCGATGCTCTGTGGGCGGAGAAGGACGCGACCTTCCTCGATGACTTCATCAAGCTGACGAGCACAAATTACGGCGCAGGCTTCAACAGGGTCGATTTCAAAAATGCGCCGGACGCGGTTCGCCAGACAATCAATCAATGGGTCGAGCAGAAGACCGAAGACAAGATCAAAGACCTGATTCCACCGGGCGCACTCAGCCCCGCAACGCGCCTGGTGCTCACCAACGCTATCTACTTCAAGGGTGACTGGGAAACAAAATTCGACAAGGCATCAACACAAGACGAGGATTTTCATCTATCCGCGACGCAAACCGCAAAAACGCCTCTGATGCACCTGACGGCCAAATTCGCCTATTTCAAGGGCGGAACGTTTCAGGCCCTCGCCGTTCCCTACAAGAGCGGCGAGCTGTCGATGGTGGTCCTGCTGCCGAACGATGTAGCCGGCCTTCCCGCGCTCGAGCAATCACTGACAACAGCCAATCTGAAGCAGTGGCTCACCCAGTTGAATATCGGCCCCAAGGTCATCCTTACGTTGCCGAAATTCAAGATGACCAAAGAGTTTGAACTTTCGAATGCACTGGGTGCCTTGGGGATGGCGCAGGCATTTCAACCCAGCGCGGCCGATTTTTCCGGCATCACCGGCAAACGCGATTTCTGGATTTCGTCAGCCATCCACAAGGCCTTCATCGATGTGAATGAAGAAGGTACCGAAGCAGCGGCCGCTACCGCAATCGTGATTACGGCGATGGCCATGGCGCGCCCTCAGCCGCCCGTAATTTTCCGCGCCGACCATCCGTTTATTTTCCTCATCCGCGACAACCGTTCCGGCGCAATCCTCTTCATGGGCCGCGTTACCGACCCAAACAAGTAGGCCGTCCTGCGTGCACTTCAAGGTTTCTTGGGCGCTGGTCCTATGACCGGTGGAGCTTGCGGGTTCGTCTGACTTGAAGGGACGGCTTGGCCAGGAAAGTAACTTATCACCCCGCCTGGGTTGACGAAGAGCAGTTGCGCTTGTGCATAAGGGAAGCTGCACGTCAGGTACAGGTAAGCTCTCTGCCCGCTATTCGCCAGGCTCAGATTAGTAGCTGTGGCCACCTGTGCTTCGGTGAGGGTAGTGATCGTGCCGGCACTGAACGTACCCAACGAGCCAGATCCGGCAAGGCTGCCATTGTCATACGCGTCCACCGTGCAGGTCCCGCTTGTTCCGGCACTCGAGTAGGGGCTCATGCTTGTATTCTCAATGGCCAATAGACTCGAATACCCCGCATCGTCTCCGGTGAACCACGGGATCAGGATGCTGGTCGTGGCTGTGCTCTCGGCGGAGATCCGTTTGGCCCAGAAGTGTTGATACAGCGCCAAGGCAAGTGCCGCCCCGAGAAGACAGGCAAATGCCGCTCTCCAAATAGAAACTTCTCTCATGTTTTGACTCCTTTGTTAGCAAGGGCAATTCTGGGTTCAGTTTTGGCTTGTTCAGTGACAGGGGAATTGACACATTGCATTAGTGCGTTTTGGCTGGTCCCAGGGGGGAGGGACCTTGCAAGAACAATAAAATAGGGAAATCCCGATCCTGTCAACGGGAATCGGGATTTGCCTTTACCGCAGCGGGTGTAGCTTGATCTAGAACTTCGCTTCCGGCAGACTCACAGGTCGCGCCTCAATCATTGCCTCAATCTTCACCAGGTCTTCCAGCACCGGCGATAACACCGGCGCGTCCACCTGCACTACAGCCAGCGCGGTTACCGGCTTGGCGCCGGACCGCTCGCGACCTAATGCAAAGTTGGCAATGTTCACGCCGTGTTCGCCGAGGATCGACCCGATCCTGCCGATCACACCCGGCACGTCCAGATTCCGGCAGACCAGCAGATTTCCTTCGAGCGGCGTCTCAATGTCGATGCCGTCGAACTCAAGCAGCCGCGGCTGTTCACCATGAATCACCGTAGCGCTGGCGCGGCTTGATCCCGAGCCCGTATGCAACACCACCGTAAGCACGCTGGCAGCGCCACCGCGATGGCTTTCCGTCTTTTCCTCGTGTACCCGAATGCCCCGCTCCTGCGCTACGGCTGCTGCATTGATGCGGTTCACATTCTCGGAACCCTGCAGAAGACCTTCGATCACCGCATTGCGCACCAGGTCCGTTTTTGCCTCAGATAAGGCGCCGCCGTAGGTCAGATGAATGGCCTCAATTCCTGTCTTGCCGGCCTGCGCCAGGAACGATCCCAGCCGGGCAGCGAGATCGATATAGGGAGCCAGCACCACATACTCTTCGTGGCTCAGGGAGGGCAGATTCACCGCATTCTGCACCACGCCCAGCTTCAAATACTCACGCACCTGCCGCGCAATCTGAATACCCACGGCTTCCTGCGCCTCCCCTGTCGAACCGGCGATGTGCGGAGTCAAGATCACATTGTCCAATTCAAAGTAGGGCGAGTCCTTCAACGGTTCCACAGCAAATACATCCAACGCCGCTCCCGCTACCTGGCCGCTTTTGAGCGCAGCAACCAGTGCCGCATCCTCAATCAATTCGCCGCGCGCGCAATTGATAATGCGCACACCCTTTTTCATCGCCGCGAGTGATTTCGCATTCACCACACCTGCTGTTTGCGGAGTCAGCCCCACATGTAAAGTGATGTAGTCGGACGCGGCAATCAGTTCATCCAGCGTCACCAGCTTGATGCCGTTTTCACGCGCCACTGCTGCCGAAACAAACGGATCGCTACCCACAATTTCCAGACCAAAGCCCTTGGCGCGTTTCGCCACTTCCAGGCCGATCCGCCCCAGCCCCAGAATGCCCAGCGTCTTGCCGCGCAACTCCGCTCCTTGCAGGCTCTTCTTCTCCCATTTGCCGGCATGCATGGTGCTGTTTGCCGCGGGCAATTTGCGCGCCAGCGCCAACATCAACCCAATCGTCAACTCGGCAACGGCTACCGCATTCGCACCCGGCGTATTAATCACCACAATGCCGCGCCGCGTTGCTGCATCGGCATCAATGTTGTCCACACCAACGCCGGCGCGGCCCACAACGCGCAGCTTCGGAGCATGTTCCATCAGCGCGTCGTCGACTTGAACTGCAGAGCGCACAACCAGCGCATCCGCATCGGCGAGAGCGGCCGGCAACCCATCCGGCAACTGGTCGTGCGTCAGAACTTCCCAACCCGGCTCAGCCGCAAACACGGCCAGCGTCGCCGGAGAAACCTTCTCCGCCAGAACGATTTTCATCTTGTCTCCCTTGCTTTTTTCCGAAGCTTGATACGCGTCAAAGCGAATGCCCTGTTGTTCGCACAACAAGTCGAACATCCGCACCACGGCTGCATGCGGTTTGCCCTCACCCCGCTCATAATTTGTGATCGAGTTGGGATGCACGCCGAGCCGCTCCGCCATCTCGTATTGATAGAGGTCGAGCTGCTTGCGCGCGATCAGCAGCTTTTCCCCAAAAGTCAGTTCAGACATAATAAGCAGCTCCTAGCTGCTAGCTTCTAGCCGCTAGCCAAAAACAAAAGCTGGGTGCCCCCGGTCTCGCGTTTGAGACTGGGGAAACCGCAAATCTCAATTCGCCGAATGACAAGCGAACAGCTGGGAGCTAAGAGCTGGAAACTGCTGTCGCATAGACGCCCTGCGCCGCCGCTACCGCCTGCCCATACACAACCGGCAGACCCAGCGTGTCCTTGGCGATATGTTCCATCGCTCCCAGAAACGCAATCGTATCCAGATAGTCGAAGAACCCCAGATGCGCAACGCGAAAGATCTTGCCCTGCATCGAGCCTTGTCCGTTCGCTGTAACCAGGCTGAACCGCGCCTTCAGCGCCTTCACTACCGCGCCCGAATCCATGCCCTCCGGAACGGCCACGGCTGTAGCCGCTCCCGAAGGTGAAACCGGCGCAAACAGCTTGAACCCCAGCGCCACCAAACCTGCCCGAGTAGCCGCCGCGTTCACCTGCGCATTGTCGATTAGCGCGATGCGGCCCTTTTCAAGGTCGCCGCCGGCTTGCCCTGCAATGTAATCCAGCGACGCACCCAGACCCGCAATCAACGCCACAGCGGGAGTATAAGCACTCTCACCTTTGACGGCGTTCTTGCGTTCCTTGCGCAGATCAAAGTAGTAGCGCGGATTCTTCGAAGCATCCATCGCCTTCCACGCCTTTTCGCTCACGCTCAAGTAAGCGAGGCCCGGCGGAATCATTACCGCCTTTTGCGACCCTCCGATGAGAATGTCGATGCCCCAGCCGTCCACATCGAACGTCTGTGTGCCCAGGCCCGTGATGCCGTCCACAATCAGCAGCGTGTCTGTCCCTTTGACCAGCTTGGCAACACCCTCCACATCGTGGCTCACCGCTGTCGAAGTCTCCGACGCCTGCATGTAAACAGCCTTGTGTTCCGGCTTCAGTGCCGCCGCAACCTCGGCCAGGTCGAAGGTCTGCCCATAAGGCTTTTCCACCACGTCGACCACACAGCCAAATGCTTTCGCCAGGTCAACCCAGCGCTCGCCGAACTTGCCCGCCGTCAGCACCAAAACCCGGTCGCCAGGAGAGGTGAGATTCGAGACCGAAGCCTCCATCGCGCCCGTGCCAGAGGACGAGAGCAACAGCACATCGTTCTGCGTGCCCACAAAGACTTTCAACTGGGCCAGCACCTTCAGAAACAGGGCGCGGAATTCCGGCGTGCGGTGGTGAATATCCGCCGCCGCCATGGCAAACTGAGCCGCCGGCAAAAGCGGTGTCGGACCGGGTGTAAAAAGACGTGTCTTGCGAATCATGGTTTCTCCTATGGTGTCGTAGCGGCGCAGGGTGTAATCGGCAATTCTCGGCGCGGCAACTGATCACATAATACACATTTTTGTGATTTTTGTGAAGTTTTTCCGGGCCCAAATCAGCAAAGTTCCCGCTCCGAGACAGTTTCCATCGACAGTGCCACTCTAGATTTACGGTGTGCCCCATGATTCAAGTCGACTTCGCGTTTCCTCACCGCTATGAGATCAAAGAGCCGCCAGAGCTTCCCGGCGCTGGCCAAAACTCCCTGCCGGTCTACTACTTCCCTCGCCTTGGAGTGCGGCCTGAGCGCGACGGCCATTGGGTTCAGGTCGTTCCCGCATCCGGCTTGCCTTGGTTAGGCGTCTTCCGCGGCAGCCGCTATACTTTTTCACGTCTTCTCAGCACCCCAAAGCCTGACCAGTTCTGCGTTGTTGCAGAAGGCCAGGGATACCTTGTTCATGCGGCGTCACCCGACGAATGGCAGGAGATTGACATGGCTCCCATCACCAGTGCTCGACCCGTCGCCGAGAGTGGCCTATTGATCCTAACCACATTCCACATGCTCGCTGCATTGGGCGTTGCCGGCCTTGCGTGGAAAAGCCCCCGAGTCTGCTGGGATGACCTGTGCATCAGCCGGGCAGACTCTGAGCGCATCGAAGGCACGGGTCACGATCCTACGAGCGAGAGCGCACAGATGCGCTTTTCGGTCGATACTAAGACTGGGGACTCTCTTATAGCAGCGCCACGCTCCATGGATGGCAGGCCGTTCTGGTAAGTTCTCGCAAGCAGCATTTTCGCTAATTGTCTGACAGAGACCGGAGGCTAACTTCAATGGCGACCAAGCGGAAAGATATTCGGAAGACACACTCACCCGAAGTTGAGGCTTGGATCGCCGACCAGGTGCGAGAGGCCCCTGAGGTTATGAGGCTCTACGCGCTGTTCGAGGCGGAATGGCGGGCCGCACATCCTGAATCCGAACCCACAGATGTCGAGATCGACCAGTTTGAGAAGCTGGCCGTCCCTAGCATCGGCGGGAGTTCTGCAACCTGAGGCCAGGAAAAGTTACACTTAAGTAAAGAAGGAACGCATGACCGAAGCAGGAGCACTCGAATCCCTCATCACGCAACAAGTCGTAACCGCCATGAAGGCGCACGACGCAGTCCGCACCACCACGCTGCGTCTCATCAAGAACGCGCTCAAGAACAAGGCCATCGAGAAGCGCGCTCCGCTAACCCCGGCCGAGGAGCAGCAGGCCCTGGCCACCATGATCAAGCAGCGGCGCGACTCCATCGACCAGTTCACAAAGGGCAACCGCCCCGAACTTGCCGCCGCTGAAGCCGCAGAGATCGTTGTCATCGAGGAGTTCCTGCCCAAAGCCCTCGACGAATCCGCCCTTCAGACTCTTGTCGCTGAAGCCGTCGCCGAAGTCACTGCTGCATCGGGCCAAAAGCCCACACCCAAAGACATGGGCACCGTGATGAAGGCCGTCCAGGCCAAGTTGCAAGCCGCCAGTCTTCGAGCTGAGGGCCGCACTGTGAGTGAGTTGGTCAAGAAGGTACTTGCCGGCTAGTCTTCACGCGGCTCTGCCCCAAAATCCAGTTAAGATCAGGGAATCTCTGTCTCGCCGAGGTTCCCCTTCCATTGAATCAGTCCACTCCGAGAGCGCACGGTCTCGACACTCTCCGTGCCCTCGCCATCGTCTTCGTCATCGTGTACCACGTCAGCGTCTTTCACGATGAGGGAACCCTCCCGGCTTTCCTGCTTCCCGTCGCCCAAACGGGCTGGATGGGCGTCGATCTCTTCTTTGTCCTCAGCGGCTATCTCATCGCCTCGCAGTTCCTTCGCCCGTATCGTACCGGACTGAGCCCTGGCTTGTGGCCGTTCTATCGCAACCGCCTCTTCCGCATCCTGCCCGCATTCGGCGTCGTGCTCGCGCTCTATCTGGCCGTTCCCCTGTGGCGCGAAAGCCCATCTCTGCCGCCCCTCTGGCAATTCCTCACCTTTACGCAAAACCTCTTCATCGATCACAGATACCACGCCTTCTCCCACGTCTGGTCGCTCTGCGTCGAGGAGCACTTCTATCTGTTCTTTCCGCTCATTGTGCTGGCCGCCATGCGCAAACGCTCCGTACGCATAGCCGTTGCCATCCTTCTCAGCCTGGTCTTTTCCGGGATCCTCATCCGCAGCTATTTCCTCTTCCATCTGCTCCAGCCGCTTGCCGCTTCCGATGGACCTTTCGGGTTCGCATTCATGGCGCGCATCTACTACCCCACCTATAGCCACCTCGACGGCCTGCTCGCCGGAGTTACCCTGGCCCTAATCCGCATCTTCCGCCCAATTACATGGACCGCCCTTGCGCGCCGCGGCCATAGCCTCTTCTTCGCGGGCGTGTGCGTGGTTGCCCTGGCCGTCTATCTCACAAAGGACTATTGGGACTCAGTCACCGGAGTCGCCGCCGCCGGCATCATTATCGGTTTCCCCGTGCTCTCACTTGGTCTCGGACTGCTCGTCGCGTCCGCTGTCAGCACCAACGGATGGCTGCGTTTCAAAATCCCCGGCGCCAAGTTGATCGCGACCCTCGCCTACAGTCTCTACCTCACTCACAAAGAGTTGATCCACCTGGTCGACTTGTGGTTTCCGTCCATCGCTGAAGGCCACATGCTCCTGTGGTTGATCGTCTATACGATCTTTTGCCTCGTCACCGCGTCCGTACTTTATCTGTGTGTGGAGCGCCCATTCCTCATCCTTCGCGACAGAAGCACGCTTCGCGCATGAGGCCGCTCATTCGCGCGCCGAGAAACAAACGATGGAATGGCCGATTCTTTGAGCTATGCACTTAGGAATATTTCCTCATCGTTCGCGTCACAAATAGTATGGTTAGACCCACTTCAAGAACGAGAGGAAGTCCCCGAATGACGATGAGGAAGCATAGTCTGACGTTTTTGATCCTGTGCGCGGTAGCGGCGTGCGTTTTGGCCCCTGCGCATCGGCTGACTGCACAGGAAACCGATTTAAGGGCTTCAAACACCCCAATGGAGCCAGTTGTTCCACAAGTGATTCGCTATAGCGGCGCAGTGCCAAACCGCGCTGGTGACACGGTTGAAGCCCTTTTCAGCATTTATGCGGCTGCCGAAGGCGGTGAACCGGTGTGGTCCGAAACCCAGCGAATAACCGTTGGGGAGGGTGGCGCATATTCGGTGTTGCTCGGCGGTGCGAGCCCCGGCGGCCTTCCTCAGGGACTGTTTGCCGGCGGCGCGGCGCGATGGTTGGGCGTGAGCGTGGAGCGGTCCGCTGAGCAGGGGCGCGTCCTGCTTTCAAGTGTTCCTTACGCGATGAAATCGGCCGACGCCGAGTCTCTTGCAGGTCATGCCGCGTCGGAATTTGTGACCCAGGGGCAGCTTGCTCAATTGGCCTTGATAGCCGGCCAGCCTGGGCAAAAAGGGGTTGCCGATCCAGAAACGCAGCCCAACACTTCGGGAGCGGTAACCGGTTCGGGCACCAACGGCACTATTCCGCTTTGGACAGGGGCACTTACACAAGGCAACTCTGAGATCGTCCAGGTGGGCGCGGATGTTGGCATCAACGAAGCCGCCCCCGGCGCAACATTAGACGTGGGTGGAACCGCGACATTTCGTGGAACAACCACTCTGCCCGCCGAGAGCACGGCAACGCCGTCGGCAGGATTCCGTTCGCAACTATTGGATTTCGCCGACAGCGCCTGGTCGACGACAACCAATGCTCCTGTTGCTCAAACCTGGCGACTCTACGTTACCGATTCAGCCAATAACAGCGCCAATCCGACCAGCAGTTTCAACTTCCAGTTTCAGAATGGAGCAGGAGCTCCCACACCCACCATTCTCTCCATCGGACAGACAGGCGAAATCGCCTTCGCGCCAACGCAAACCTTTCCCGGCACCATCAACAGCGTAGTAGGGACCAGCCCCGTGACAGCGACAACCACTTCGGGCGCGGTCAGCCTGGGGTTGAATGCTTCAGTACTGGAAACCACGCTCAACAACTACTACGCGCAATTGAATTCGACTAACGTCTTCCCGTACTTTCAGACGTTTAACGGAGGACTGACGACCCCCGGAACGATCTATGCAAACAGCGTAAATTCGACAACAGGTTTTGTCCTGAACGGCCAGTATTTTGGCCAGGGGAATTACGCCCTTCAGAATTCTTCCCTGGGATTTTCTACGAGTCCATCACAGACCGGCCATGCCAACCTGGGCGTTGGCACGAATTCACTGTCTTCAGAAACCTCGGGATATTGGAATACCGCAGTGGGTGCGAGCGCGATGTTTTCTGATCAGGACGGCTACGACAACGTCGCGGTTGGGACTGATGCGCTGACAAGCGTTGTGAGCGGCTGGGGTAATGTAGGGGTCGGGGTCGCAGCCGGCATCAACCTCGCCAACGGATACACAGACACGGCGATCGGCTACTATGCGGGACCCGACTCCGGTTCTCCGGGGCTCACGAATGCCACGGCGATCGGCGCCAACTCCACCGTGAACGAGAACAATGCCCTGGTCCTCGGGCAGACCACCACCACTCCAGGCGCGAAGCACGTGAACGTGGGTATCGGGACTTCGGCCCCGGTTTCACCATTGGATATTACCGTGGATGCCGAGGGGAAACTTGGACCCACCATCACGCTGACCAATCCCAGCCTTGCCGGCGGTGCTTCATCGTCCATTGATTTCAATACCACTCCGCCGGTGACGGGAACGTCGGCCTACAATCCTGGCGCGCGCATTGCGGCGGAGGATAACGATTACTCTGACAATATTTCGTTCTATTCGAACACCCCGGGAGCCAAGAACAACGGCCTCCGCCGCAACATGACCATCTATGCGAATGGCGATGTGAATGTTGCCGGGAATCTTTCCAAGGGTGGCGGCTCGTTCAAGATCGACCATCCCCTTGACCCGGCAGACAAGTACCTTTACCACTCATTCGTTGAGTCGCCGGACATGATGAACATCTACAACGGTGTTATTACGCTCGATGCGCATGGCAAGGCCACCGTGCAAATGCCGGACTGGTTTCAGGCTCTTAATTCCGACTTCCGTTACCAGCTTACGGCGATTGGCGCCCCGGGACCCAATTTGTTTATCGCAGAAGAGATTAACGGGAACCACTTTAGCATTGCGGGCGGAAAGCCAGGCATGAAAGTGAGTTGGCAGGTAACCGGCATCCGTCAGGATGCCTGGGCCAACGCGCACCGCATCCCAGTGGAAGAGGAAAAACCCGCCAATGAGCGTGGCTACTATCTGCACCCTGACCTCTATGGAGCAGGAGAAGACAAACAGGTAAGCAACGCACCCAGGCAGAAGTGAGCACTTCCAAAAGTGTCTACTTCTCGCGAGGTTTCCGGGGCCGACTCGAGGACTGACGGGCAATCGTCCGACAGTCACTATCAGCTTCTATTTGGTTGGGGCCTGAGGCGCAGGTGCCGGAGCGGGCGCCACCGGTGCTGCTTCAGCGGGAGCAGGGGCAGGTGCGGACTGTTGGCCCTTCGAGAACGAACGAATGTAGATGACCAGGTTCCATACTTCATCATTTTTTGCGCGGCTTGCATCTTCCGCCGGCATCTTATCGCCTTTACCCTTGCGGATGATGTCAAAAATCTGCTGGTCCGACATCGGTGCAAACGTCTTCGGATCTGTCCAGTCAGCCAGGGTCACGTTCATGCTGGTGGCAATATCGGTTTTCCCGTTGCCATTATCTCCATGGCAAAGGGCACAATCCATCGCATACAGCTTCTTCGCCTTTTCCTGCGATGCGGCCGTCGGTTTTACAGGATTGGTCGACGCCGGAGCGGCGTCCTGGGCTGCGCGCCCGGCAGCAAGCCTGGGAGTCGGAGTGGGTGCGATCACAAAAAGGACCGCGGCGGAGAGGAGCAGAAACGGCTTCAGCATGGCAGCCTCCTCAGTTGCATGTGCCGTTGACGGGCATCTTGCAGCTGAATCTTTTTCAGGCCGAATTATATGCCTGTCGAGCCACCCCGCGGCTGTGAGCCCGCTCACACGGCTAGAACAGACCCAGATCACCCTCCGGGACAGGTGCATGCTTCAGCAGCCCCAACTCGCCCGCCAACCGCTCCAGCTTGGCGCGGACAGCCGTCGAGGGCGCCACCAGGGGTAGCCGAACGTGATCCGAAGTCCGGCCCATCAGGTTGAGAATCGTCTTGACCGGTGTAGGATTCGAGTCCCAGAAGTTAGCGTCGATAAGGCGGGCGTAGCGGCGTTCGAGCTCGCGAGCCTCAGCCCAATTATTGCCCAGGGCGGCGCGAATCATGCGGCCCATCTCCGCCGGAATCTCATTAGCAGCCACGCTGATCAGCCCGTGCGCGCCCACGCCGATCGATGCCAGCGCCATATTGTCATCGCCGGAAAAGATTTTGAAGCCGCGCGGCAGAATATGTACCAGCTCGGAAATCTGCGGCAGCTTACCACTTGATTCCTTGATGGCCTGGATGTTGGGCGCGGCCTGCGCCAGGCGCAGCACGGTTTCCGGGTCGAGATTCACCGCGGTCCGCCCCGGAATGTTGTAGAGCGTCACAGGCAGCGGATCGACAGCCTGGGCGAGCGCAAGAAAGTGCTGAAACTGCCCCTCTTGCGAAGGCTTGTTGTAGTACGGATTCGCGGAAAGAACGGCGTCGATGCCGCGCAACTGGCGCAGCCGACCGGCATGCCGCAGCAGCGTACGCGTGGAGTTGTGCGTGCAACCCGCCCACACTGGCACTCGTCCCGCCGCTGCTTCGGCCACGATGCAGACGGCCAAGAGCCATTCTTCTTCGTCAAGCGTGGCCGCCTCACCAGTGGAACCGCAAGCCACAATAAAGTCGATCCCGGAGTCGATCTGCCAGTTCACCAGCGCTCTCAGCGCCGCTTCATCAATAGACCCATCCGCCTTGAAAGGCGTAACAATAGCCGTGCCGCAACCCGTCGTTTCCATCACAGGAAAGTCTATAACGTGGGGCTGGGTGGGCGTGGAGATGAACGCTGAGCCGGATGCGCCACAAATGCCCCGTGCCCCGTTCTGGGGTGGGCGAAACATTCACGGGGTAGTCTCCTTCATCCGAGGCTGAACGCAATAACAGTCTTTGTCAATTTTTGTTATTTCGTTTCGGTACCCCTGGCCTCAAATAATTTGTTTACCGCTTGTCGAAAACGCGTTTTCCCATTCGACTACCCACCAGAACAGGCAAGAGGAGGCCTGGAAACCATGCAATATCTTCTACTGATCTACAACGCTGAAAGCAATTGGGACGCGCTCAGCGAGGCGGAAAACGCGAACATGATCAAGGAATTCCGCGAGTTCACGCAATCAATCATCGCCAGCGGCAACTACAAAGGTGGCAACCAACTTCACCCCACCTCGAAGGCGACAACCGTCCGCGTGCAGGATGGCAAGACGCTGGTCACCGACGGGCCGTTTGCCGAAACCAAAGAGCAGCTTGGCGGCTACTACCTGATTGAAGCTGCGGATCTGGATGAGGCAACGGCGATTGCGGCGCGCATTCCGTCGGCGGGCATGGGCCCGATCGAAGTGCGGCCGATTGTCCCGCTGGGATAACGCGAGAAGCTTTATCGATGCGCGGTCGTGTAGCCTGATTCGACTGAATCGGGCTACGCTGGTTTTGAGGCGGCGCGGTGGCGAACGAGCAGGAATCCCTTGAACAGATCTATCGCGACGAGTGGGGCAGAATTGTCGCCACGCTGATTCGCCTGCTGGGCAGCTTCGACCTGGCTGAAGAAGCGGCGCAGGAGGCCTTCGCCGTCGCGCTTGAACAGTGGTCGCGCCAGGGCATTCCGGCCAATCCCCGCGCATGGTTGATATCGACGGCGCGCCACAAGGCCCTTGATGCGCTGCGCCGAAAAGCTCGCTGGGAAGATAGCGGCGATCCTGAAGCGAAGCTGGCAGCCCTAGTGCAGGAACCGGCGGCGATTGAGGAGGATGGTGTGGTGGAGGATGATCGATTGCGGTTGATCTTCACCTGTTGCCACCCGGCGCTCAACGAGGATGCGCAAGTGGCTCTGACTTTGCGTACACTTTGCGGGCTGACGACGGAACAGATTGCCAAGGCGTTTCTGGTTCCTCTGCCCACCATGGCGCAGCGGCTTGTTCGCGCCAAGCAGAAGATTCGCGATGCGGGAATTCCGTATCGCACGCCTCCGCGTACTGAACTTGCCGCACGGCTGCAGGCTGTTCTGCTGGTGGTTTATCTCGTCTTCAATGAGGGATACAACTCCGCCGGCGAGGGGCGTGCGCTGAGTGAAGAGGCGATTCGCCTGACCCGTGTGCTGTGCGAATTGTTGCCTGCGGAGGCGGAGGTGCGCGGCCTGCTCGCGCTGATGTTGCTGCATGATTCCCGACGCAATGCTCGCAAAAATCACGATGGCGATTTGATTCTCCTCGAAGAACAGAATCGCGAATTGTGGAATCGTGCGGCGATTGGCGAGGGGTTGCGACTGGCCGAGTCGGCATTGCGCAGCGGGCCTGGACCCTACTCGGTGCAGGCGGCGATAGCGGCTGTTCACGCACAGGCGGCGACCGCGGCGCAAACAGACTGGCCGCAGATTGTGGCGCTCTATGATGTGTTGCTGCGCATGAATCCGTCCCCGGTGATCGAGCTCAATCGTGCCGCTGCGGTGGCAATGGCTCAAGGGTGCGCTGCAGGATTGCAACTGTTGGATGGATTGGAAGAGCGCGGGGAGTTGCGCGGGTATTATCTGCTGCCCTCTGCGCGTGCGGATTTGTTACGGCGTCAGGGCGATTGGAACGCGGCGGCTGTAGCTTATCGCGCTGCTTTGGCGCTGGTTGCGCAGGAAGCGGAGCGGAAATTTCTGGTGCGGCGGTTGACCGAGGTCGAAGACAAAGCTGTATCCGCTTTGCAACGCGGAGAAGCGTAAGCTCAGGCCTGCGCGCTCACAGCAAATTTTCATTCCGAATCGCGTTGATCATCAGCCACGTTAATGGGTGCGCGATATAAGGTCGGCAACCCGAACCCGCGGCCGCAATCGCTGGCGAACAGGATAGCTTTGGAATCCGATTCCCAGGCAGGCGATGAGCTATTGCAATTGCCTCCGGTCAAGCGCCTCTGCTGGCCGTTCGAAAGATCGCGAAGCCAAATATGCGTGGGCCCATCCTGTGCCGACTCGAATGCCAACCATTTTTTATCGGGTGACTCAGCGGAGGCGGCTGAGTAAGCCGGAACTGCGATTGCCAGAGGCTTTGTCGATGCCGTCGATGGGTCGAATCGCATCATCGTTGAAGTCCGGTTTGCCGCCAGTTCGAAATCAATCGAAGCCCCATCGGGCGCGAGCCTTGGATAAAGAGCCTGCCCCGGAAACACGAACTGTTGGCTTTGGCCATCGTGGAACCAACGGAGCACATAGCGGTCCTTGCCCATCGATTGGCAAAAAACTCCAGCCCGCGAAACCACAGGAAAAGAAGAGAACAACTCGCCGGCTTGCACCGCAAAATGCTCGAAGCGCTGTCCTGGCTCAAGTTCACGGTTCGTCAATTGCTGCCTCGCGATGAACGCGGAAATCAGCGCGACAATCGAGAACGCCGCAAGAACATGTCGCCTGGGGATCTCTCGCCAACATGGCCAGCCAATCGCAAGAAACGACGCCAGAAGAACCCATACCTTGGGAAAGAGCCAGGCCGCATGCAACGGCGACGCCAGAAAAATATATGAAGCCACCAAGAGGAAGCTTCGCACCGGTCCGGCATCTTCCAACAGCAAGACGAATGGGAGCAACAGAATGATGAAAGTGTAGGAAGAAGCGGTTGTCGATAAAAGAACGGCTCCAATAACGAACCACGCAAAATCGTGCCGCTCTGTTGTGCGCGCCCTGCCTGCTCCAAGGAATAGGAAGACGACAATCGTCAACGAAATGAAACTGCGCAGGAAAAAATAGAGCCCAGGATTCTGCCAAAGCGGATGGGGATTCAATTCCGGGTCGGCAACCAGCGAGCGCATCAAGAATGCGGAGTACGTTGAATTGGCGGGATGGTACGGGTCGACGGGGGCAGTGTCCAGCGATCGGGGAAGAATCTGCGTTGCGTAATAAAGAACGTCGGTCCGGCCGAACAACGCAATCGCCAGCCCAACGAGAAGCAGCATGGCAGCGCCCATTCCGAGCAGAGACTTCCACTGACGCCTGCGGACGAAGCAAAGCATGAATGGACCGCCATAGAGCTTCAGGCCGAATGCGATTCCCGCAATGCAACCGGAGGCCCAATGCTTCTTGCTGTGAAGGCAATAAACGGCCAGCGTCAGCAGGAACAGAACGAAGACGTAATACTGTCCGAGAAAAAAGTTGGACTGCAGAGAAAAATAGCCGCAAAACGCCAGCAGCCAGACGGTTTCAAAGCGGAATCCAGTGATCCGGGACAGCAGTAAAACCGTCATCGCGAGAAAGGCAAGGTTGCATGCAAGCCAGATTCGTTTCGCCGTTTGCGGTTGGAATCCGGCAAGCGGCATGAACGGAAGCATAGTCAGCGGAGTCTGTGGACTATAGGCTCCGATTTGCATGCCGTTACCGGCAACGTTCATTTGCTTGGCAAACCAGGTCCAATCGTAATAATTGCGCAAGGGCTGATGCTGCTTCGTTAATACCGCGGCCGTATAGTAGTTAGGAAAATCGGTCGTGGCCTGCTTCCAGCCGGGCCTGAACGCGCCAATCATGAATAGCAGAAATGCCAACAGGGCAGCCGACTGCAAGATGTAACGGCGGGATAGAAATATTCGAAACGATTCGACCAACGAGCCCGGATCTTGAGTCATTTCTTAACCCTAGAGCTGGTCGAAAATATCGCGGAAGTCGAATGCACCGGTATTGTTGACCAGCCACTCTGCGGCACGAACTGCGCCAAGCGCAAAGCCTCTTCGGCTGAGCGCGTCGTGGCGAAGTTCAAGCACGTCGTCAGGTCCGGTTGCGACGACGATGTGCTCACCCTTCGCATCGCCTACGCGGTGAGACGTGACTTCGACATTGGTGCCGGGTTGCGCCGACTCCACAATCTCCTGCAACGTGATTGCGGTGCCGGAAGGAGCGTCAAGCTTGGACTCGTGATGGGTCTCTGCGATCGTAAAGGTATAGCCGTCCAGCTTGGCCAACTCGGTGGTAAGGCGGAAGAGCTTTTGCACTCCGATGGAAAAGTTGGCGCCATAAAGCAGTCCGCCACCGCGCTTGATGGCGAGTGCTTTCATCTCATTGAGATGCGCGTACCAGCCGGTGGTGCCGACAACAATCCGCGCCCCGACGGCCAGCACCGCGCGCATGTTTTTAACTGCCGCTTCGGGAGCGGTGAAGTCGATCACCACGTCGATGCCTGCCAGCGCCGGCGCGGTCAAGGCGGAGGCGTCGCGGTTTTCCGTCAGGTCAAGCACGCGCACGCTGTGGCCGCGCTCGCGAGCGACATGTGTTACGAGCGAGCCGGTTTTACCTTTGCCGAGAACGAGTAAGAGCATGGGAAGTTCCCTCTTAGCTTCTAGCTGCTAGCTCTAGAACATCTTAGAATGAGCCTTGTGGCTTTCACCGCTTCGACTCCAAAAAAGCGGAAAGAATGCTGTGACGTTGTTTGTGGTTCCGCTTCAAAAGCTAGAAGCTAGGAGCTGTCAGTGGCTTCCTCGCCTCAACGTCGAACACGGCCGGATCGGGATGCTGGAAGAAGGCGGCGTGCAGCGAGCGGACAGCTTCGTCGGCGTCGTCTTCGTCGATCATGAAACTCATATTGATCTCGCTCGCGCCCTGCGAGATCATGCGAACGTTGATGTGCTGGACAGCAGTGAAGACCTGAGCAGCCATGCCGCAGCGTCCGCGAATGTCGTCACCCACCAGGCAGACAAGAGCCTTGCGGCCTTCATATTTCACATCCGCGAGCTGGCTTAGTTCGGCGGCGATGGCGGGTAGCTTTTCGTTCGAGTCCACAGACAGTGACACCGAAACTTCGCTGGTCGAGACCATATCGACAGGGCAGTGGTACTTGTCGAAAATGGTAAAAATGTCTTTCATATAGCCGTGCGTCATCAGCATCCGGCTCGCGACAACGTCAATAATGGAAAGCTTCTTTTTTACCGCGATTGATTTGAAGGGGCTGCCGCATGGCGGTGCGAGCGAAGTAATCCGTGTGCCTTCGCATGTTGCGTTGCGGCTGTTGAGTACATGCACCGGGATGTTCTTTTTGACGGCGGGCAGGATAGTGGCCGGGTGTAGAACTTTAGCGCCGAAGTAAGCCAGCTCGGCTGCTTCTTCAAAGCTGATGGTTCTTACGCGCAGTGCGTCGGGACACACTCTTGGGTCGGCGGTCATGATCCCGTCCACATCGGTCCAGATTTCGATGGCTTCAGCCGACAGAGCGCCGCCGATCAGTGCGCCGGTAAAGTCTGAGCCACCGCGGCCCAGCGTGGTTGTGATACCTGCCTCGTTCGAAGCGATAAAGCCGCCCATCACGGGCACTCGACCGGCGGTGATGTGCGGGGTCAGGTGCTCCTGCGCTCGCTTCTCGATGAGGTGATCCTGCGGGACGGCCTTCTGAAATTGCGAGTCGGTGATGATGACATTGCGGGCGTCAACATGGACGGCGTC
>Ga0302140_10002318_pt1 | contig 24747 bp, 16 predicted proteins | sample I_Bog_E1_1_FD_202095 | JGI IMG/M metagenome (GOLD analysis project Ga0302140, IMG submission 202095) | Peat permafrost microbial communities from Stordalen Mire near Abisko, Sweden - I_Bog_E1_1 | ecosystem: Environmental > Terrestrial > Soil > Wetlands > Peat | place: Sweden: Abisko, Stordalen... | reverse complement strand
CGGCTGCAGAGTGCACTGGTAGTTGCAGAAACTGCCATTGGCCTCATACTTCTGATAGGCGCGGGGCTTCTGTTGAGGAGCTTCGATCGCATTCTTCATGTCGATCCGGGTTTCAGGTCTGATCACTTGGTTACGTTCCGCATTGCCATGCCGCAGAAGCGTTATACGGCAGACCAGCGCGTTGCTTTCTTTAACAGACTGATGCCTCAGCTTGAGGCGATACCCGGTGTTAAGTCAGCCACAGGAGCCTTTCCACTTCCTTTGTCTTCAGGCGACATTCGCCTTGGATTCACTGTCGTGGGTCAAAAGACCGCGCCTGGAGACGAGCCGGCAGAGCGACTAAGCCTGGTGCAGGCGAAGTACTTTCAAACTCTGGGTATTCAACTCAGACAGGGCCGATTCTTTGCGGAGGCAGATCACCGCGCTATCGCGCCTGCGGTAGCTATTGTGAACGAGACATTTGCCAGGAAGTACTTCGCTGGGCAGAGTGCGATTGGTCAAAGAATCCAGACCGATGTCGGAGTAACTGACGCGTCGCCGATCAGAGAAATTGTTGGTGTCGTCGGTGATGTGAAGCGGACGAATCTAACAGAGGATGATCGTCCTGAATACTATGTTCCGATTGAGCAGGGACCGTTGGCTCCACCTACAGTGGCCATGCGTGTAGCGGGTGATCCGTTGTCGTACGAAAAGCAGATACGGGCGATTGTTGCCAGCGATGATTCAGCTTTGCCTGTTTATCGAATTCGTTCTTATCAACAAGAGTTGGCCCGCATCACTGCGCAACAAAGGTTCGAAGCGATATTGCTTACTGGTTTCGCTGCGATTGCGTTGCTGCTTTCGGCGGTAGGCCTCTATGGCGTACTTAGCTACATGGTTTCGCAGCGCACGAAGGAGATCGGTCTGCGAATTGCTCTTGGTGCCCAGCGGGGTGCTGTTCAGGCACACTTCCTGCGTCAAGGAGTCACGCTGGGGATCGCAGGACTTGCGATTGGTAGCGGAATTGCTGTTGTTCTAACACGCTTTATGGCCAGCCTTCTTTTTGGTATAAGCCGATTTGATCTTCTTACATTTGCAAGCACGTCTCTGCTCTTGTTCTGCGTTACATGCATAGCCAGCCTTATGCCCGCATATCGTGCTTCGCGATTGGACCCGATACAAGCCCTAAGAACGGAATAGGAGATTTCTGTGCAATCCATACTGCAGGATATTCGTTACGCAATCCGCCAACTGACTCGATCGCCCGGCTTCGCTGCGACGGTAATCGTTACTCTGGCTCTTGGCATAGGAGCAAACACTGCGATCTTCACGATCTTTGATCAGGTTCTGCTTCGCACGTTGCCGGTGCAGAATCCGAAAGAACTCGTGCGTTTCGAGTGGAGTGGCTCCTTCTCGGGGTCAATGAGCAGCTTCGGTGGAGAGTCTACGAACTACTTTTCGTATCCGATGTACAAAGATCTGAGGGATCGCAACACTGTCTTTTCAGGGATGTCAGCAGCGGTGCGAGGCTCAGTTGGTGTTTCGTGGAACGATCGTGCCGAGAATGATGATGCAGAGATTGTTACCGGGAATTTCTTCAATTTGCTCGGGCTCAAGCCGGCAGCCGGACGCCTGCTCAACGAGGCGGATGATACCGCGAAGAACGCAAATCCTGTTGCGGTTCTGAGCTTTGATTATTGGAAGAACAGGTTGAATGGCGACCGCCAGGTTGTAGGGAAGTTGTTGCTGATCAATGGGCATCCTTTTACCGTGGTGGGAGTGGCTCCTGAGGGATTTCACAGCGGTATTGATGCATATACGCCGAGTGTGTTCCTCCCCGTCAGCATGGTTGAAGTTGCTATGCCGTGGGTAGCTCCCCGAGATGATTTTCACAATCGCCAATCCGTATGGCTTACGTTGATTGGCCGCCTCAAGCCGGGCGTAACGCGTCAGCAGGCTCAAACGTCACTTGCACCGCTCTGGTATTCCCTGCGTGCACAGGAACTGACCGGTTACGGGAACATGTCTTCGCGGTTTAAGAATGGATTCGTCAATCGCAGTCACCTTCTCGTCAAGGATGATTCGACGGGGTTCATGCCGCAGCGCGCCAGTCTTCGTACGCCGCTTACCGTGCTGATGGCCATGGTCGGAGTGCTGGCGGCAATGTGCGCGGTTAATGTGGCTACGCTTTTACTGCTACGAGCTGCTGGGCGCGTACGAGAGATTTCGATGCGCTACGCATTGGGAGCTGCGCGGCTTCGGATCATTCGGCAGTTGTTGATTGAGGGAGCCATGCTGGGTCTGTGGGGATCGGTGGTGGGCGTGGGCATTTCTCCTTTGATCACGCGCATTCTGATCGGAATGATTACCGACAGTGACGATCCGACACAGACGCCCTATTCTGCTTCTGTGGATGTGCGGATTCTATTGTTCACGCTCTCGCTGTCTATTTTGGTCACGCTTGCTTTCAGTGTTGCCCCGGCGTTGCAGTTCCTGCGACCCAGGCTCGCAGAAGCTCTGCGCCAGAACACAGGTACAGCATCGAGAACCTCGCAACGCTTCCGCAAAGTCGCGGTCGGCGTGCAGATTTCGTTGACAGTGCTTTTGCTCGGAGGCGCTGGTCTTTTCCTCCGCACTCTTACCAACCTTCGTGCCCAGAACATTGGCTATCAAACTCAGAATGTAGTTAGCTGGGATCTAGATCCAACGCTTGCTGGATATGGAGACGACCGGACCCCGCTCGTTGAGAATAGTGTGCTCGACGCGGTTCGCTCCATTCCCGGAGTACTGCAGGCAGCCGGCACCAGCGATCCAGAAATGTCAGGAGACAATTCCGTTTCGAATTTTACTGTTCAGGGACATGCGAATGTCGAAGGCGAGAACATGGACTTTGAAGCACCGTGGATAACGTCTTCATATTTCGCTACGCTTCGACAGCCGATACTGGCTGGGCGAGAATTTACTGCCGCAGATGCCAAGGGAAGTCCGCTGGTAGCTGTCGTAAACCTCTCCTTCGCGAAGCGTTTCTTTGGGACGCCGCAGAATGCTCTGGGACATCTTCTAGCTTCGGGAGAAGGCGATTCCAAGAAGCTTGATACTACAATTGTTGGCATTGTGGGTGATGTGAAGCACTCCAACATGCGCGATGCTCCACGCCAGACGATCTATCGCCCCTATCCTCAAAACCCACACCCCGGTGGATTGCGCATGTACGCTCTGACGGGGCAGCAGCCGGAAGCGGTTGAGGCAGCGATTCGTGAGCGCATTCATCGCCTCGATCCTAAGCTGGTGGCAGATAGTATGCGCACCATGGAGCAGCAGGTGGACCGAAGTGTTTCCAATGAGCGAGCATTAGCTACTCTGGCGATGAGCTTTTCAGGTCTTGCGCTGTTGATGACTTCTATCGGCCTGTACGGTGTTCTCGCCTTCGCAACGGCGCAGCGGACCCGCGAAATTGGTGTTCGCATGGCCCTGGGCGCACAGCGCGGCAATGTCGTTATGCTGGTTATGCGGGAGATGGCTGTCACTACCGTTATTGGGGTCATTGTTGCGTTACCAGCGTCTGTAGCGGTGTCTCACCTGTTGCAGAGCCAACTCTACGGTGTCAAGCCAGGAGATCCGATCACACTGTCAGTCTGCGTGCTGCTAAGTGCGATGATGGTGGTGACCGCGGCAGCGATTCCAGCTCGCCGCGCGGCATCCATTGACCCTATGAAAGCATTAAGGTCTGAGTAGGATTAACCTCACCAGGAAAAGAATCGGAGCAGGAAGAGATCATGATTGACTTGAAAAAAATCGAGCGCAGCTATAAGACCGGCCACACCGAGACATGGGTACTTCGCCACGTAAATCTCACGATTCGTCCGGGCGAGTTCGTTACGGTTATGGGTCCGTCGGGAGCAGGGAAGTCTTCGCTGCTGAATGTCCTGGCCATGCTCGATGATCAGTGGCTTGGGGAATTCTATTTTGAAGATGAAGCAGTTCATCGGATGAATCGGAAGCAGCGTGCGGACCTGGCTCGACGAAGGATTGGCATGGTTTTCCAGAGCTATCACCTGCTGGATGATCTGAGCGTCGCTGAGAACATCGATCTGCCGCTCTCGTACAAGGACATTCCACGTCAGGAACGGCAGGCGCTGGTGGCGGATACTCTCGATCGCTTCAATATTGTTGGAAAAAAAGATCTCTTCCCCAGCCAGTTGTCCGGTGGTCAACAGCAGTTGGTGGGCATTGCGCGTGCGGTCATTCATAAGCCTTCATTGCTGCTCGCGGATGAGCCGACAGGCAATCTGCATTCCGGGCAGGCGAAAGAGATTATGGAGCTCTTCAAGAAGCTCAACGAGGAGGGAACCACGATCGTTCAGGTTACCCACTCAGAAGAAAATGCCAAGTACGGCTCGCGCATTATCGAGCTTCGAGATGGCTGGCTTTATTCAGATACAGCTGGCATTGCGCAGGTAGCCACAACAGGAGTGCAACAGTGAAATCTTTTTCAGACAAAGCTATGGTGACGCCAGTGTCAATCCCGGTATTCAAGTTCCGTTCAGCGTTCGCGCATAGCTCGGCAAAGGCGGTTGCGCTTCTTTGCTGCGTCAGTATCTTTGCCCAGACGGCTATACCGGTGGCCGCCCAGAGTGCACAAGGCGGTCTTGCGAACGCACCTGCACCTCAGCCCGCGAGTGCATCGACCTCTGGAAACGCGCCTCAATCGTCGGCAATTCCTTTCGATCTTTTTCAACGCCGGTCGTTTAATCCAGTGGATGCTTATCGTGGCACGACGGTGCCTCCGCCAAGTATGGCGAACTCAACGCAGCTGAGTTCGATGATGCGCGATGGGAAGCTGTATCTCTCGCTTCGGGATGCGATTGATCTTGCTCTCGAAGACAATCTTGACATGGTTATTGCGCGGTATAACCTGCCGATCGCACAGACAGACATTCTTCGCACGGCCGCTGGCGGGCAGGCTCTCGGTGTGAATACAGGTGTCGTTTCAGGAACACCCGGAGGCGCGGGCGGCGGTCTTGGGGGCAGCTCCGGTGCGGGCGCTGGTGGTACTTCTAGCGGCGCGGGCGGCGCAGGCGCGGGTGCGTCAGGACTTGTTCAGAACACGATCGGTACTGGTACTTCTGTTTCCAATTACGACCCATATATCGGTGTGAATACTTACGTGGATCACATCACGCAACAACTACCCAACCAGATTGTGTATGGCATTCCGGTCATCCACCAGAACGAGATTCTGGGTAATTTCTCCTATTCGCAGGCTTTCCCGACAGGCGGCAGTATTCAGGCGACGTGGAATAACAACCGGACCACCACAAATAGCCCCAACAACAGTTTTAATCCTCAATACAGCTCATTTGCTGAACTCTATGTGCAGCAGCAATTGCTGGCTGGGTTCGGACTCGGCCCGAACCTGCGCTTCCTTCATATTGCACGTACCAATCAGAAGGTTTCAGATATCGCCTTTCGTGCGCAGGTGATTTCGACCGTGACGCAAATCTGCAATCTTTATTGGGATCTTGTGGGGGCCTACGATAATGAACAGGTAAGTGAGCGTTCAGTCGCCTTCGCTACCGAAACGCTCAATGTCAGCCGCAAACAGTTCCAATTGCAGGCCATTCCAGAGATGGATGTGCTGAAGGCGGAAGGCGACTTGGCAACACGTCAACAGGACCTGACGGTAGCCCGCACAAACCTGGAACTGCAAGAGCTGTACATGAAGAACGCGATCACGCGCAGCCTCGATGACCCAATCCTGGAAGAGATGCCGGTGGTGCCGACAGACCATATCGGGTCCCAGATAGAGACGATCTCGGAATCGGTTCCAGATATGATTTCGGATGCTCTCAAGAACCGTACTGAAGTTCAAGAAAATACGCTCACGATGCAGAACAGCGAGTTGAGCCGTAAGACTGCTCGTAACGCACTTCTGCCGTCACTCTCGCTCTACGGTTTCATTGATGGCCAGGGTTATGGCGGCACTACAAATCCTTCTACAATCCCGTCGGGTACAGCGGTTCCTGCACCAACTGGGTTCGGATCTGCGGTGGATAATGCCTTCAACTACTCTTCACCGGAGTACCAAGTTGGTCTTCAATTGAGTATTCCTTTGCGCAATCGCATTGCAAAGGCAGCGCAGTACAGAACTGAGTTGGAGTATCGCCAGACGCAGGTCTATCAGGAAGAGTTGAAAAAGAAGATCAGGATCGAGGTTCGCAGCGCAAGGTTCGCACTGGAACAGGGAGCAAGTCGCGTTGAGTCTGCTCGTAAAGCGCGCGACCTTGCACAAAGGACGCTCGATATCATGCAGAAAGAGCAGAAGCTCGGTGCGGGATCAAATCAGCAGACGCTTACGTCAGAGCACGATCTTGCTCTTGCTGAGTCTGCGCTGGTTACGGCAGAGACAGCTTATGAGAAAGACCGTATCGAAGTCCGCCGCGCTACCGGATCTGTGCTGGAGGAATTTGGTATTGCAATCGAGACGAACCGGAAGGGTGGCCTGACCGGTGCGGTGACTCGTGAGGCAACTGCATCAGTTCCAAGTGGACAGCAGTAGTTGCGGGCTGACACACTGGCGATAGATATGACAACGGGCAATAGAACGAATAACGGCAATGAGAGGCCTTACAAGCTACTCATTGCCGACGATCAGCCTCAGATTCTCGAAGCTCTGCGCCTCCTTCTCAAACCAGAGGGCTATCAGCTGGAGCTGGTGCGATCTCCAGCGTTGCTGCTTGAGGCGCTGTCGCATGACAGCTTCGATGGAGTGTTGATTGATCTCAACTACACTCGGGATACCACCTCGGGGCAGGAAGGCATGGATCTTGTCGTCCGGGTCAAGGAGATCGATCCACAGTTGCCGGTAGTTGTGATGACTGCTTGGGGCAATATCGATCTTGCTGTGGAGGCAATGCGACGGGGAGCGGGTGATTTCATCCAGAAGCCGTGGGAGAACGCTCGTCTCTTAAGCGTGTTGCGAACGCAGATGGAGTTGCATCGTAGCCAGAAGCGAACGCAATGGCTCGAAGCAGAGAATCGGATTTTGCGCGCACCTGGAGCACCGGATTTCATCGCCTCAGCTGCTTCAATGCGGCAGGTCCTTGAGACAATGTCGCGCGTCGGTCCTTCGGACGCAAACGTGCTGGTTACGGGCGAGCATGGAACCGGTAAAGAAGTTGTCGCCCAGATGCTTCACCGGCTTTCTTCACGGTCTTCACGCACTCTGGTTGCTGTTAATACGGGTGCGTTACCGGAAGGTACATTTGAGAGTGAGCTTTTCGGGCATGTGAAGGGGGCCTTTACTGATGCCCGAACAGATCGTATAGGCAGGTTTGAACTCGCGAATGGCGGCACGCTCTTTCTTGACGAGATAGCGAACATTCCAATTCGGCAACAGGCCAAGTTGTTGCGAGTGCTGGAGACTGGCGAGATGGAGCGTGTTGGATCTTCGCGCACGCAATCTGTAGATGTGCGGATTATCTCTGCGACTAACGCAAATCTGCACCTGGATGCGTCAGAGGGCCGCTTTCGTGAAGATCTTCTATTTCGTCTCAACACGGTAGAGATTCATCTTCCGCCGCTGCGCGAGCGGCGTGAAGATATACCCGCACTTGCCGGACACTTCCTGGCTCGACATGCGACGCGATATCGCAGGCAGATCCAAGGAATTGAGCCTGCTGCACTTCAGGTGATGTTGCAATACGCGTGGCCTGGTAACGTGCGTGAACTGGACCATACGATAGAGCGCGCAGTGTTGATGGCTCGCGGGGAGCGTATCGATCCGGCGGACCTTGCACTTCATCCACAGCGAGGTGGCTCTGCGGGTTCGAGTCAGGGTGGATCTCAGAGCCTAGACGAGATGAGTCTGGAAACAGTGGAAGCGATCCTTATTCGCAAAGCGCTGGCTCGCGCAGGAGGGAATGTGAGCCAGGCTGCGGACGCACTCGGCCTTAGTCGCGGAGCTTTATATCGGCGAATCGAAAAATATGGCCTCTGATAAGCCATCGCCCGATGAGTCTATCGAAGGGGGAGTGACGCTCAAGCGCCTGCCCCTGGCGCGATCAGGCAAGCGGCTGAGTTTTGAACGTACTCTGCGCCTCTGGTTGTACCTGATTGGTCTGCCTACCTTCCTGCTGCTCGTGTACGTTTTCCATAAGCAGGAGACGGATGCGTCCATCCAGTGGATAGCTCTTGTGACATTTGTGGTTGTGTGGGCATTTCTGGTGTCGCTGCTGACTGAACAGATCATACGTCCACTACAAACTCTCGCTAATGTTGTGGCTGCTCTTCGTGAGGACGACTACTCTTTTCGCGCGCGAGGTGGCCGACGCAATGACGCGATGGGTGATCTCGCGCTAGAAATCAATGCGCTCGCAGGCATGTTGCAAGCCCAGAGAATTGGAGCGATGGAGGCGATGGCACTCGTCGAGCGCGTGATGCGATCGATGCAGTCTCCGGTACTCGCGTTCGATCCTGATGGGCGACTGAAGCTACTCAACGCGGCCGCAGAGACTGCATTCGATTTACGCGCACAGAGTGCATTGGGCCGCTCAACCAGCAAGCTGAATCTTGAACACCTGCTGCAAGCTGAAGATAACGATCTGTTGTCTCTCGGTAACTCGCAACAACTTGGCCGCTGGGTGGTTAAGCGGACTGGTTTTCGCTTGCGCGGTGTGCCCCACACTCTTTTTGTTCTTTCAGACGTGAGTGCGGCGTTGCGCGAAGAGGAGAGGTTGGCGTGGGAGCGCCTTATCAGAGTGCTTGGTCATGAAATCAACAACTCGCTCACGCCGATCAAATCTATCGCAGGCAGCCTTCGCAGCCGGCTGGTCGCAGTAGATCCAAGGTCTGAAGACGATGATGATTTTGCACGTGGCCTTGAGGTGATCGAAGATCGGGCAGAGTCTCTGAACCGATTCCTGCAAGCGTATCGAGAGCTCATGGGCTTGCCTGCACCGAAGCTAGAACCGGTCTCCCTAAGAGGTCTGATAGGCAGAGTTGCACAATTAGAGACTCGCCTGACTGTGACTGTCAGCGGCGCATCTGAAGTTGCTCTCCTGGCTGATCCTGATCAGCTTGCGCAGGCTCTGATTAACCTGGTTAGAAATGCGGCCGAGGCTGCACTCAGCCCAGATGCGTTATCTATTTCTCATTCGAAGGTGGCAAGTACGCCTGCTGTCGAAATTACATGGGAGACGGTGGGCAATGAAGTGGTCATCTCGATCCTCGATACAGGCCCCGGGCTGTCGAACGCGAGCAATCTCTTTGTGCCGTTCTACACGACAAAGCCTGGCGGAACTGGAATCGGCCTGGTTCTTGCGCAGCAAATCGCCTTGGCACATACGGGGTCTGTGCAATTGACGAATCGCACCGACAGGATCGGTTGTCGCGCCGACATTCGGCTACCACTTGCCACGGCTTCGAGGCATTCCAGCTAAAAAATCTTCTCATGTGTTAATGCCACACGAAATATGTGGCATTAACACATGAGCTGTGTCATTCTTATGTGGGTACGACACAGGAGACTTTTTGTGGGTGAATCTTCGGCTGATTCCAAAATTGATCTACTACAGGGGACCCTCGACCTGATGGTTCTGCAAACGCTTTCCGTGATGGGTTCTCAGCATGGTTATGGGATTGCGCGGCGAATAGAACAGGTGAGCGGCGATACTGTTCTGCTTAATCAGGGAACTATTTATGCCGCGCTTGTGCGCTTGCAGCACAAGGCATGGATCGTTGCTGAATGGGGCATATCGGATAACAATCGCAAGGCCAAGTTTTATTCCCTCACTCGCGCAGGGAAGAAACAGCTCCTTAAGGATGCCGCCTACTGGCAGAGGCTGTCAGATCTAATGGGTCGAATGCTCACGATGGAAGCGGAGGGTGGAGATCGATGAGCTCTCTGGGATCTGATCCACGATTGAGGTCTAGATTTGGGACCATGCGTCGAGTCTTATTCCGGGTCTTTTCCCTTTTTAGAAAGGATGCACTCGACTCCGACCTGAATGAGGAACTGGCTTCTCATCTGGAGTTTGCGATTGAAGAGAACATGGCACGGGGATTGTCGCCGGAAGAGGCACGGCGGCAGGCAATGATTCGATTTGGAGGGGTTATGCAGGCTAAAGAAAGACAACGCGACGCTCGTGGTCTACCCGACCTCGACATTCTCATGCAGGACCTGACCTACGCGCTCCGCAGTTTGAGAAGAGACAAGTCCTTCACTATCATCGCAGTCCTTATTCTTGCGATTGGTATCGGTGCCAATATCGCAGTGTTCAGTGTGGTTAACACTCTTCTGTTGCGGCCATTGCCGTTCAAAGATCCAAACCAACTCGTGCGTCTTGGTCCAATCACCGGCAATAAGGGTGGCATGTCTACTGCGACGTACTCTGCGGATGCGTACGAAGCCTTCGCCGCGCAGACGCGGACATTTCAAGATGTGACGGGATACTTTGCTTTCTCTGATCGGGACAATGTGCGCCTCGGTGGTGAGGGGCTGCCTGTTCCCATTTCAAGCATTATGGTGGCGGGTAACTTCTTCCAGACATTTGGTGTCGACCCATCGTTGGGTCGCCTCTTCACCAGTGAAGAGGTGGGTAAGAACGGTCGTCCTGCAACTATCTTGAGCTATTCATTCTGGAAGCGACAGTTCGCATCCGATCCCGAGATTATTGGGAAATCAATCACGCTGGATAATCACCCGGTTACGGTGGTTGGCGTGCTGCCGGAGAGCTTTGATTTTGGTGCGGTCTTCGAGCCGGGCGCCAAGATTGATCTCTTTACCCCTGTGCCCATGGAAGAAATTCGCGATGAAGGAAACACGCTCGCACTCTTTGGGCGTATTAAGCACGGGGCTACGATGGCGCAGAGTCAGGATGAGGTGAACACGCTCTTTCCTCAACTGCCAGGCAGAGTTACCCATCCAGAATGGAAGCCGGGTTATACAGCTGGCGTACAAATGATGAAGGATTATGTGAGTGGGAAACTGCGCCGCTCCTTGATCGTACTTTGGAGCGCGGTCGGATTGATTCTTCTCATCGTGTGCGTCAACCTTTCGAACCTGTTGCTGGCGCGTGCTGCCACTCGCCGGAAGGAGTTCGCGTTGCGGAGCGCGCTCGGTGCAGGTCGCGGCCGGATCATGCGTCAACTGCTCACGGAGAGTTTTGTGCTGTCGTCCACGGGAGCGGTACTGGGTCTCGGGCTTGCCTACGCAACAACAAGTTACCTGGCGCATGAGGGGTCGGTTGCACTGCCTCTGCTGAACAGTATTCGTATCGATGGAACGGCTCTGATATGGACGCTTTTCATCACTGCCGCGACGGCGTTATTGTTCGGGTTGGTGCCCGCATTCAAGATGTCGGCCAAGAATCTTCAAGAGGCACTCAAAGATACGGGGCAGGGTGTGAGTGAAGGCCGTAGCCATGATCGCGTGCGGTCTGTTCTGGTCATCTCAGAGGTTGCGCTTGCGTGCGTGTTGTTAGTGGGAGCTGGTCTGTTGCTGCGTAGCTTCCTGCAAGTTCTCGATGTGGATCTTGGTTTTAATCCCAGTCATGTGGCGGCGCTGAAGGTTGACTATGACGATGGGCGTAACGCTGACAAGAAGGTCGCGATATTCGAGGAAATGCAGCGTCGCGTAGAAGCGATTCCTGGTGTCGAGTCCGCTGGTATTACGGATAACCTTCCCCTCGATAGAAATCGCAGTTGGGGCATACAGGCGAAGGGTGTGGACTACCACAAAGGTGAGTTGCAGGCGACGTTTGTGTATATCGTTTCGCCTGGCTATCTCAAGTCAATCGGTATGCGAATTCGTTCGGGGCGTGATTTTACCTGGGCTGATGGCCCGAAGAGCCGCAATGTGGTGATCGTCAACCAGACGGTGGCGCGTAAATTGTGGCCCGGAAGGGACGCTGTTGGCCAGATGGCAACAGTTTCCGGTGACGATGCGTTGGTTGTTGGCGTCATCGACGATGTGCAGACCGATACAGTTGAAGGCGAGGCGGGATGGCAGATGTATCTGCCATTGTCACAGCAAGGTAACGACGGCGCACAGTTGGTTGTGCGGACCAAGCTTCCTCCTGATGTTCTGGCTTCGAGCGTTATGGGTACGCTGCGTTCGATGAACCCTGCGCAACCTGCCACTGAGTTCAAACCGCTACAAGGGGTGGTTGATCATGCTGTTTCTCCGCGAAGATTCTTCGTGCTGCTGGTGACGTTCTTTGCCGTACTGGGTGTTGTTCTCGCTTCATTGGGGATCTATGGCGTGATCTCTTACTCCGTGACGCAGCGGACGAAGGAGATAGGAATCCGGATGGCGTTGGGAGCTACGGCTGAGCGGGTACAACTTGGCGTTATTGGCAATACACTTCGTCTTGCCTTTATTGGAATAGTTGCCGGGACGATCGCGTCTTTCGCTGCTTCAAAGCTGATTGCATCACTGCTCTTTGGCACTGCCCCTTCTGATCCAATCACTTTCATTGGAATGGTTCTCTTGCTGGGGCTGATGGCGCTATTCGCGGGATATATTCCTGCGCGACGCGCTTCTCGCATTGAGCCGATGGTCGCTCTTCGCCTCAACTGAGAGTGTCAGCCGCAACTCTGGAATGTGGGACAGGCACTGGGTGTCTGTTCCACGTGAAAAACATAGATATAAGTTTGTAATTTGCGGAACATCTTTTCTCCCGGTTCGTATCTTGAACAATCAGGAGTACACTCATGGCAATTTTTCAGCAGGATCTTGCGTATACGTTCCGGCGACTTTCACGTGCGCCGGGATTCGTGATTGCAGTTGTCGTTTCGATCGGGCTGGGTATCGCGGCGAATGCCACTATCTTTTCGATGGTAAGTCGTTTTGTGTTGCGTCCGGCGCCTGTGGGCGACCCTTCGAGATTACTCAACCTGCGCACTTTGCACGATGGCGACCAGTGCTGTAATAACTTCCCCGAGCCGCTTTTCAGAGATGTTCGGGACCATGTCCAGTCATTCTCCGGTGTAGCGGCTTACGATGCGGTTATCGCGGCGTCGATCGGTGGGAATGGCCAACCTGAGCGGGTCTGGGGGCAGGCGGCTTCGACGGGTTTTTTCGATGTTCTGCAGCTTCCCATGGCCATCGGGCGCGGCTTTGCGAGTGATGAAGAAAATGGCCAAGTTATCGTGCTCAGTCATACGTTGTGGCAGCGCCGGTTTGCCTCTGATCCTGCTATAGCAGGCAAAGTGGTGAGTGTGTCAGGTCACCCGTACACGGTCGTCGGAGTGACCCCTGCAGGCTTCCGGGGAGTAGACCTGATTCTGGCTCCAGAGTTCTGGGTGCCGCTCGGTAACGTGGACTCGTTAGCTACAAACATCAAAGATCGCGAAAATCGGGATATGCATTGGTTGTCCGTTATCGCGCGGTTGAAGCCAGGGGTAAGCATGTCCCAGACGAATGCTGAATTGGAAACCTTGGCTCAACGCTTAGCTATCGCGTATCCAGCTACGGATAAGGGCAATCATTTCCGTTTCAGTCCAATCCAAGCAGGCTCGCTCCCGGAGCGTTACAAAACGGCGGTCTCGCTGTTTCTCGCTTCGCTCTGCATCGTTGTCCTACTGGTGCTGGCGATCGCCTGCGTCAACGTCGCTAACCTCTTACTGGCGCAGACCGTGGGCAGACAGCGCGAAATGGCGGTTCGTCTCGCACTGGGGGCTACGAGGGTGCGCATTCTCCGCCAGATGGTGCTTGAGTCAGTCCTGCTTTCCGTCGCGGGTGGTGGATTGGGAGTGCTTCTATCAATGTGGGCGATGCAAGCGCTTGCGTCCTTCCATATTCCGGCACCGATACCGCTCGATCTTTCGCTCAGTCTTGACTGGCGGACCCTGGCATATACGTTTGCGTTGAGCGTAGGCGCAGGGCTCTTCTTTGGGATCACTCCGGCGTTAGCTGCCTCGCGCCCGATGATGGCACGTGCGCTCAAGGGAGAGGATGCGCTTGCGCGTCCTGGTCGCAAATGGACGCTGCGCAACACGCTGATTGTCATCCAGGTAGCGATGTGTGTTGTGTTGTTGTCTGCGACTGGTCTCTTCCTGCGCAGCCTGCAGGAAGCTGCAAAGATCGACATTGGATTTCGTTCTGACGGAATCGTCAGCTTTTCAGTCGATCCCGGACTGAATGGTTATAACGCGCAGCGCACAATGCAATTCTTAAGCAATGTTCGGCAGAGAGTGGCGGCCCTGCCGGGTGTCATTTCGGTAGTTGCGTCGGATAGTCTTCCACTCAACGGCGGCAATCGTAGTGACGGATTCAGTGCTGTGGTTAAACCAAAGTCGATGACAACGAGCGATCCAAACCCGAGTGTTGAGTTGTACATGGCGACTCCAGGCTATTTCGATACTCTCGGAATCCCTCGTCTCGCAGGACGCGACTTCACCAACGAGTCACCTACTGGTCCGAAGGTGGCTATCGTCAACCAGGAGTTTGTGAAGCAGGTCTTCGCTGGGGAAGATCCCATTGGACAAACCGTGAATGGAGGGGGCACGACGTATCAAGTTGTCGGAGTTGTAGGTAACATCAAGTCACGCACTCTTGGTGAGGCGACGCGCCCAGTTCTCTTTCGATCTCTCGACCAGACAGTATCCTATGAGCCCGCGTCTATGGGCTATACGCTACTTGTCCGGACGGCGAGCGATCCCAGGCAGATCATTGAATCTGTGCGCGGTCAGATTCGTGCTGTTGATCCGGCTATCGCCATAGACAACATCAAAACAATACAGGAACATATGCATGATGCTTTCCTTCTTCCCCGACTGGCCGCGACACTTTTTAGTGTCTTCGGTGTTATCGGTCTGACGCTCGCCGCTGTTGGATTGTACGGTGTAATGAACTACTCGGTGAGCAGGCGTACCCGTGAGATTGGCATTCGCATGGCTCTCGGTGCTCAGTTGGGAGTGGTGCAACGGCTGATTGTCAGGCAGGGCATGGTGCTCGTAGCAATCGCACTTGTACTGGGCATGCCGGCAGCGTTTGCGCTCTCGAAGTTATTCGGTAGCGTGTTATACGGCGTACACACTGACGACCCTCTAACGTTTGCTGCGGTTCCGGTGTTCCTTGCCGCGGTAGCGTTCATCGCGTGCTGGCTTCCAGCTCGTCGCGCTTCAAGGGTCAATCCACAAATCGTATTGCGTTGCGAATAGGGCTTCAGCCCGGCCGCTCTCCCAACTACGGAAGAGCGGCCGGCTGCGTTATTCTGCTCGAAGTGCTTCTACTGGATCCACTGAGGCCGCCCGGCGCGCGGGGATATAACTTGCTGCGAGCGCTGAGATACCAAGGACTGCGGCCACACTGGCGAGAGTCACGAAATCCCAGGCGGCAGTTCCAAACAAAAGTTTGCGTATCATCGTGGCGGCGCCTACTGAGCAGATCAACCCCAGGCCAATGCCCGCTATCGTTAGTCGACCAGCCTCCATGATGACAAGGCGATAGACTGACGCTCGTTGAGCACCGAGCGCCATGCGAATGCCAATCTCGCGTGTACGTTGCGCGACTGAGTAGGCGACGACCCCATATAACCCAACTATTCCTAACACCAACGCCAGGAAGGCAAATCCGCTTACAAGGTACGCAGATGAGCGGTGGAGATACGCTGTTGGTCCCTGATTGGTTCGCTCTTCGAAGGTGATTGGATCGGCTGTGCCTACTGCGGTATCGATCGACGAGATGGTGCTCACCAGGCTGGGCAGGATCGAGCCGGGAGATTGCGAAGTGCGTACAAGAAGCGTGAAGTAGTTATCCTCGTCCTGGTAGATCGGATAATAGACTGCTGGCACTATTTCTGAATCGAGTGCTCCCTCACGAATGTCATCTACGACGCCTATAATTTCTTTGATCGAATTAGGAGTTAATCCGTCATCGCCGATTCGCTGGCCGACGGGGTCTTGAGCCGGAAAGTACATTTTCGCGAGCGCTTGATTGATGATGACAACCTTTGGCTTGGTTCCGTCGACAGAATCATCGAAGAGTTTTCCGTGTATGAGCCTGGCTTGCAGAGTCTTAAAATAGTTTGAACTTACGTCGCGCAGGTTTACTTCGTTGTGCTCGCCGTTATAAGGGCGGCCAACAAATCGAATCCAGTCTGTGTTGCCGTTGTAGCTTACAGGAGGCACGCATGTAAATGCTGCGGATTGCACGCCTGGAAGAGTTGTTACACGACTGAGAATCAATCGCTGCAAGGCGATGTTCTTTTCGTCGGTTGGATAGTTGTTGGGCGGAACCATGACTCCGACCAGCGCGAGATGGTCTGGGTTGAAGTTCACGTCAACATGCAGTAGGCGATAAAAACTCTTGCCCAGAAGACCCGCCCCTACGAGCAGCACTACGGCGACCGCGAGCTCAAGCACAACAAGATTCGCGCCAAGTCGCCGCCAGAGTCTTCCGGCTGATCCGCGAGCTCCTTCAGCGAGCCCCTCCTGCATGTCTGCGACGGGCAGGCGAAGTATGGGAGTTACAGCGAACATGCATACGGCAACAAAGGCGATGCCGAGAGCGAACAGTAAGGTATGAGCGTTCAAGCTCAGTCCTTGCAGGAAAGGCATACGAGACATCATGAATTTTGGAATGAGGCCTGACAGCGCATGCATTGCACCATACGCACATCCGACGCCTAGCACGCTTCCAAGAATGACAAGTACTACGCTTTCAACAACGAACTGCCGTATCAGGCGAATTCTTGAGGCGCCGAGCGCGCTGCGAACAGACATCTCTCGTCGACGGCTTTCAGAACGCACGAGCAGGAGGCTTGAGACGTTGATGCAGGCGATCATCAATAGAAGCCCGGCACCCGCCAGAAGTGTCAGCAGGATCGGGCGATAGTCTCCGACGATGATGTCTGACAATGGATCGACGGTCGCACCCTGGTCGCGATTAGAGCCTGGGTAAAGCCGTTCCAGGTCTGCTGCTATCGATTTCATTTCCGCCGATGCAGCTTGCAGGGTGACTCCATCCTTGAGTCGAGCAATTCCTTCCAGAGCGTGGCAGCTTCGATTCAAGTCGCAACTACCGTGTGCATGAAAAGGCATCCAGAACTGAGTGCCACCACGCGGGGCAAAGTCGAAGTTCTGAGGTAGCACGCCGACAATCGTGTTAGGCACTCCACTGAGACTGACTTTTTGACCAATGATATCGGGTCTTCCGTTGAACCATTTCTGCCATCCCTGGTAGCTCAGAATCACGATATCGGCTGTTGCTGGCAGGTCTTCGCCACTACGAAAATCGCGGCCTAGTATGGGAATAACACCCAGCGTATGAAAGAAGCCATCACTCACACGAACGCCTGATACGGGGACAGTTCCCGTAGGAGTGTTCAGCAGAATTCCCCCACCGCTATACACGTCAAGGGAGCTGAAACTATGGTTCATTCGCTTCCAGTCAAGATAGTCGGGATAGGAAATATTTGCTCTCCCCAAAAGCTTGACTGTCTCGGTTACAGATACCAATCTTGTGGGGTCCCGATACGGAAGTGCCTTGAGCAACGCGGAGTCAACGAAAGCGAAGATGGCCACGCTTGCGCCAATTCCGAGCGCAAGCATCAAGGCAATCGTGGCAGTGAAGCCGGGGCTTCGCTTTAACTGACGGAAGGCAAACCGAAGGTCATTCATTACGTCGTCGAGTATGGGAAGCGTTCTTCGTTCACGATGGCTTTGCTTTGTCATTTCCAAACCTCCGAGCTTCATAATCGCTGCTCTTCGCGCTTGCTGAGCATCCATTCCTAGTCGCATGTTGTCGTCGATATGAAGTTGCAAATGTGACTCAAGTTCATCTGCGAACGCTCTCTCTTTTTGTCTTTTTGAGAAGAGCCCGCAAAATCTTATAAGCATTGCTCGAATAGCTGTAGTAAGTTTCAAGTTCACATCCTCTACTGGGACCAAGGAAAGACCGAGAAATGCCGCCCGTCTTGCGCGAAGAAGCAAATCTCAGCCGCGGTTTGGATGCGCTTTGTCTCTCCTATTGCCTGACAATAGGAATAGTGACATGTAGTCGTATGGGAATGCAATAGGAAATCTGAAAAAATGGATAATACCAGCAAGGGAAATTGATCGGATATGGCAAAGGCCCCACAAATGAAGGGCCTTTGCCTGGCGTTAAAACTGCTTGCTGTCTCAGCTATCGCTTTTTCATTTGCTTCATAGTTCCGCGCGGATATCCAGTAGATTCTCTGACAATAAGGTCTGTTGGAATATCAAACTCGCGCCTGCCTGAGGACTGCTGAGGTTCCTCAACCTGTGCGCGAAGCGCGGCGACGGCGGCCTTCGCCAGCGCATATCGGGACATCTGCACCGTAGTCAATGGCGGCATCGTGACTTGAGCAATATGAATATCGTCGAAGCCAATCACTGACAGATCGTCCGGTACGCGCAGTCCTGCACGATAAGACTTGTGCAACACCCCAATGGCGGTCATGTCGTTTGAGCAGACCACGGCGGTCGGCATCTCTTTGCCTGCCAATAACGTGCCCATGGCAGCTACGCCACCTTCGAGCGTGTGGTCGCCTTGAATAGTCCACGCTGGGTTGATCGGAATTCCACATTCTTGCATCGACATTGAAAATGCAGCCAATCTCGATTGAGCTGAATGTAGCCGTATCGGACCGCTGATAAATGCTATCTGTCTATGTCCCAGCGCTGCCAGATGTTGTACCGCCTGCCGGATGCCATGTTGGTAATCGACCTTGAGCACGCTTATACCAGGCCGGTCTGGTCCGACGTCAACAAAGACAAGCGGAACTTTTCGCTTCGCTAGCTGTTCGAGCAGAGGTTCTTCTATGCCAAAGGTCATCACGGCGACGCCCTCGACCTTACGCTCCAGCATTCGGCGAATGCAATGCGACATGCGCTTCGGATCGTAGTTTGTGGAACTGATCAGAACTTCATAGCCATGCTCGACAGCAATATCTTCGAATCCCTGGATGAGTTCGGGAAAGAATGGATTTGTGATTTCAGAGATCAGCAGGCCGAATATGCGGCTTCTGCCAGACACCAGGGCCCTGGCCTGGGTATTGGGAACGTAATCGAGTTTCTCAATGACATCCCAGACGCGCTTGGCCATTTTGGGATTTACGGTGGTGACGTTATTGATAGTTCGCGACACGGTCGCAATCGATACGCTTGCGAGGCGAGCGATGGTGCGGATATCCATTCTCTCTGGAACTTCGCTCGAAGTTTCGGTAGCTTCCGGTGCGGGGTCAGGAACTGTATCACGCTTGGTCTTTAATGGCTTTTCTGGCAAATAATCCACCCTTTGGGAAAGCGTTTTCAGGATGTTTCAATCTCAACCATAAGTGTATTCGATTTGACAACATCGGGGAGGTTTACTTGTACGGCAATGCACGAAATAAGATTGGCTTAAAATTGCTTTGGTATGCGCTAGAGAAGGCTGTAATGGCAATCAACGATAACGCTGATTGATTACAAGATAGAGGCGTTGCAAAAATGGAAAGTCCGCATCAAACCTGCAGGCGGTATGGAATAGCTTCTATACAAGAGAGAATTGTGGGTGACTCGGTAAAACGATTTCTCAGGGGCTATGGCGATCATTGATACTGGATGTGCGCTTACTTTCGTTTGCATCCGTTTCCCTCATCCCTGCCAGTGGAGAGTTATCTATGTCCCAGACTCATCTTCAAGAACACGTTGAACTCATCGCGAAGCATGAGCAGGAGTTTCTTAGCCGGCGGACGAGTAGTGAAAAGCTGGGTGACAGGATGGCTGGGTTTATCGGCAGCCTCTCGTATGTAGCGTTCCACATTATTGTCTGCTTCTCCTGGATTGCCTGGAACGTGCTTCCTTCGAGATCACTTCAGCACTTCGATCCTTTTCCGTTTCCATTTCTGGATCTTTGTCTCGCGGTCGAGGCAATCCTGGTGGCAAGTTTTATTCTTATGCGTCAGTCACGCTTGAGCAGGCGTGATCAGGAGCGCGACCAGTTGATGTTGCAGATATTACTGCTCACCGAGCGCGAAATCACAGCGGTACTTACACTCGATAGGCAGATTGCAGAGCGAATTGGGTTGCAGAGAGCGGCGAACGATCAGGAGATTACGCAACTCAGCCAGCAGACATCGATTGATGATGTCGCGGACACTATCAAAGAAGCTTTATCGACTGAGTGATTTATTTGAACAGTTGTCTCAGCGATTTCCGATTGCGAGCAGGGTCGTTGCTCCGGCTAAGCAAACGAAGCCGGAAATCAGAGCTATCGTCGCTGACCGTGGAGCTCCCCGCCATTCTCCGGTCAGTACTCCGGATAGTGCCGCGGTCATGATCATGAATATCTGAAAAAGTCCCCAGCCGATAGAGGTTCCGAGAGACCCTAGATAAATAGCGCTCATGCCGTATAGAGCGAAAGCTCCCATCCAAAGTATGCCCATAGAGATCGGCAAGACCACGTCTGGAGTTACCGGTTTGAAGCTAGACCATGTCTTGTTCTTACGTAGCAGGAAGAGACTGTAACCGACATTCGGCAAGAATCCGCCGGCTAAACCTACTGGCCAAACTGCATAGGCCGCATGTAGTTCAGTGTTGCCGTGCTGGACAGCCTGGCGGGCGATATCCTGCCCAAAGGCAAATGAAAAATTCAGCATTGGTGCCATCACGCCACATAGAACAGCGAGCAGAATCGCGGTCAAATATGCGCTTGTGTGCGTGGCCAGCAGATCATCGTATCGACTGCGTTCTCTGCTGTGTCGCTCACGAATCTGGCCACCCCAGGTAGAGATTCCGATGCCTAAGATCATGACCGCCACACCGGCAAGGATTTCTAAAAGTGCGGCCCTGCTGACTTGCGATCGATGCTGAACGAATAGAGGAACGAGTGTCCCTAACAGCGCCCCGAGACCGACGATGATGGCGTAGGCGAGACCCAGGCCGAGGCGCTGCACAGAGATTCCGAAGAGGACCTGCGCAACTCCCCAGCCAATGCCGAAAAGCAAAGGGACAGCGATCTGAAAAACAGAGAGGGATTGGTATGTTTCAAACAAGTGATCCACTAGTCCGAGAGCGAGCGCCCAGGGAATGATGACCAGCGAAACCATGCTGAAGATCAGCCACGTGTTTTCCCATCTCCACGTGCGATTGAACTTCATCGGCAACATACAGTTGCCAGACATCAGGCCAGCGAGCAGCGTTAACCCGATTCCGATCGAGAGAGAAGACGACATTTAATGCGCCTCTTCCGCGGTGGCAATCATGTCTGTTGAAGCGCCTGGATCTTGCGGAGTTTCGTAGAAACCGTCGTTCACTTTTGCGGGGAATACAAAGTGGTCTTTGAGATGTGGGATATGTTCCAGAAACACGGGTTCATGACCGAGCGCGATGTGATTGAAGAGCACCAGGTGCTGATGAATTTGACCCATGTCTCCCACGTGCGGAACGATGGGAAGGCCAAATTTCCTGGCCATCAAACTGACGGTTAGAAACTCGCTGACTCCTGCGAGCCGAGTGCAGTCTGCCTGAACATAATGCAACCCCTCATACTGGAAGAAGTTTTTGAAGAGGATGCGGTTGGGGATGTGTTCTCCGGCGGCTATTTTTACTGGTGCAATCTCTCGCGCCAGCTCGGCATGTGCATGAACGTCGTCAGGGTGTGTTGGCTCTTCGATCCAGAGTGGTTTGAACTCCGCGAGCTGGCGACACATGCGACGTGCGTCGGGCAGGTTCCAATGCTGATTGGCGTCGAACATAATAATTCCGCCATCCCCGACGAGTTCGCGTAGCATTGCAGCGCGGCGCAGATCACGGGATTCATCGGCTGAACCGACCTTTAGCTTGAATGCGCGAAAGCCGCGATCGATTGCGCGGGCGGTGAGCTCACGAACTTTCTGATCGTCGTATGCCATCCATCCGACAGAGGTGTCGTAGCCTGGGTAGCCGGTGCGCAGGATTGGCTCCCGGTCTTGGCGGGTGTTCAGGTTGCTGCGCAGAATCGTCAGCGCGTCCTTGGCACTCATGACATCTTCGACGTAGCTGAGATCCAAAGTCGCAACGATCTCTTCGGGTTTCAGATCGATCAGTAACTTCCACAGTGGAACGCCGCGGCTCTTGGCCCAGAGATCAAAGCATGCGTTGGTCAGAGAAGCCAGCGCGAGATGAACCACACCTTTGTGCGGCCCTAACCAACGCAGCGATGGGTCGTCCGCGAGGCTTCGCGAAAGGTTTCCAAACTGCGACATCAGCTCATTGATTTCCATGCCGACCAGAGGCCTCGCCAGCAGATCGATTGCATTGCAAACGAGTCGGTTGCCGTCGCCGAGAGTGAGGGCAATACCACTTCCCGTGATTTGCTGGTTGTGCTGGTCAGCAGCCAGGCGAGTCAAGGCCATAGAGTACTCAGACTTGGTGTGAACCGAGTCTGTTCCAGCACCGGGTGGCAACGCGAAGCGTGCGTCCACGGTTGATACGGATTGAATTGTGCAATTGGGCATCTGACCGCCTTTAGTCGTTATCTCCGGTAGCCAAGTTCAGCTCCACCGCTTACTGGCAGGATGCAGCCTGTCATGAACCGAGCTTTGTTTGAAAGCAGAAATACTGCCGCGTCCGCGATGACATCTCCGTGCGGACATTCTCCGAGCAGGTGGATATCATCCAGATACTTGCGGATGCTTGCAGGGTCTGCCTGCTCACCGCACCACGTCTCCAGCATCGGAGTCCAAACGCCTGCGGGACAAACGGCGTTCACTCGGATGCCTAGGTGGGCATAGTCGGCGGCCATTGCCTTTGTGAGTGCGATCATGCCGCCTTTGGTGGCAACGTATGCCGCATGATCCTGCTGGCCGATCAGGCCCACCATGCTGGCAGTATTTAGAATTGATCCCTTGCTCTCGGCCAACGCATGAAACGCAAATTTTGTAGTCCAGAAAACAGACTTGAGGTTTACCCGTTGCAGGTCATCCCATTCCTGTTCGCTGGTTTCATGGAGAGGCTTTGAAGGACTGGCAATTCCTGCGTTGTTGTGGACAGCGTCAATGCGTTCGAACTTCCGCATCACAGAGTCAATCGCTGCGCGGACGTCATCTCCATTGGAAACGTCAGCGGAGATGGCTATGCAGTCTCCACCGGCCTCTGACGCGGTTAGCTGCGCTCTGCCTGGGTCGCGGTCAAGGATAGCTACTGTAGCGCCTTCACGGGCATAGGCTAGCGCACACTCACGACCGATGCCATCGGCTCCGCCAGTTAATACGATGACTTTGCCTGAGAGTTCACTATTCATGAGAAATGCGCTTCTCCCAGTTGTCATAAGCAGTCTTTGCGAATCGCTCCATGGCTTTTTTCACATAGAGTTCCGCGACTTCGCCTGCACCTTCTCTGAGCAGATCGATGATCCGTTGATGAGCTTCGAGATCCTTGTCCCATGCTGACGTCTCTTGTCCACTGGCTGCGACTCTCATGCGGACAAATGCGAAGAAGGGGAGCAGGATGCGGCGGGCATGTTCGACGAGGTAGGGATTACCGGAGAGTTCGCAGAGCTCGAGATGGAACAGGGAATCGCAATCAAGCAAAGCGTCAAGGTTGCCGTTGCCTGCCGACTCTCGCATTACATCCACCGTAGCCTGGAGCACCTTCAGGCTGGATTGCTTTTCTGCTGCGAGGCGTGCTGCGAGGCCCTCGATCGCGCCGCGCAGCTGGTAGATTTGTGCGACGTCGCCTTCGCTGAGGTGGATCACGCGGGCGCTGCGGCCGGAGGTCTTGGAGACAAATCCCGCCTGGGCAAGAATATTGATTGCTTCGCGTATGGACCCCTGGGCGACCCCAAATTTTGCGGCCCATTTGCCCTCGACGATGCGCATACCCGGCTTGAGCGAGCCGCTCATGATTTCCTGGCGCAGGCGCTCTGCAAGGTTGTGTTTGACCAGGCCGTTCGTCGGAAGTGAGGATGCAGATGGCATAAATGAGCGCTCAAATAATGCAGCATGATCCTAATATCTCTAAAAACGATCCGTCAAGTTTACTTTTAAGTGCTTGCTTTTAGGATGCTCACTCATCTAACCTGCTTTGGGATAAAACTGGCGGCTTTTGTTCGTCCGCAATGTTTTTGACTGTAAGGCCGAAATATGAGGGAAGGAGTGAGCCGTATGAAGCGATTCGGGATGGCAATTCGCTTGAAGCCGGGAAGCGAGGAAATCTACAGGAAATATCACGCAGCGGTGTGGCCTGAGGTCCTGGAGATGATTCGCGAATGCAACATCAGCAACTACTCCATCTACTTCAAGGACGACATTCTGTTCAGCTACTTCGAATACCTCGGAAGCGACGTTACGGCCGATTGGGCAAAGATGGCCGCGCACGCGAAAACGCAGGAGTGGTGGGCAGTCATGGAGCCGCTTCAGGATCCTCTATCGACCAGGAAATCAGGCGAGTGGTGGGCAGAAATGGAAGAAGTTTTCCATTTGGACTGATGTGAGTAGTGAGCCTTGCGTGTCGCACACCTTTAAGTGCTCGAACGCTGTAGTCGTCAGGTTGAATTGCTTGCATGGCCGTATTTTTACTAATGAATCACAGGTTTCATTCCTTGACATCCCAATCTTTGGAGAAATAAGGTACCCCGCATATGAGCGCTTACATCCGCGACCGTCGTGAATTTCTCAGGCTTGTACTTGCAGCTTCCTCGATGCCTCTCCTGTCAACGCTGGGCAGGGCAGAAGCAATGACGTTTGATCGTACGAGTTGGTATCGAAATGCAAAGTTTGGAATGTTCATTCACTGGGGGCCTTATTCCCAGGCAAGTGTTGAGGCGTCGTGGCCGATCAT
>Ga0302140_10002317_pt1 | contig 24759 bp, 28 predicted proteins | sample I_Bog_E1_1_FD_202095 | JGI IMG/M metagenome (GOLD analysis project Ga0302140, IMG submission 202095) | Peat permafrost microbial communities from Stordalen Mire near Abisko, Sweden - I_Bog_E1_1 | ecosystem: Environmental > Terrestrial > Soil > Wetlands > Peat | place: Sweden: Abisko, Stordalen... | reverse complement strand
ACGGAAGTGCGCGAGATCTATACGCCGCCCACCGGAATGATCACGCCTATCGTGGATGGCCTGGTGGGGTCGTACTTCGAGTGGCTCGGTGCGGGCGTCTATGCGGTGGATCAGCGCGACGGCGCGATGCATGGCAGCCGCGCGCTGCTGAAAGAAGTATTCTACGGCTCGGACGCCCGTTCTCTCTACGTGCGCGTGGATTTCGCCGAGAGCGGCGCGCAGCTGGAGGAACTGGAGATACAGGTCCATCCGCAACACAGTTCCGACCAGCTCGCGGTGATCCGTCTGCGAAGCGGCGCAGCGGTGATGGTGACCGGGAGCCAGGTCAGCGCGGCATTCCAGGATGTACTGGAAATCGGCGTATTGCTGTCGGAATCTGTGAAAGGAATTCGGCTGTCGTTTTGGCAGGACGGCTTGCCAATCCGCTCAGTGCCGCGCGCCGGCAGTTTCAGTTCAACAAACTGAAATCTGTGGACCGCAATCTCATTCCTTATCAGGCGTCTCGGCGAACCCAGGCGTCTTTTGAAACCCCGCAATCAGCGCCGCCTTTTCACTATCGGAAAGCCGAGCCGCGGGATGCATCGGCAAATAGAACCAGAGCGGCATATCGCCAGTCTGAATCTCTTTCACAACATGCCCGGCATGCCGTTGCGATTTATTCCACTCGGAAAAGTTGAGGTGCTGCCGGCCATCATTCACATCGCGCTGATTCAGCCACGAAACCGGCGCGATATTCGAATACCAGGGCCACACGGTTTCATTACTATGGCAGTCGTAACAGGCGCGTCTGGCAAGCTCGCGCGTCTGCGGGCTATCCCATGCCGGTTCCTGAATCACGGGCGGGTTCGCATGCTGCCGCCCAAACGGGACCAGCTGAATCAACACACCAACGGCAATGATCCCGAGCAGGATTCGGTTTCGCATTCTGTCGATCGCCTACCTGGTCTTGCGAACAGAATTGCGATCCATCAGGTTTTCAAGCTTCTCGGCGGCGGCGGGCGGCTTCACGTCGGTTGTGATGATTTCTTTGTTGGTCAGCGTTTTGCCGTACATCTCTTCATTCGCGTCAACATCGGGCCGCAGCGTTGCGCCCTGCAGCGAGATCCCGGCAAACAGGCCGCGAGAGCGCGAATAGGACAGCATTTCGGCGCGCATCACAGCGTCCGTCTGCGCGGTGGCGTCGCGGCCAAGGGGCCCGGCGGCAGCGGTCATCTCGGCGCCGACGGTGAACTTATCGGCGAGCAGCCGCTTCATGCCGCTCTCATTCATGATGAGCAGCAATACGTCCTGTTCGGACGCGCCGATCTGGAAACCGACGCTGCCGCCCTCCACACGAATGGCGGCCGGCGCGGTCCAGCCGGTTCCGTTGGCGCGGCGGCACATAGTGAATCCGCGTCCGAATTTGGCGCCCACCACGAAGGCAGCTTTCTTGAGTCCGGGTATCAGGACCACGCATTCGGATCTGTTGAGCAGATCCTGAGGAATGCCTTTATCGGAGGCGTTCATCATGTCGGTAACAAGGTCGGCCGCAGCGTCCAGCCGCTTATCCGCTTCGGTGGCCGCAAAAACGGCCGGAGCCAGAGCGGTGGCGACAGCTAGTACTGCGAGGTAATTTTTGAACATGGAAATGGTCCCCTTGTGGTAATTGTACGATTTCTCGCGGCCTATTTGATGAACGATGCCGCGGCCTGAGTGAATGAGAGCACGGTTCCCGGCAGTATGCCGAGGAAGAACGTGCCGATAGCCGGAAGCACCAGAGCTGCGCGCAGCGTGAACGAGGGCGATTCAAGCGCGTTCGTCACCTCGCCCGGCTCGTGCATGTACATCACGACCAGCAGACGCAGGTAGTAGTAAGCGGCCACCGCGCTGTTCAGCAAGCCGAGCACGGCGAGCCACACGAGATGCGAATCCAGTGCGGCGCGGAAGATGTAGAACTTGCCGAAGAAGCCGCCCGTCAGCGGCACGCCGATGAGCGACAGCAGGAACACCGTCATCATCGCCGCCGTGAAAGGCTGGCGCTGACTGAGGCCCGCCAGGTCTTCGATCCGGACGTGCTTCTCGCCCTTGCCGGAAATGTAGACGATCACCGCAAAGGCGCCCAGATTCATGAGCGCATACGCGGCCAAATAGAACATAGCGGCCGCCGTGCCGATTTCGGAATTGGAGGCCAGAGCCACCAGGACGTAACCGGCGTGCGCGATCGAACTGTAGGCCAGCATGCGCTTCAGGTTGGTCTGCTTCAGCGCCGCGAAGTTGCCGATGGTCATGGACGCCAGTGCGCAGACCCAGACGACAGGCGCCCAGGTGATCGAGATGCGATCGAAAGCGGTGAGGAAGATGCGCAGGAAGATGGCGAAGGCCGCGGCTTTCGGTCCGGTAGCCATGAACGCGCTCACCGGAGCGGGCGCGCCCTGGTATACATCGGGCGCCCAGACCTGGAACGGTGCGCCGGAGACTTTAAAGCAGAGCCCGACGAACATCAGCGAAGCCGCAACTCCGGCCACCATCAGCGACGTGCCGGGAGCGTTGAGCGCCGCGCGGATAGCGGGCAATTGCGTGGTGCCGGTGAGCCCGTAGATGATGGCCACGCCGTAAAGCAGAAAGCCGGTGGCGAAGGAGCCCAGCAGGAAGTACTTCAGAGCCGCTTCGTTGTTGCGCTTATCGTTGCGCAGGTAGCCGGCGAGAACGTAGGTTGCAATCGACGAGATCTCCAGGCCGATGAAGATCATGATCAGGTCGTTGGCGGTCACCATGACGCACTGCCCCATGATCGAGAACAGAATCAGGGCGTGGTACTCGCCGGTTTCGGCCTGCTCGCGATCCAGATAGCTGTAAGAAAAAAGGACCGTCAGAATGCCGATCGACAGAACAAGAATACGGAAGTACGTTCCGAAACTATCGACCACAAGGAGGTTGGAAAATCCGACGCCGGGAACGGAATTCGCGGCCGCCGCGGCGAAGATCGCAGCGATCAGGGCCAGGATCGAAAGGTGGCCGAAAAGGCGGGGAAATTTGCGCGCGAACAGCGGATCGAGCACCATCAGCAGCGTACCCGCGATGGTCAGGATCGTCTCCGGCGCAAACCGCAGCAGATCGGTGGAGGAGGGCGCGAAACTAACGGGCATGGAGACGACCTCCCGCCAGTTGAGTGCCGCCCGATTTCAGCGAAATCGCGGTTCCGGTCTGATCCAGAATGCGCGCGTTCGTTTCGGAAACTACCGGCAGGAACGTCTGTGTATAGATACCCATCCAGACCATCATCACGATCAGCGGCGTAATGCAGACCCACTCGCGCAGATTCATCTCCGGCATATGGTGTTTGACTTCATCCACCAGCGATCCGAAGAAGACACGCTGGTACATCCACAGCATGTAGCAGGCGGAGAGAATCACGCCGATGGCGGCGAACGCGGTCCAGGCGAATTTGGCCTGCGCGGCGCCCTGCAAAATGAGGAATTCGCCGACGAAGTTATTCAGCATCGGCAACCCGATACTGGCCAGAGTCGAAATCAGGAAGATCGTCGCGAGCCACGGTGCGGCAGTCGCAACGCCGCCGAAATCCGCGATGAAGAGCGAATGCCGGCGTTCATAAAGGAAGCCCACCAGGATGAAGAGCGCGCCGGTCGAGATGCCGTGATTGAGCATCTGATAAACGGCGCCATCGAGACCCATCTGGGTGAACGAGAAGATGCCGAGTACGACGAAACCGAGATGGCTCACCGACGAGTAAGCGACCAGTTTCTTCATATTGGGCTGCACCATCGCGATCAGCGCGCCGTAGATGATGCCGATAATGGCCAGGATGTTGATCCACCAGGCGTTTTCGTGCGCCGCATTCGGGAACATCGGCAGGCAGAAGCGAACCAGTCCGTAGGTGCCCATTTTCAGCATGACGGAGGCCAGCATCAGCGAACCGGCGGTGGGCGCTTCCACGTGCGCGTCCGGCAGCCAGGTGTGCAGCGGGAACAGCGGGACTTTGATGGCGAAAGCGACGAAGAACGCGAGGAACAGCAGCGTCTCTTCCGTGTGGCTCAGCCCGATGTGGCCGCTGCGGAACAGATCGAGAATGGTCGCGTAATCGAACGTTCCGGCGAGCGTGTAGAGATAGATAATGGCCACCAGCATCAGGACGGAACCGGCCATCGTATAGAGGAAGAACTTGACCGTCGCATAGATGCGGCGATCGTGGCCCCAGATGCCGATGAGGAAGTACATCGGAACCAGCACCACTTCCCAGAAAGTGTAGAACAGAAACAGATCCCAGGCGGCGAAGACGCCGATCAGGCCGAATTCCAGCAGCAGCAGGAAGGCGAAGAATTCCTTGACCTGCTTCTTCACTGAATTCCAGGAGATGAGGATGGCGATCGGTGTCAGGAAAGCCGACAGCACGATCAGCCAGAGGCTCAGGCCGTCGATCGCTACGTGCCAGTGGATTTCCGGGTTCGCGATCCAGACGGCGTTATGCGTGAACTTGTCGCCGGATTCGTAGCCGGAGATGAGGCCGAGCGAAAGCACGAAGACGAGTATCGAAACAGCCATCGTGAAGAGACGAACCAGTTGCTCCTGCCCGCGCGGCATCGCCAGCGTGACCAGGAACCCGGCGGCGGGAACGGCAAGCAGTATTTCGAGGAGGTTCATCGCATGCCTCCCATGCCGATACCCATCGCCACAATCAGCGCGACTGCGCCGACCAGCACCCAGGTGGCGTAACTTCGTATATTGCCCGACTGGAGCAGTCTGAGGATGCTCCCGATGCCCTGCGACTGCGTGCCTGCGCCGTTGACAATGCCATCGATCAGACCGGCATCGGCCGTCTTCCACAGCACCGACTCGGAGCCCTGCACCAGCGGATGGACGATGACTGCGTCGTAGACTTCATCGACGAAGTACTTGTTATAAACCAGCGTGTAGACGCCGCCGAGCGCGGAGGTGATCTTCCCGGGAATCGCGGGACTGAGAACGTACATAACGTAAGAGAGACCGATACCGCCCAGCCCGAAGGCGACTGAGATGGCTGTCAGCACCGTTTCGCCCGGGCCCCCCGTATCGGTTGCTTCTTTGATGGGGAACATGCCGCTGAGAATCTGAGGAACGTTGAAGACAAAGCCGCCGACGATAGAAAGGATGGCGAGGACGACGAGCGGGGCCAGCATCACCCAGTCCGATTCGTGAGGATGTCCGTGGCCTTTATAATCGCCCCAGAAGGTCATCCAGAACGCGCGCCAGACGTAGAAGGCGGTCATACCGGCGGTGACGACGCCCACCCAGTACATCCAGGGAGCGTAGGCGTAAGCGGCGCCAAGAATCGCGTCCTTGCTGAAGAAGCCGGAGGTGAACGGGAAGCCGGAGATGGCAAGCGACGCGCAGGCCAGTACGAGGCAGGTCCACGGCGCGTATTTTTTCAGGCCGCCCATGTGGCGCATGTCCTGCTCGCCGTGGCAGGCGTGGATGACGCTGCCTGCGCCGAGGAACAGCAGAGCCTTGAAGAACGCGTGGGTCATCAGGTGCCAGACACCGGCGGAGAAAGCGCCGACGCCGACGCCCAGGAACATGTAGCCGAGCTGCGAGACCGTGGAGTACGCGAAGACCTTCTTGATGTCGTATTGCGTGAGGCCGATGGTCGCTGCGAAGACGGCGGTGAAGAGGCCGATCGTCGCGACCGTTTCCATCGCGGCCGGCGCGTGCATGAAGATCGGGGCCGAGCGCGTAATCATGTAGACGCCGGCGGTCACCATGGTGGCGGCATGGATCAGAGCGGAGACCGGTGTGGGACCTTCCATAGCGTCGGGCAGCCAGACGTAAAGCGGAAACTGTGCGGATTTGCCGCAGGCTCCAACGAGCAGCAGAAGCGCAATCGTCGTCAGAGTCGCGGTGGGCTTACCGGCCGCGTAAGGCATCACTTTGGTGAAATCCAGCGAGCCGAAGGTGATCGCGATCAGGAACATGGCCAGGGAGAAGCCGAAGTCGCCGATGCGGTTCACGATGAAGGCCTTGTTGCCGGCCGTGGTGGCGCTGTGCTTCACGAAGTAGAAGCCGATCAGCAGGTAGCTGCATAATCCGACGCCTTCCCAGCCGACGAAGAGCAGCAGGTAGTTACCCGCCAGCACCAGCGTCAGCATGAAGAACATGAACAGATTCAGGTAGGCGAAGAAGCGATAGTAGCCTTCTTCGTGGGCCATGTAGCTGGTGGAGTAGATGTGAATCAGGGAGCCGATGCCGGTCACGATCGTCAGCATGATCATGGTCAGCTTGTCTACGGAGAAATCCCAGCCAACGTTGAAGACGCCGCTTTGAATCCAGGTGAAGTAGTGCTCGCGGACGGGATTCGCGGCCAGGTCGCCGGCCGTCGCATAAACCTTCAGAACGAAGGCGAACGACAGCACGACGCTCAGGACCGCGACCAGGTTGATCAGGGTCTTCGAAAATTTGCGCCCGAATATGCCGTTGATCAGAAATCCAACGAACGGGAGCGCGGGGATGATCCAGAGATTCTGCATCAGTTCTTGAGTGAATCCACTTCGTCGATGTTCAGAGTCGTGCGGTTCTTGAACACCGTCAGGATAATGGCGAGACCCACAGCGGCTTCGGCGGCGGCCACCACCATCACGAAGAACGTGAAGATGTGGCCGCTCACCTGCTTATGGTAATTCGCGAAAGTAACAAAACTGAGATTGACTGCGTTCAGCATCAGCTCGATGCACATGAACACCGTGATGATATTGCGGCGGAACACGAAACCGGCGACGCCGATCACAAACAGGATGGCGCTCAGACCGAGATAGAACGACATGGGAACGCCGTCGGGGATGGGTGGCATGGATTAGTCCAGTTCCTTTCTGGCAAGAACGACCGCGCCCAGAATCGCGATCAGGATGAGCACGGAGGTGACTTCAAAAGGCAGCAGGTATTCGGTGAAAAGCGCGTAGCCGACTTCTTTCGCTCCGCCGCCCGTGAAGTCTCCGAATTTGATAGTGGGCGCGTCGGGAAACCAGCGGGCCAGCAGACAGGCGAGCACGCCCAGCAGACCGAGCAGCGCAGGAACGCCGAAAATGGTGGCCATCCAGGAACGACCGCGGCGCACTTCGATTCCGGCATTGAGCAGCATGATCACGAAGACGAACAGCACCATGACAGCGCCTGCGTAGACGATGATCTGAGCCATCGCGATAAAGACGCCGCCCAGCATCAGATAAAGAACGGCAAGCGAGCCCATGACGCCGACCAGCGACAACGCGCTTGAAATCGGATGCTTCTGCAGCACCACGTTGATGGCGCAGAGCACTGCGATAGCCGCGAAAATGCCAAAGAAGAGAAGATCCACCATCTTAGGAAACCAGTGCTACGAAGAATCCGGTGAGTAGCAGATTCACCAATGCAACCGGGAAGAGAAACTTCCAGGCGAAGGCCATGAGCTGGTCGTAGCGGAACCGAGGGAGCGTTGCACGAATCCAGATGAAAACGAAGAGCAGGAAACTGACCTTGGCGAGGAACCAGAAAATCGGCATCAGAATCGGGACCAGAATCGGGACCAGGAAGATGCCCGCGCAGCCGAGGAAGATGACGCCGAAGATCGGCAGCGTAATCCGGTCGAACGGGCGCACGTAGTTGATGCCGTGATAGATGCAGATGAGTCCGGCAGCGGCGAAGATGGCGGGGGCGGCGAAATCGGACCCCCATTTGACCGGCCAGAGCGGATGCCAGCCACCCAGAAACAGGATCGTTGCGATGCAGCAGACGGTAACCATGTTGGAGTATTCCGCCATGAAGAAGCCGGCGAAACTCATGCTGCTGTATTCGACGTGGAAACCGGCGACGAGCTCGTTTTCCGCTTCGGGAAGATCGAACGGGATGCGGTTGGTTTCCGCGAACGCCGCGATCATGAAGATGATGAAGCTGAAGACCTGCGGGAACGGATACGCGAAGATCGCCCAGCGCGGAATCAGATGCCAGGAGCCGTGCTGCGCATTTACAATGTCGCGCAGGCTGAGCGAGCCCGCCATCAGGAGCGGAGCCGCGATGGCCAGACTCATCGGCAGTTCGTAGCTGATCATCTGCGCGGAACTGCGCAGGCCACCAATCAGGCTGTACTTATTGTTCGAAGCCCAGCCGCCGAGCGCGATGCCGTAAACACCCATCGAGCTAACTGCCAGGATGACGAGAACGCCCACGTTGACGTCGGCCAGTTCCATCATCGTCTTGTGGCCCATGATGGTGATGCTGGTGCCAAATGGAATCACCGAGATGGAAATGAGCGCCATGAAGACGGCGAGAATCGGCGCAGCCACATAGAACACCGTGTTGACCTGCGGCGGAAGCACGCCTTCCTTCGTAATCAGCTTGATCACGTCGGCCAGCGGCTGCAGCAGGCCGTGCGGGCCCACGCGCGAAGGGCCCATGCGGACCTGAACGTGCGCGATGACCTTGCGTTCCACCCACTGGATGTAGGCGAGCGCGGTCAGTAAGACGAAAGCGATAATCGCGAGTTTGACCGAGGTCGCGATCAGAAAGACGATTGAGGGGCTCACGAGTGCGCCATCTCCTCTTGTGCGGACCTGCTCTCGCGACTTTCCATGACTGTATGCAGAACCTTAGAATATCGCCCCAGCGTTCCCGATGTGAAAAGACCATTGTGGGCGCTGTGGATCAGGTCCGGGCGGCTCTCGACAGGGACGCGACCGTTCACCGGGGCCGTTTGCTGCGACTGCACGGCGAGCATGGCGAGCGGGATGTTGTAGCCCTTCACCGTTTTGCGGATTTCGTTATAGACCGTGTCGGGAACCCAGGGGCCAACCGTCGCGGCCAGGCCCATTTCCTTCGCGATCAGACCGATGATTTCGAGGTCGGTCTTGGCGCCAACGGCGGAAACCGCGCGTGTGAGGCGCTGCACTTCGCCGCAGACGTTGGTGACGGTACCGTTCTTTTCATAGGCGCTGGCGGCTGGCAGGACGACATCGGCACGCTGTGCCGTTTCCGTGAGGAACATGTCCTGCACGACGACGAAAGTCTTCTTCGATGCCATCGCGGCATCTTTGAGAGGATTGGCGCCGACCACCCAGAGAGCTTCGAGTGTCTGCGAGGCCAGCATTTCCTGCGCGGATAAGCCCGGCTTGCCCGATGGCTGATAGCCTGGCAGCAGTTCCGGCACCACGCCCATATCGATGGCGCCACGCGAGTTCGAGTAATCGACCAGCGCGCAATATTTCACCGCAGTTCCCAGCGACTGGCCGAATTCGACCAGCTTACGGACTGCATCGCCTTTGACGGAATCGCTGAAGATAATCACCAATTCCGGCTCAACCGCGAGGGCTGTCCGCAACTCTTCGAGCGCGTCAATTTCCTGCCCGGCAGGCTTCCGTATCGCGCGAACCGCGTAATTGTCTTCGCGAACTTTTTCCGCGGTGATGGTATAGACGTGCGCTTCGTGGTGGCGATGGCTGGCGCGAATCTGGAATGAGAGGAACGGATGTTCAAGCGCGAGATCGGTGCCGATTACGAGGAACGCCTTCTTCTCGTAGAGATCCTGCGTGGTGGCCAGTTGACCGGTGGTGCCGGACAGCGCGTCTATCAGGGTAACGACGTCGCCGGTGCGGTGGTGATCGATGTTGTTGGTGTTGAGACCGTGACGCGCGAACTTCTGCAGATAGAAGTTCTCTTCGTTCGTGGTGTGGTTGGAGCCAATGACGCCGATTTCGCCCGAACGCGAACGAATCTCACCAAATTTATTGGCCACAACTTCGAGCGCCTTCGACCAGGAAACAGGCTCCAGTTTGCCGCCCACGCGAACCAGCGGCGACTGAATGCGCTCGGCGTGGTTGTAGAAATCGTAAGCGTAGCGGCCCTTGGCGCAAAGGAATTCGCCGTTGATGCCGGACCGGTCGCGATTATTGCCGCGAATGATCTCGTCGTTACGAACACCGAGAGTAGTCTTGCAGCCATCGGAACAGTGCGTGCAGATAGTGCCGACGTGTTCCATTTCCCACGGCCGGGTCTGGTAGCGATAAGCGCCGCTGGTGAGCGCGCCCACCGGGCAGATATCGATACACTGGCCGCATTCGTCGCATTCCAGATGATCGCCATGATTCGGTGCGATGAGAGAAACGGCACCGCGATTGATGACGCCCAGCGCGCCGACGCCCATGCCTTCTTCGCAGGCGCGAACGCAGCGGAAACACAGAATGCAGCGCGGCCCGTCGTAAAACACGACCGGCGACCACTGCTGCTCATCGACGTGCAGCTTGTTTTCCGTGAAGCGGCTTTCGCCCGCTCCGTAGCGGAAAACCATGTCCTGCAGTTCGCACTCGCCGCCCTTATCGCAGACGGGGCAATCGAGCGGGTGGTTGGCGAGAAGAAATTCGAGAGTGGATTTGCGGGCCTTTTTCACCTGGTCGGAATCCGTGTGGATGACCATGCCCGCGCCGACCGGCAGCGTACACGCTACCTGCATTTTCGGCATTTTCTCCACGTCGATCAGACACATACGGCAGGCGGCCTGCAGCGAGTAACCTTCGCAATAGCAGAACGACGGAATTTCGATGCCGTTGCGCTTGGCAGCCTCAATCACGAGAGTGCCCGCCGGCGCTTCCAGTTCGCGGCCGTCGATTGTAAATTTGACCAGATCAGCCATGTTATGCGGTCACCGGCCTGGATGTATTTTCATAAGGACAAGGCTTGCCATCGAGATGCGCCTCAAACTCATCCTGGAATTTCTCGACAAACGCGATGGTCGGCATGGCCGCGGCATCGCCGAGCGGGCAGAAGGTACGACCCAGCATATTCTTCGACAAATCGCCGATGAGAATAATGTCGCTTCTGGTACCCATGCCTTCGTGGAAGCGGGTCAGCAGTTTCTTCAGCCAGTTGGTGCCTTCGCGGCACGGGATGCACCAGCCGCAGCTTTCGTGCGCATAGAACTTCATGATGCGCAGCGCCGCATTGACCATGCAGGTGTCTTCATCCATCACAACGACACCGCCCGAACCGAGCATCGATTTCGCCGCCGCGACGGAATCGAAATCCATAGCGATATCGCACTCATTGGCCTTCAGGACGGGGCAGGAGGAACCGCCAGGAATCACGGCCTTCAGCTTCTTGCCGCCGCGCATCCCGCCGCCAACCTCATTAATCATGCGCATGAGATTGAACCCCATGGGCAATTCGTAGACACCCGGTTTATTGATATGACCGGAGAGACAGAAAAGGCGCGTGCCGCCGTTTTTCGGCGATCCCAGACCGGAAAAGTAAGCCGCACCGCTGAGAATGATGGCGGGCACCGCACAAAACGTCTCAACGTTATTGAGAATTGTAGGCGACTGGTAGCAACCCGCGACGGCCGGAAACGGAGGGCGAATGCGCGGATTGCCACGCTTGCCTTCAAACGATTCGAGCAGCGCCGATTCTTCTCCGCATTCGTAAGCGCCTGCGCCCGAATGCGTAGCCAGATGGAACTTCTTGCCGCGGCCCATCACGTTATCGCCGAGCACGCCCTTTGCGTAGGCCTCTTCGATGGCGCGATCCATCACGTCGATCAGGTAGCGATATTCGCCGCGAATATAAACGTAGCCCTGTTCGGAACCGACCGCGAGGGCGGCGATCATGACGCCTTCGATCAGCTGGTGCGGATCGTATTCGATCAGCAGACGGTCTTTGCAGGTGCCCGGTTCGGACTCATCCGCATTGACCATGATGTACTTCGGCTTGGGCGACTGGCGCGGCACGAAGCCCCACTTCATCCCCGTGGGAAAACCGGCGCCGCCGCGTCCGCGCAGACCCGACGCTTTGACTTCGTCGATGATCTGCTGCTGCGTCATATCCAGCGCTTTTTCAAGCGCCTTGTAACCGTCGTTCGCCAGATACGTTTCGATGGATTGCGAATTCGGCAGCGTGAAGCGGCGCGAAAGCACTTTCACTTCGAGCGGATTTGGTTGGTTGTAGAGCATCAGCAACTCACCTTATGAACTTCCGCGATCTCTTCGGGTTTCTTACCGGCTGCCAGCCCATCAAGCAGTTTATCGAGCTGCGCCGGCGTCACATCGTGATAAAAATCGTAATTGACCTGGACGGCCGGCGCCCAGGAACAAGCGCCCATACACTCCACTTCTTCAAGCGAAATACGGCCGTCTTTGGTTACTTCTTTGTGACCAATGCCGAGCTTGTGGCAGGCCTGATCGTACAACTCCTGGCCGCCCACCAGAAGGCACGAAATATTGGTGCAAACCTGCACGTGGTACGTACCCTGCGGCTTCCTGTGCAGCATGGAATAGAAGCCGACCACTTCAGTGACCTGCAGCGGCGTCACGCCGGTGCGTTTGGCGATTTCTTCAATCAGTTCTTCCGTCACCGCTCCGACTTCGTCCTGCCCGTAGATGAGCATGGGGATGACGGCCGAGCGCTTGCGGTCCGCCGGATACTTGGCGAGGAATTTGGCGAAGCGTACTTCGGTTTCGGGGGAAAAGGTCATAGCGTTTTCTAGTGCAAATTCTAGCGGTCCGTATCTCCGAGTACGAAATCCATACTGCCGAGCGCTGCGATCACATCCGCGATCAGCGTGCCCTCAATGAGCCGCGGGATCGACTGCAGATTACCGAAACTGGGTCCGCGCCAGTGTACGCGATAGGGCTTCTGCGTACCGTCGCTGATCATGTAACAGCCGACTTCGCCACGCGGCGATTCGATGGTCTGATAAACCTCGCCGGCCGGAACGCGGAAGCCTTCGGTGACGATCTTGAAGTGATAGATGAGCGCTTCCATCTGCGTCTTCATCTTTTCGCGATCCGGCAGCACGATACCGGGCGCATCGGCCTGATGCGAACCGGACGGCATGCCTTCGAGCGCCTGGCGAATGATCTTTGTCGATTCGCGCATTTCCTGGAGGCGAATCTGATAGCGCGCAAACACGTCGTTGACAGTGCTGGTCGGGACGTTGAAATCGAACTTTTCGTAGCTGGAGTAAGGCGCGTCCTTGCGGATATCGAGCGGAAGGCCAGCCGCGCGCAGCATGGGGCCGGTGACGCCCAGATCGAGCATATCTTCGAGCGAAATGAAGCCTACGCCCTTGGTGCGGCCCATCCAGATGGAGTTGCCGGTGAGCAGCTCTTCGTACTCATCGATGCGCGACGGGAAGATGTCGACGAAATCCTTCACGCGCTTCTGCCAGCCGCGCGGATGCGGCAGCGCCAGTCCGCCGATGCGGAAATAGCTGGTCATCATGCGCTGGCCGGAGAACATTTCGAAGATGCGCAGAATGTCTTCGCGTTCGCGGAAACAGTAGAGGAAGACGCTCATCGCGCCGATATCGATGGCGTGCGTGCCGAGCCAGACCAGATGGCTGTTGAGGCGCGTCAACTCCGCGAGCATGACGCGGGTGAACTGCGCGAGCGGCGGAATTTCCAGACCCAGCAGCTTTTCGGCCGCGAGGCAGTAGACCAAATTGTTTGAAAGCGGCGCCAGGTAGTCGATGCGATCCGTCAGGGTGACGCCCTGCTGGTAAGTTTTCGCTTCGAATTCCTTTTCGATGCCGGTGTGGAGGTAGCCGATTTCCGGCGCGGCCTTGAGAATGGTTTCGCCGTCGAGTTCGAGCAGCAACCGAAGCACGCCGTGAGTAGACGGGTGCTGCGGGCCCATGTTGAGCACCATAGTGCGGTGCCCGGGCGAGTTCAGGTGCTTTTCGTAATCCTGTTCGACTTCGAGCGCGCTGGTGACTCCGGATTCGATCGCCATGCTCTAGTACCTCGTCCCCGTAACCGGAAAATCCTTGCGCAGCGGATAGCCCTCGAAGTCATCGGGGAGCATGATGCGCTTCATGTCGGGGTGATTCAGAAAACGGACGCCGAAGAAATCGAAGACTTCGCGCTCATACCAGTTAGCGGCGCGGAAGACGGGACAGGCCGATTCGATTTCGGGGTTGTCTCCGCTGACGCGGGCCTTGATGCGGAGGCGTTCCTTCGTTGTCGTCGATTGCACGTGGTAAACCACTTCAAAGCGCGGTTCGACGGGGAAGCGATCGACGCCGGTCACCGAACTGAGGCGGTTGAAGCCAAGCTTGTGCTTGATGCGATGGAGCGCTTCGTGAATATTCGCGGGCGATATTTCGATTGTGAGCTCGCCCAATTCGAGCTTCCCGGTGGTAGCCAGGTCGGCCAGGGCGGCGGCGGTGGAGTTATCGCGAAAGAGTTCGGGAAGCGGCATCGTTGGTCCGTGGGCGCTTTAGTGCGAGCGTCCTTCCGTTTGGTTGTCGCTGAGCGGGGTGAGCGGTTCGTCCCGATCGGAATGCGCCCAGTCGAGCACGCCTTTTTTCCAGACGAAGAAGAAGCCCGCCATGATCAGCACGACAAAAGCCAGCATTTCGACGAATGCGAACATCCTGAGCTGCTTATAGACGACAGCCCAGGGGTAGAGGAAAATCGCTTCGATATCGAAGAGGATGAACAGCATCGCGACCAGATAAAACTTGACGCTGAAGCGCTCGCGCGCGTCGCCGGTGGGGGCGATGCCGCACTCGTACGGCATGTCCTTCACTTTGTTTTTTACTTTACGGCCGATCACGTATGACAACGTGACGAGCGCACAGGCGATGACCAGAGCCAGTACGGATTGCATGAGCACCGGAAGCCATTGCTGGGGGAGTGAAGTGGGCATTTTGAGAGTTTACGTCGGCCTCTGAAACCGGGGTGGTAATTTCCCTAAGGAACTATAATAATGCACGGGTGCCGCTGACGACAAAATGACGAGCGAGATGCAGATTACGCTGAATGGCGAAGGGCGGTCTTTCGCGGCCGGGACGACACTGTACGGGCTCGTACAGGCGCTGAATCTGGAGCCGGAGCGCGTGGCGATTGAGCTGAATCGCGCGATTGTACGGCGTGATTTGTGGGCGGAGACGGTGGTGGAGAACGGGGCGGAGATTGAAGTTGTGATGTTTGTGGGCGGGGGATAGTGCGAGTCTGCCGTTAGACGAACCAGAAAATATAGCCACAGTTCGTGCAGACGAAGTTGGTGGTGCTGGAGTCCAGCCAGTCGAGGCCAAATTGTTTCGGCAGCTGCGAGATCCTCTTGTGGAACTTGTTGTTGCCGCAGACCACGCAGGCGAGCGCTATTCCGTCGATGCTCACGGTAAGCGATCCGTCGTCCTCCTCCGTTGTGAAACGCCGATCCGGTCGTCCGGGATTCATGATCGACGATGCTATCACGGCGGCGACCGACGAAACTTCTCAATTATCGGTTGGCTTCCGTTCGATGTGATCGATCACGAGCACCGATACCGGGCGTTTCTCTATTTCGAGCCTCAGACCCAGCTGCTTTTCAAGTGCTTCCGATAGAGTGAGACCGCCCATTGGATCTGACGCCGCGGCTCCTGCCGCGGGCGCGACATCGGCGGCCTTCGCTAATACCTGCGGAGTCCAGGTCAATGCGAAATCCCAGGCGCCTTCGAGCCCGGTCGAATCGAAGACAGGATGGGGCAGGTCACCCATAGAACCCCGTTCCAATTGTTTGGCGAACTGCGCCATCGTCGTGTTCAGGCAAGTATACGAAAATGTCGAGATGATGCGGGCGCCGGTTCCGGCATTTCCCGTCGCTTGCTTGCATCCGGCGCGATTGGAGGGGTCCGCTTGTTTCAGCTTCGGCTTTACGGCCACAACCGCGTAAACGGATACGGCGCGTTCTTCATGGTGCACCGTCAGTTTGAAACGATCTGCCAGCAGCGCGCGAAACATGAAGCGAAGCGCGTCGAGATCGATCGGCGGCCCCTTCGCTCCGGCGGCGGCCTGACTTGTCGAGGGAGCTTTGGCGAGCACGCTGAAGCGATCATCCCCAAGCCAATCCGGCGCGCCCACCAGCATGTCGTCCCCTTTTATGTTCCAGCCATACTGAATGAGCTCTTTTAGTGTTATTGCCCGGTAGTCAATGCGTCCGCCCGGCAGGAACAAGGCGCGTTCGGGCGTGCCGGGCTCGCTCGGCTTTATGTCGGCAACTTCGAACTCCATCGGCGCGGCCGGCGTGTTTTGCGTTCGTCCGGGAAGGTTCCCTGCCGGCTCCCGATTCACGCTGTCGACTACAACCACCGGCATCGGCACATTCTTCGGCTCCAACTGTAGCCCGAGCTGTTTACCGAGAGCATCGGAAAAGGTAATGCCATCGGCGCCTGCGAGTCCCAGCAGTTGCCGGGCGGTCCACGTGATATTGAAATCCCACATTCCCGTCAGCCCCGTCTGGTCGATCACGGGATGCTCGATATACGTCCCCGCTATCGAAGGGATTCGGGCCGCAAACGCGCTCATGGTCAGATTCTGGCAAACGGTCACGGCGTTCTGGATATGCCCTGCGAGGCTCATACTCTGCTGACGAAGCCTGCATCCTGTGTCGCCCGTCCCCTCTGCCTTCTTCAATCGCGGATGCTTTCCGACCGTGAGGGCAAACGCGGGCAATGGCTTTCGATCGCTGTGGACCACCAGCCTGAAGCGATCGGCGAGCAGGGCCTGAAGCATCAGCAAAGCCGTGTCCTGCGATGTGGCGGGTGCTGTGCTCGCGACCACATCGAACCTGTCATTCTCCAGCCAGTTCGGTCCGCCAATCACCTTATCGGCATCGATGCCCCACGCGGTCCGAATCATATCCAGCATGGTCGCGTTGTGCAGTTCATAGCGCCCGCCGCGTAGCACTCCGCCCGTCATGACCGGAGTGATGCCCGGGGCGCTGGCCTGAACCACGGCGCTGTCAAATGTCGGAGATGGCGAAGTACCCGGGGATTGGCCGAGAATAGTACCCGACACAACGATGAGAACTGCGTACCCGCAAAGCCACATTTACTTCAAACCTATTTCCGCGAAGCCCAGGCCAGGCCGTCGGGGCCGCGGCCGGTCTTCACTTCGCCAGTCACGGTGAAAGTTTTCAGATCGATCGCAGCCACGGAATCGTGATCGTTGAGCGTTGTATAAACATGCAGGCCATCGGGCGCCATCAGCAGGCCTTCCGAGCTCGCTCCCATTTTCATCGTCTTGAACGGCTTGCGCGTTGCCACGTCGACGATCAGCATGTCGGTGCCGCCGAGATCGGAAACGAACGCGTACTTGCCATCCAGCGTGATTTTCAGGCGGTTCGCATTGCCCGTCGATGGCAACGTTGCCACTACCTTTTTCGTGGCGAGATCGATGACCGAAATCGTTTTGTCCTGTGCGTTGGCTACCCAGAGTTCCTTGCCATCGGGAGTCAGATCGAAACCTTCGGAGCCATGGCCGACGGGGATGTTTGTTACTTCCCAGTCCGGCCCTCCACCGGGACCGCCTGGACCGCCGGGACCACGACCTGGCGGCGGACCACCTGGACCTCCAGGGCCACCGGGACCACGGCCAGGAGGTGGCGGGCCACCAGGTCCGCCGGGTCCGCGACCCTGTCCTGGCGCAACCTGCGTAATCACGCTGATCGTTCCCGAACTCACGTTGGACGTCAGAACGGTCTTGAGATCTTTCGACGCAATCACCATGTGAGTGCGATCCTGACCCGTGCCGATCACCCAGTCGATTTTCTCCGTAGCGGGATCGTAGCGGCCCACCACCTTCGCGCCTTCAGCCGTGAAAAACAGCTTGCCCGCGACAAATTCGAGGCCGTGCGGCAGGCGCAACGCACCCAGATCGATGGCTGGCAGCGGCTTCTGCCCCACCAGATCGACGCGCGAGACGGTGTTGCCGCCGTAATTGGAAATGTACGCGATTTTTCCATCGTCCGATACCGCCACTTCGTGCGGATTGTCTCCAACAGGAACGCGCGCGACGATCGTGAGGCTGGTCGGATCGACAATCACAAGCGTATTTTGTTCCTTTTCCAGCACAAGGATCGCGCCCGGCGGCGTCGGCACCGCGAGGAGAGTACTGGCGAACAAAAACAGAGGCAGGCACAATATTGTGCGCGAATTTCGGAGCTTCATGCCAAGAGTTTACAGCAGTTTCGGTAAGTGAGCGGTAAAGGATGGTAAGAAGGATAATTGGACTTGCAGAAAACAGCCCCGAAGCTCCGCACGATGGATGAACTGGCGGCGCTGCGTGCGCAATGGCGCGCCGAGGGCAAGACTGTCGTATGGACCAACGGCGTTTTCGACTTGCTGCATGCCGGCCACATCCGCAGCCTGCGCGATGCGAAAGCGCTCGGCGATGTGCTGATCGTGGGCATCAACAGCGATTCGAGTGCCCGCCGGTTCAAAGGCCCGGGCCGGCCGTTGATGTGCGAGGAAGACCGCGCGGAAGTGCTCTCGGCGCTCGAAATGGTGGATTACGTGGTCATTTTCGAGGAACCGGAGCCATCGGCGGCGCTGGCTCGATTGCAGCCGGAAATTCATTGCAAGGGCGAAGAGTATGCGGATGGAAACCGGCCGGTGCCGGAACGCCCCGTGGTGGAGGGCTATGGCGGCCAAATCCGGTTTCTGCCGCTGCGTCGGGGGCGATCCACCACCGGCTTGATGGAAAGAATTTGCGCCGCGGCGGAGACGAAGACTTCATGATGACGAGATTGCTCATGCGAGCCGCCGCGATACGCGTTCTGGTAGCGGGCGATTGCATGCTGGATGCATACATATCGGGCGCAGCGACGCGTATATCGCCGGAAGCGCCTGTCCCGGTGGTTGAGGTGGAAGAGCGGCGATTCGTGGTGGGCGGTGCGGCGAATGTGGCCGCGAATGCGCGCGGCCTGGGAGCCAGGGTGACGGTGGCGGGTGTCACGGGCGCGGATGCCGCCGGTATACGGCTGCGGGCGGAACTGGAACAACTCGGGATCGCGACGGAAGCGCTGGTGGAAGACGATGCCCGCGTCACGACGGTCAAGACCAGAGTCACGGCGGCCGGCCAGCAGATTGTACGGTTCGACGAGGAAACGCGCATGCCGCTTTCCGCCCGGATGGTGGCTCAGCTGCTGCGAAGCTGCGAGGGAGCGCTGGAGCAAGCGGCCGCCATTGTCATTTCGGATTATGCCAAGGGCGTGGCGGAGGAAGCGTTCTGCCGGTGGGTGATCGAGCGCGCGGAGAAGCGGGGAGTGCCGGTCGTGGTGGATCCGAAATCCGCCGATCTTTCGAAGTACCGGGGCGCGCGGATCGTGACTCCAAATCTGAAAGAAGCGGCGGCCGCGGCCGGAGAAGCGATTCACTCCGCCGCCGATCTGGCGCGGGTGGCGGAGATACTGCTGAAGAAGATTGCACCCTCCGCGCTACTGATTACACGCGGCGCCGAAGGCATGTCACTGTTTGAGCCGGGGCGCAAGGAACTGCATTTGCCCGTGATGGTGAACGAGGTTGCGGATGTCACCGGGGCGGGCGACACGGTGGTGGCGACGCTGGCGGTGGCGCTGGGCGCGGGGTTCGACCTGCGTGAAGCGGCGGCGATGGCTAACCTGGCGGCCGGCGTTGCGGTGGGCCATCACGGGACATGGGCGGTGCGGCGCGACGAATTAATTGCGGCGGATCGGTCGCAGGCGGACCCGCTATCATAAGCGGAAGCATGGCCGAGCACGCGCACGCTGCTGAACTCTTGTGCCGCAACTGCGGCCACCCGCTGACGGGCGCTTATTGCGCCACCTGCGGCCAGGCCGAACACGATGGCCATCCGCCCACATTCGGCCATTTTCTCCACGATCTGCTGCATGAGTTTTTGCATGTGGATGGCACGATTTTTCGCACTTTGAAGGCGCTGTTCTTTCAGCCGGGAAAGCTGACGGAAGAGTACTGGGCGGGGCACATCGTGGCATGGGTCAGGCCAGTGCGCATTTTTCTGATTGTAGTGGCGCTGCATCTGTTGATCTCCACCGGCGTGGGTCCGCTGAACTTTCAGCTGGTAGCCACGAAATCGCCGGCGGGAGATCTTCATCTCAGCGTGGCGAATGGGGGGCAGGTGCCCGATATGCCAAAGGGTAACGTACCCGTAACGGCGGAACAGCACCGCGAATTCTTCGAAAAATTCGAGAAAGCGTACGCCCTGATCCGCTACAGTTCGGTGCTGCTGTTCGCCGTGGCGGCCTGGGTGCTCTATCGGCGGCAGCAGCCGTACTTCATCAATAATCTGATCCTGGGGCTGCATTTTTACAGCTTCTGGTATGTGCTGGCGATGCTGGCCAGTGTGTTGGGCAGATGGCATTTCGGCCTGAACAACCTGTCGCTGCTGGCGCCCATCTATTTGTTTCTGGCGCTGCGATGCCTGTTCCATGAGCGCTGGTATGTGCGGCTGTTCAAGACTCTGGCGCTCTACGTGTTCCTGCTTGCCGTGGAACTTGGCCTGGCACTCGCCGCCGGGTGGTGGAGCACCCGGCTGGTCGCGCACTAGACATGGCGAAAAAGCTGCCTCGCGCACATCGCGAAACGTGCCATAACTGCGGGCATGTTCTGACCGGCGCCTACTGCGCCACATGCGGGCAACCCGAGCGCGACGGCCATCCACCAACCATCGGACACTTCTTCCACGACCTGCTTCATGAAGTGGCGCATGTCGATGGAAAGATCTTCCTCACGCTGAAGGCGCTCTTTTTTCAGCCCGGCAAGCTCACCGAAGAGTATTGGGCGGGGCGCATTTATTCGTGGATCAGGCCGATCCGTTTGTTTCTGGTCATTGTGGCTTTGCAGGCGCTGGTGTCGCCGGGGCAGGGTCCGCTGAATCATCAGATACGCGTCGACCGATCGGCGACGGGCGACCTCAACGTAAATATCGCGAGCGATATTCTCCGGTTCGAAGACAAGGAGGAGCACGTTCCGGTTTCAGAGCGGGAACTCGGCGAGTTTTCCCACGAGTTCCAGAAAGTCTATGGCGAGGTTCGCTACAGTTCCGTGCTGGTTTTTGCCGTCCTGTCGTGGCTGCTTTACCGACGGCGACAGCCGTATTTCGTCAGGCATCTGGTGGCAGGTCTGCACTTCTATAGCCTCTGGTACGCTGTCGCGTTGCTGGCCGGTCTGCCGGCGCGGGCGGATCCGGTGTGGAACGACCTGACGCTGCTCTCCGCCATCTATCTTTTCCTGGCGCTGCGCCGGCTGTTTCACGAACGATGGTATGTCGCGCTGACGAAAACCGCGGCGCTCTATTCCTTCGTTTTTGTCACGGAACTGGGCTTGGGATATGCCGTGGCCAAATGGATCGAGCGCTGAAAAAACTCAGGCTTGCGGGAGTGAGAGGAACTTCCCGCTTTCGGCGTCGTATGCCGTCACCGTGCCGCAGCCGATATCGTAAACCCAGCCGTACAACGCCAGATCTCCCGCCTGCAGCCGCGCCGCCACCGTCGGATGCGAGCGCAGATTTGTCAATTGCGCTACTACGTTCTGTTCGGCAAGAGACAGCAGGAATTCCGGGCTTGGCGCGGTCTCGCGCTGGTCTACTTTCGCGTAACGCAGCCAGGCTGTCACATTCGGATACTCGCTGAGCGCTTCCGGATTCAGCGCGCCCCGCATAACTCCGCAATCGGTGTGACCGCAGACGATGACGGCGCCCACTTCGAGCACTCCCACCGCGTATTCAATAGTGGCGGAGACGCCGCCCAGTTTATCCGGATAGGGCGGCACAATATTACCGATGACGCGGCAGATAAACAGTTCGCCGGGCTTGGTTTGCGTCAGCAGGCAGGGGTCGATGCGCGAATCGGCACACGTGATGAAGAGCGCGTCGGGCCGCTGGGCCATCGCGAGTTTCTCAAAAAGATCCTGGTGCTTCGGATAGATATGTTTCTGGAATCGGGAGACGCCCCCGAGCAGCTTTTCGACTGACATGGATCGGACCTGTTTCCAAGGTACGCCATGCGTTCTTTTTCAGAGCGGCATCTCGAAGTAAATCAGCGGCGCGAGGCGATAGATGGCGCGTCCCACCTCGCGAAATCCGCACTTCCGGTAGAATTCGCCGGCGCCGGCCGCGGTATCGTAAGCGTCGAGACGAATAGCGTCGCAGGGCCACTCAAGAGCAATGCGGCGGGCTTCTTCGACGCAAGACCTGCCGATTCCGCGCCGCTGCATATCGGGATGAACGGCCATCGCAGTGAGATACAAAGGGCGCTTGCTTTCGGCGAAATATTTCTTGTCGATGGCCCAGGGCTTCTTCGTGGCGAGCGTCACAGTGGCGATCAGCCTGCCCTCCGACCGGGCGATATAGACCGACGAATTCCGCATCGCGAAATGAGCGCCCTTCTCAGTGAACCGCGAGATCCGGAAGCCGTTTCCGTATTGCGTAATCAGGCGTTCGTTTACGGCGGCGTGAAGCGACAACAGGTCCGCAACATCGCTGGCAATGCTGAGTTCGAGCTTCCGGCACACGCGCTACGACGCTCCGCGCCACCGACCGCGGACCACAAACGCGCAGAGCACGCCCGTGATAAACGGCAACAGCGCTGCCGTCAATTTAGGATGCAGCGTCACCACAGTGGCGCCAATCATGATGATGAGTAATCCGGCCGCGGCCAGCGGCGTTAGCCATGGTTTGATGCGCAGAAGCCAGGGGAGGATCAGACCGATTGCGCCGGCAATCTCCGCCACGGCGACGAAGTGGAGGAACCAGACCGGCATAGATAGTTGTGTGGCAGCCTGGTCCATCGGCATGATGAGCTTCGCCCCTCCCGCGAACAAAAAGAGCAATGCCAGCAGAATCTGAACGGCCCAGAGCAATCGATTCATGATCCTCTTATCTTCGCATCTGAAAAAAGCCGATACAAGCGCCTGCAGCGGAGGTAACAGCAATCACTCCGACGTGCCAAACGAGGATATGAGCGGCGTTGAAGATCGAACAATGCAGCGCGAGCACGGCTGCGCCGAGCAGTCCGGAAAAAGCTCCGCCGGAAATGGCTCCGGCGAGCGGATCGACGATGTATCCCCGGCGCATGAGAATCCATGTCAGCCCCGCCGCCGGAATGGAACTCAACAGGCCGTAGCGAAGGCACGGCATACCCCTCGGCACGAAGCGGTTCGTGTCGAAATCCGGAAACAGAACCAGGGAGGTCAGACTCAGCAGCACGATGGCGAGAACAATGCCCCAGACCGGACGCATGGTATGCCGGGAACCTGGAATCATCTGCTCAACAATGACGCCAGCCAGCGCCAGAGCCAGAAGCAGCAGGACGGAGTAGTCCATCCAGCGCGCGCCTGCGCTCATATTCGCCAGGCCGGCAAATCCGATCGGTGCGGCGAGTATGACGCCGAGCGCAATGAAAACGCCGAGGCAGAATGCCATAATCACCGCGTTGGAAGGAAGCGGCCGGACCGGCGCCGCCGATTCCGCAAAGGTTTTCCGTATGGCCGCCAGGCGCGCGGAATCCGGCGCGGCGTGACCGATGCGCGCAGGCACTTCAAACGGCATGACCGGTTCCTCCCAATAGCGCGCGCAGCTTTTCATAGGCCCGATGCGCTTTCTGTTTCACCGAACCGGGCGAACTTCCCGTGGCCCGTGCCACTTCCTCCACGCTGAGGCCGGAAACCTTGAGCATGACGATGACCTCGCGCTGGCTTTCCGGCAGCGCCGCGAGCAGCGTCTCAAAATCGACATTGCCGGCTTCGCCCGATTCCGGCGCGGGCACGTCGGGAAGCCGCTCCACCTGCATCTCCCGGCCTGAGCGATTTCTGCTGCGGCGATATTGATCGATGCGCACGCGGCGGGCAATCGCGTACATCCAGGGAAGCAAAGGCTCGGCGGCCCGGTAAGTCTGGCGGGCCGAGTGGATACGCAGCCAGAAATCCTGGAGCAGATCGTCGGCCAGTTCGCGGTTCCGCACCTGGCCCAGAAAGAACCGGAAGAATTGCGGACTGAGACTATCCACAAGCGGCCCCGCGGCCGCTGCGTCGCCCTGCTGGTATCGGGCCATCAGAATCTCCGGTGGAGGGGCCACATTCACCCCTTTAACGAAGGTTCGCCCGGAGGCACTAAGTAGTTACGGTGCATGGCGCTTCAGGCCAGTATCGCAGGCGGAGGCCCTTCGAGGGTAACCGTTTTGCCATGGCGGGCGAAAGATTGAGAGGGATCTTCCAGTGAAACTGCCGCTGATCGCAAGTCTGATGACCGCCAGCCTGCTCGCCACCGCCATCTTCGCCGGCTCCGCACCCGGCGCGCCGGTTCCGGTGCTGCTCGAACTATTCACGTCGGAAGGCTGCTCCAGTTGCCCGCCAGCCGACCGTTTGCTGGAGGCCCTCGACCGGCAGCCCGTCGCCGACGCCGATCTGATTGTGCTGAGCGAGCACGTCGATTACTGGAACTACCTCGGCTGGAGAGATCCTTACTCCTCGCCGGCCTTCAGCGCGCGTCAGCAGAAGTACGCCGAGCGCCTCGGGACGAGCGTCTACACGCCGCAACTGGTGATCGACGGACACCTGCAGGCGACCGGCAGCGACCAGCACGAAGTAACAGACGCAATCGGCCGGGCCGTGCATGACGCGAAACTGCCGATTTCGGTCCGGGCGATCAGGTCGGGAAGCGGCGCCAGCGTTCATGTGGATGGCAATAGCTTCGGAAAAAGCGTGGACCTGTATCTCGCAATCGCTGCTGACCATATGAGTTCTCACGTGCTACGTGGGGAAAACGGCGGCAGAACACTGACTCACGTCGCGGTGGCCCAATCGATCGTCAAAGTTGGCAAATGGGAGGGATCGGGACTGGCTGGAAGAGATGTGCCGCTGACGGCGAAACAAATACCTGCCCCTGAACAGGCTGGCGGAACGCGCGTTATCGCGATATTGCAGGATCCACAGACCGGTAGGATTCTCGGCGTGGCGCAGGCGCGCATTTGAACGCCGTCGGCTCGCACTCAGTACAAAATGCCGGGGCTGCGTAA
>Ga0302140_10002316_pt1 | contig 24772 bp, 18 predicted proteins | sample I_Bog_E1_1_FD_202095 | JGI IMG/M metagenome (GOLD analysis project Ga0302140, IMG submission 202095) | Peat permafrost microbial communities from Stordalen Mire near Abisko, Sweden - I_Bog_E1_1 | ecosystem: Environmental > Terrestrial > Soil > Wetlands > Peat | place: Sweden: Abisko, Stordalen... | reverse complement strand
GCTCAGATCACCGCTCAAGTCATAGGCGATCGCATTATCTCCGGAAGGCCCGATGCCGCCAGTGATCCTGACGCCAGGGGGTACACTCCACCATGTATCCCCCTGCTTGAAATCGGTATCCGGTAAGAGATTCGTACTATTGACGACGCCCGGAATACCGCCCTTGCAATACACCATATTCTTGCTGGCAGCCGGAGGGATCACAACCCCCTGATCCAGAAGACCGGTAAAAGTGATGCCCCCAAACATGCACCAGCCCAGCGGGGTCTCAGACTCAATACCGTACTTAGTGCCGCCATGCTGGGGGCCTGGGACAAACAGGTTATAGAAATTGACCTCCGCTGCCGGATAACCGATATACACCTGCGAGGTGTAGTCGTCGACAACAGAATTCGACTCCAGGTATGCTCCAAGAATCGAGAGCCCGCTCACATTGCCGGTGATGAGAATATTTTGCAGTCCCGGCGCCGGGCCGTTGAAGACCGGATGATACAGGGAAACCTGTACGGAAGTCCCGATTGTGGTGTCAGAGAGCTTGAGGGTTAAACCCGTCCCACCCGTTAACGCCGGCGCGGTGCAAGTTGCGTTCGTGCTGTTTGTCGCCGTCGCCTTCGCACTTACCGTGATGCTGGTAAAGCTGTTGATCTCGGTGACAATCAACTGTCCCGGTGGAAAATTGGTGCTTCCTCCCTGCACACCGGCGCCGACCGTGTCGCCCCGGTACTCTGCAGTAAAATGCGCATACGGCGCAGTAATGATATTGCTCCCGCTCGTCGTGCATGCATTTTGAATTACGCCGCCGGAACCGATGATGATCGGGTAACCAGCCTGCGGCGAGTTTCCGTTGTTGGCATGGAGGCTGTAGAAGTTAGTGCCGCAGCAAGCGCCGTCAATACGGACACCGTCGTCATTCTTAGTGGAGCTCTCCAGCAGATTGAACTGCGCGTTATCGACTACGGCGCGGATGTGCGAGGTGCCCGTGACGGCTAGAGCGCCTGGAGAGATGTTAGTGCCCTTCAATCCCCCTTCCTGCCGCACGTATCCGCCCTCCTCGTCGGTACAGAAGAGTGAGTCAACCACAAATCCGGTGTTGTTTCTGGAAGGAACGATCTGGAAGGTTGTGGCTCCGGCTCCCACCGAGCCGGTCTCAATGGTCCCGCTTCCGTTCAGGCGAACACCGCAGTCCGCGGCTTGAAGATTGACGATCAGCCCTGATCCGGTGCAACTGCCGTTTGCCGCGGAGACAAACTTTGAACTCAAATAGCCGCCGCCGCCGGAAATGAGAGTCAACTCCTTGACCACCCCATTTACGGCCGTAACGCTGAACACCGCTCCTCTGGCTACTCCAGTGAATGCGAAGCCGGTCTCTGACGGAACCACCGTGCAGCCGCTGATATAACCGCTGCCCCCTCTTCCTGCATAGACCGTCGCCTTCACAGCAGGACCGCCGACCATCGTGGTGGTATAAGTTCCGGAGGTAGGGAACAACGCAGTCACACCGATGTTATGTCTGTTCCCTTCGCGCGTGTCGATCTCCATCTGTTCAGAACCGGTTGTATTGCCGGCGAGCAGAGTGCGCAAATCGATGGTGCCGCCACCAGCCGCAACCGCCGCAGCGTTACACGCTTTCTCTTTGATTGAAACGTCCGCTCCACTGAACCTTTCGCACTGGAAGACCGCACCGATCTTTTGTGCGCTGGCCGACTCGTCGTCGGCTGCTTTGGAGTTTACGGCTGGACTGTTCGTGCCATCTGGGGTCGATACGCTATCCGCAGCCTCACCGGCCATCTCTGGATCAGTGGGTCCGGTGGCGCCTGCTGCCAAAGAGCGCATCAGATCCGGTTGCTTCAACGTACTCGTGGTCGCCATCTCTTGTGCGGTGCATGCCACCACAAGGGCGCTCAGAAGCAATGCGAGGGAAAGCGCGCGCAGTCTCATCCATCGATTATGAATCAAGTCGCAGATCATCCGCACCTTCGGCAACCTAAACTTGATTTCTGCTTAGAATGCCACGAGGCCAGCTGCGATTGAGGGATTGTAACTCGGCGGAAGAGTTGTGAATGGGGCGATCAACGCTTCAGCGCGGTCCTTTGCTGCTGGAAGCAGCCATTCGCCAGTTGGCCAGCGTTCAAAGAGAACTCCCATCTCGCCCGATTTCAGAAGCCTTCCAGAACATCTGCTACCAGCGCCCGCGCAAACTCGCGGCTGAGGCGCGCCAGCGCGGCGGGATTCTCCTGGAGAAACGTCGGCAGATCGGTGGTCGACTGGTACTGCTGCCGGAACACGTAGCTCTTGTTCTCGTAGAGAACCTTACCGTCCCGGCCGTTCAGCGTGACAGATACTACCATGGTCAACAGGAAGCTGGATGACTCCTGCGTTGACGCGTTATAAGTCAGCGGTGTCACCGATTCCTTGAGGATCGTCCCATGCAGCACAGCGTCTGACTCTTCGCTCGCGCTCGGGGTCACCCGGAACCGGGTGCGGGCCGCAAACTCGCGGATCACCGCATTGGTCATCATCGTCTCCGTGTGATACGCCTCGGTGCGCGTGGCGAACACGGGCACGGATAGTGTGCGCACGCCTGCAGGCAAATGGCTGGCAGCACCAACGGTGTGATACCCACAGCCTGTGGCAGAAAGCAAAGCGGTAAAAACCAGCACTAAGTGGCGGCGATTCATCCTATGCACATTGTAGCCATGAAGAGACCCATATCCCAAACCGAGCCCCCCATATGGCAGGCGCGAATGGTGAAACCGTGCGGGTTTGAGTAAAGATGCGCAAACTCTCGTTCAAACATTATGACGAGTTCAGAAGGAGAATTGGGCTCCATAGGTATTACTCGCTGCCAATTCAATTTTAGTAAGCGATGGGCTGAACAGCATTGGGAGCCGGGTGCCGCGCGAGGATAGAGGCATGATAACGAGCCCAGTAGAACATGCAGTAGAGAGCAATCGCGATCTGTCCCAAAAGCATGGAAAGCACGATGCCGGATGCATTCCAAAGATGGCCGAACCAGTAGACGGTCAAGAGATTTGCCAATGCGGCCAGACCGTTGGCTTGCAACATCACAGGAGATTCTTGCACGGTGCGATAGAGGTGAAACCAGAGCATAGTAGCCGCAGTGACAACGATGGTGACCAGTTGCAGTAACATGGGCCAATAAAATGCAACGAGTGCAGGACCATAGAGCAATTTGAGTATTGGCTTGCCGAAGACGGCAATTGGCAGCAAAGCCAGCGCAAAGAAGAAGGTGGAGCCAAGGATCCAGCGCTGCGCAAGCGCATGGGCGCCTGCAGCGCCGCTTCTCTTCAACTCCTCCGCCATGCGAATAGGTACTACGTTCTCAAACGACATGAGGATAAGATAGATAGGTCCACCCACGCTCTGGGTTGCCCGCAGGCCGCCGATGCCGGCGCTCCCAAGAATAACCGCACCAATCAAAAACAATCCTTGGGTTCCAAACCACCTTACCTGGCTGGATATCAGCAGGTCGCGGCTGAGTGACCTGCACCGCTTCCATGTAGCACCTAGGGTTCCCCAGGATGGCCTGAGCCGATCTGTGATCGGTCCCATCACAACGGCGGCAATGGAAGTCACGCACATCACCAGGAAGGTGAGAAGCAGATTCAATCGCCCCGTGCGCCACAGCAGAAGGAGCAGAAGAAACTGTACGCAGTAACTGATGAAGTCTGTGGCCAGCGCATGCTTTCCCTTGTTAGCTAGAAAGTAATAGCGTCTGAGCCAGTCCTGAAGCTGATACGTCCCTATACAGCAGGCGAAAAGGAGGATACAGGGCACTGAATAGAACGACGTAAACAGGCGCGCCACAAGCCCCACGAGCGCAAAGACGCCAAACAGCAGAGCGCTCGCCAGTATCTGCAACGTAAGCATTCCATTTACAAAATGCGCTTTCTCTTCCTTCTGCAGCAACGGACCTATGTTCAGCATAGGCGAAGCCACGAAGCTCATCTGCAAGGCATTCGCAAAGAGAAGGAGTGAGTAGGCGATGCTGTACTTGCCAAATTCCTGAAGGCCCAGACCGCGCACCAGGACAATCCCGCCGGCGAAATTTGCTGCACTCACCATCATTTGGTCCGCGAGTGCAATGGGACCGCGGCCGCGTGAGAAGCGCGCAAACAGATTGGAAAATCGTGGCTTCCGAACTGGCTTCTCCTCCATAGGCTCTCTGTTGCCGGATCTGGACCTGGCGCTAAGCTAGAATGCCATCTGGAGTCTTGCTTCGGCGCGCGCCTTTCTTGCCTCGAAAGCCTGAACCCGCAGCGCAGCCACTCCGAATCCCATCGTGGCCCAGAACCACATCCCTCCCACCGGGCCTTCCACATAGACATCGAAACTTAGATTGATCACGGCGGCAAGCCAAAAGCATAATATCCAAAGGTTCACGGAAGTCCAGAAGCGCAACCCTGCACTACTGGCTCTGCGGAATGCAGCAAGCATGCGCAATACGAAACTCAAATTAAGTGCTAACCACAGGATCTCCCCAGGAACGCCCATCCTAGCCAGCACCGTCATACTTCCATTGTGCGGACTGCGGAGCGCAGTTTCCTCTGAGGTCATCCCAGGTGGCCCATCCTCCACGGCCAGGTTCACTCCAAAGCCCTTCCCCGTCCAAAAGTAGGGACCGAAAACCGTGTATTGGACGATGTTCTCCCACCAACCCAGTCTCCACTCTTTCGTACCTTCGAGTTCCGTGTGCTGAGAGTTACTAACAATGCTTGCGACGTCCGCGACCATCTCATCTCCAGAGAACTGGCGCCCCCGAATTGAGAAGGTGATCGGATTCGTTTCCACAATTCCGAAAGCCAAAATGAGCACAGCCATCCCCAATGCAACGGTCTTCCACCCGATTCGTTGAAACTTTAACAAAGAGAGCAGGATAATTGGCACCATGATGGCAATGAAACCGGCCCGTGTGGCGAGCAAGACGATAAACACGCTCGGCACCCATACCACAAACCCAAGAATTCGGTGAAACCCAAGGCCTTGCTTCTCCGAAGCGCTTCGCCGATCGGAAAACAAAAAGACAAACAGCGCCGCTCCAGCCAGGTGTATGGATGCTTCTGCGCTCTTGATCAGCGGGAATGTCGACTCGGGCGCCCAAGGCGGCGCCGGTGGCCGAAACTCGGCACCGAACGCCAATATCAACAGAACAAGGATCGCGGGGATGAGCCAAACCATAAATTTGCGATAAGCATTCAGTGCACGCGAAATCTGGCTGCTGTTATTCACGAACGCTACAACCAATAACGCTGCAAGCCCGTACCCCCATAGTGCGGCATCTCGAATCGCAAAAAAACCCCACTTACCTAGAAACGGAATCGTCCTGCATAATCCCCAGAAAGCAAATAGCCCCCATAGCAGCAGTGTTGGATCGCTGGCAATCAATCCAAATCTCTGTGATCTGATGAACATGACGCACCCTACCAGGAGCAGCATTTCACCCGGAAATAGATAAGCAAATTCCTTTCCGAGCAAGGCGTAGCCGAACAAGACTACTAACAACCCCTTGAGCCAAAGCTCTTCTAACGATTGCCGCGTTATTGCCATGAGATCCGACTAACCTCCACACTTTTTTAGGGCGAAAATCAATTTACATGAATAGACTTATCCACGCGAAACCTGGCTAGCATTTGCTTCTACGGAAGGGCTTTCCCCTCGAGTGGGTATTCAGCCTTCACGCGCATCAGCTTCTTGCACTGGGAGACTCCAAAGCGCGTTTCCATTTCTTGCAGGATGGAGAGTGCCAGGTTTCGGCCGCTTTCACATGACGAATTTCCAGCCATCGCTACATTCCGCGCTTTGCCATTATAAGCCCAGCTCCGCCATCTATCCAGTTGCTCTGTAACCGACGCAATACCCTGCCGGTCGCCGGGCGTAACCATCTGCTCGTACGACTCCGGAAGCAGGACAACCTCGATGGGACGAGGCATGAAGACTTGCATCGACCGCACACCAGCAGCGGATCGGAATCCGAATCTCGCTGGGTCCAATGCGACATTGGCGATACCGCCATTATAAAGAACAAACTGGATCACGGACTTTGGCAGGAATCGATCCGCGAAGTAGTACCTTCGGGTAAAGGAAGCGCACTCAATTATGATGCGCAGCCAGTGCTTCAGCGGGCTTGTACGCTCTCCCCGCCTGGCATCTTCCCTCTCTACTGGGTCCATCCACCTTTCTCTTATTCGCACCTCGAAACAGCCATTCAGATATTTGCGAGCTTCTTCCAAGACTTCATCTTTGTTGACAATGTCCGGACCAACAATTTGCAATACCAAACCTGCGCTAAGCCAATAGAGTTTGATGGGCCGTACAAGCCGGCTCCAGATCACATTTCGAATTGCGCGCAAAGGATGTTGTAACATGAATCGTGAATTAATGGCCCATTTCAGTCTCTTCCCTAACCCAGTGACGCCATCCACACCGGCATGGGTGGCTTTGCAGAATCTATCAGCCATCGAACTGCCCAACAAGCCTTGCAGATATCCAACGATATCCGGATCCGTAACAGCTTCCAAAGCGTACTTTTGTTTGAACCTGGCAAGGTCCCCGTACAAGATGGGCCTTAACTGGGATTTGACATAGTGTCCAAGCTTGCTGACTGGGAAAGGCCCTCGGTAGTAATCAACTCCAAAGTTGCGCGTTTTACCCCACTCCTCAAGCAGATAGGCCGCCCCCAATACCATCGTGTCCTTGAGCATAGGATCGATTTCGAGCCAGGATAGCCGGTCAGTGTCTTTGCGAATCAAATACAACTGCCAGGTTCCGTAAGGACTCCAACGTACCAAGAGACGATCCCACCCGAAGAGCTCACCAATCTCTTCGCACTTAGCGATGATACCCGGAACATCCTCTGGTCTGACCAGGATATCCAAATCGCGTCCTATCCCGGTAGGATAGCCATAGAGTCCATTAATAAGCACATAATGAATTCCAGCCTGATTCAGCGCCTCGGCCAGGGCCTCTCCCGTTACTACCCTAAGCTTTTCCGGATCATCTATCCTTTTCATTCGACGATCCCTTTCAGTTTTCGCGCGTATTCGCCCACCAACAACGCTGACGTTCTTTCCCATGTCCTGCTCTTTACCAGTTCCAGGCCGCAGACCGCCATGGAGCTAAGGCTATCCGGGGCGGACGCGGCCTTAACGATTGCGTTGGCTATCTCTTGCGGGCGGCCTTCGCAGACAATTCCCGCCAGGTCATCGGCAAGCATGCTGCCTGCATTGGTGCCTCTGGTGACTAACACTGGGACTCCGCATGCCATAGCTTCGAGCACCGTCAACGGAAAACCCTCGAATCGGGATGTCAGTACGAACAGGTCCGCACTCGCCAAGGCAGAATATTTCTCCCGAGGATCGTAGAGTGGACCAACGAGCACCACATTTTCCGCAAGTCCCAGTCTTGTTATAAGCTTCGGAATCTCGGAGCTATATCTCCTCTTTTTGGGACCAACGAGGAATAGAGCGATGTCTTGCACACTTCCACGTGCCAGCGCGACGGCCTCGAGAAGATGATCGATCCCCTTATGCCATGGATCGAGCCTGCCAAGAAAGAGCAGCTTGAATGAAGTCCGGTGCTGAGGAAACTTCTGGGATAGCCAGTCTGGCACTAACTCAGGGGGAATCGCATCTCTGCTAAAGCCCTGCTCCGCGACAAATATCGGAGCAGCAACTCCAAACTCCAGCGCATCTTTCGCCTCATCCTGGGAGTGTATATGCACGAAGAGAGACTTATTCACCAACGGTAGCCCGAACAACACTCTGAAGCTCCATTTGCGCAGAACTTGCCTCTGCCGGATTCCCGGAGAAAAACTGCCGTGCGAACTTACTACGTAGGGAATTCGCCTCTTCCGCAGCGCGGCCCCAACGGCCACAACAGTCGGCGACCATACTCCATGTAAATGCGCGATATCGATCTTCAATGCGCCGCTATCAATATCCCGAAGCAATTGCCGATCGAGAGCGAACCCTCCGCGCGAGGGTGGGGCGTATTCGAGAATCTTGAAGGCCGCGGTCGCAGCGTTTTCGTAGTCGCGCTTCTCCGGCGAGACAACAACCGTAACGTTATGTCCGGCCTGTGCCTGTTCAAGCGCAAGCCAGTAAATCACGTTCACCAGTCCAACCTTTGCCGCGGCCGGATTGATCCGCCCGCTAGTAAAGTGAACGATATCCATTTGCTTTGGTCCTTGGGGATTTCATCATCATGTACGTGGCGTGTAACGTCCGGGAGAAGGCTTCATCCTGCTAATCCGCAACCGTTCCTTCTCTCATTGAAGTGCCAGTGAGAGTGTGGCGATGGATGTAGTTTACGAGAATATATCTCCATGCGTCTCGAGTTTGAACCGACTTCCGATCCTTCCGGCCCTGATCGCGCCACAGATGCCAGCTCAGTGCATCCGCCGCATAGAGAGCTAGATAACTGTCGATGAGACTTACTTCAATCCCCGAGTCCGCAAAGCAACCGCGCAATCTCCGATTGAATGCAGTGTTACCTAGAAGATCTCTTTCGGTGTTCTTAGGCCGGGATTCGATCACTAATGCAGCTCGCTGGATAGCGAAATGAAGAATATCGGATCCGAATGGTGCATGGCTGTCTGCGTACTCCCAATCAAGAACAAACAATTCTCCGTCCTTTTCGAGGAGATTCCAGGGGGTGAAATCACCGTGCTTCATTCCGAAGAATACGTCCGTCTCTCCAAAGCGCATCGCGCATTCGTCCAGTGCCCATCTCACCAGGTCGGCATCATAGGCAGCGCCCATTGCGTCCAATGCCTTAGCCCGCTTCTGAAGTTTCTGCCACCATTGGCTTTCCTGCAAATGCTCCTTCGCATGGTTGATCTGGTTCAGTTCCTTGAGAAACTGCACATGGCTCGCTGTGATGTCGCGCGAGGGCGACCATTTCTCGCTCGGCGGGCCTGACTGCAGCAGAATATAGTAACCATTCCAATACTCGGCAAGCAGCGCACGTGGCATGCTCGCGTTTGTGAACTCCCTATCAGCCAGCCCTAGAAGGGCTTGAGCTTCGTTCTGCACAATTCGAATCGTTTCTTCGTTCCAGCCAATCTTGGCGTAGCCAAGTGCGCGACCTCCCCGGTCCATCACCTGAAAGAGCGGCTTTTGATGAGGACTCGGTGTCCCTAAGGACACACCCAGAAAGACCTCGATCTTGCCAAGTGCTTGCGCAAGGTAATTCCGCAGAGACGTGCGTCGGTTGACCGCCTCGGCATCTGTCCCGGAATCGCGAATTAGGATTCGCTGGCGCAAGAGGGGTTGCGCCAAGCCAACCCCCAGGCCCTTCTGAAGAGCCAATTTGAACGCTCTTGCCAAGGGCTTGTGCGCGCTGTAGGCAGTGAGGGAACTCGCCCCGCTCCTTCGAGACCCAAGCGGGACGAGAAAGCGGGGTGAAGACAAGCTTGGGATAACGGCATACTGGGACACCTGTGGGTTTGAGTTGGTCGCCGCAGCGCTGTTGGAAGCGACTCCAATCGGATCGCCAGCCAGCATATGACGCACCACGTCGAGCATCTGGCGTCGCGCAATGGGTACCGCAGAGTTATTCGCATCCTCAAAGGAATTTCCTTCAAGATAACTGGCGATACGGTGCGCTATCTCAGCAGGCTTGGAATTTATGCGAACAACGGCGCCTACCTGCTCCTCTGCCAGAAGTTTGCACCAGACTGCAAACTGTCTCTCTAACTCTTCGCCGCTAAGTTCAGCTTTTCTTGCCAGTATCCTGGCCGGCGAGTCATAGAGCAGGACAATCGCGTCTGGTTTGCGAACAACCCTCCAGAGGAGCCCCGTACCCCGCGTTGATTTCAGTCCAAATCGCACAGGATCGACGCGCATATCAAGCGCGCATCGATCGTAGAGAATGACTCCACCCTGTCTCTTTTCTGGGTTGTCCTGAACGATGTGCCCAACAATGAAATCAAGACCATAGTACGCGACTCTCAGGAACTGAAACCGGCCAGGGCTGCGGCGAGGAGGGCCGCCGAATTGCGAGGCAGCGCCCCCTTTCGGAGTCAGGCGGCCCAAGGGAGGGAACACAGCCGGCCGCCAATGCCGAATGTTACTGCTCACGATGCTTCCGTTCGAAGTGAGTAGCCGTTGTAACTCATCAATGGTAGTTGACTTACCCGTTCCATCCGGGCCAACAACAGCGACGATTGCGCCACGGTAGACGCTTCGCGCCCGCGCCACCCGCACTGAACTGTCGATCGGCTTCGATGTTTCTTCCATGTCAATCCTCAAGAGCTCGGTCATGGCATCCTGGCAATGTTTCCACTCGGCTCAGAGTCGCCCGGCCGACCCGTCGAATGCCCCGCGCAACGCCGGTACTTGCCTTTCAATTCGCGACTCCGGATGAAGCAGTCAGCAGAGGCGAGCGTAGAGCTTGATGTACGCGGCGAGAACTGTCTCAGCTGAAAATCGACCATCAAGACTTATCGCGCTTGCGGGCCCGCTAAGGGCTGCGGCCATTGCGGTCACGAGATTTTCCACGGCATCTCCTTGCAGTGAGAAAAAGCCGGCTTGGCCTGCTGCAATATCTCTCAGGATCGGAATATCGGAACACAGGACTTTGGCGTGATTCAACAGAGCCTCAGCAACCGGAAGGCAATAGCCCTCGATGCTTGAACTGGCGACGAACAGCGCGCAATGCTGATAGAGCCAGCTCAACTCCGCATCGTTAATTGAATGCAGAAACGATATTTGCTCATAAACATTCAGCGACTGCGCCAGCTCGGTCAGGAGCCTGGTCTCCGGCCCTTCCGCCCCTACAATCACGAGCTGAGATTTGACTCTTCCTGACTGCAACAATCGCGCGTAGCCGCGAATGAGAATATCGAGATTCTTGTTCTTTCGATGCTGCGCCACGGAAAGCAGGAATGAAGCGTTACCAATCCTTTCAGATATCTCTGAAGAGGAAACACCGTCCTTTGAAATCTTGACATAGTTGCCTGTCACTTCGACCGCAGCGCGGCTGGCTGCCTTTGGGAAGATCTTCTGCAGCCGCTGCTTTGTTGAGTTGGAGACACAAGCGATTCCGTCAACGCTGTTGAGGCACTGCCGGAGGACCATACGATTGAAGAAGTAGTTTGGGAATCCAAAGTTGCCCGGCAGATCGTACGGGTAAATATCGTGCAGGGTGACGACAACTGGACAGGGAAACAAACTCCTTATGACAGGGACTGGAAATGAACAGTGAACTATAGTTGAGGAAACTTTCCTTGAGAGCCGCGGGACCTCGGTTGCGAACCAGCGGTTGCGTGAGAGGGAACTGTTCTTTATGTCCGCTATGGCAAAATCAATCTTGTTAGAACTTGGCCCAAGCAGAGCTTGATACATATCCCTCTGCCATGAGCCCACCGCAAGAACAAGGTGTTCTACTAAGCCACTTTGCACCAAAGCGCTTGCATGATTGGCTGCAACGCGGCATATTCCCGTGGGGCTCGTGTCCCGTCCTAGTCCATTCAGAAGGATCCGAATTGTAGCTCTCCGCTGTTGCAGCGCCATTTTCCAGTAGAGGACGGCGATGAATCGAGATAGGTCTTGAGTGCCGACAGGGTAGCTTGCTCGCCTGCGAGTGATATCTGGCCATTCGTCGGCTGGCTAAGAATGCATCTTGCGCGGTGTGGTCAAAGGGTACTCAAAGCATGGGAGTGCGCAACCATCGCACTCCGATTCAAGACCCAATAACCCGCCATTACCGACAAGGGCCCTTTCCGAAATTCTGGCGTGAAGCGGAAGCCAGGTCTGGTGTGCACTGAATCGTCGCCGCTCTACCCCGATACAGGATCAACGATAAGCGTAGATCGTGGCTGTGGCCGCGGCGCTCAACTCGGATTGAACCAGGCTGAAGGTTGCCTTGACTCCGCTTATCGGCACATAAACAATGTCTTCCGGATGGAGTGCAAGTGGAACTACTTCGCCCTTGGTAACTTTGTCATAGAGTGTCGATATCTCCAGCAAGGTTCCGTCTGGCCCTTTGCGGAGAACCCGAGTCTTGTTCGTGGATGCTTGTGGAGTGGTTCCATAAGCTAGCGCAACGGCCTGCGCTACATTCAGGTCCCCGCTCTCCTGCATCACATATCCGCCAGGCCGATTGACGGCGCCCATAACATAAACAATCCCGGCCTTCTTGATCGTCAAGCTATCGCCTGGATCGATGTCGACATTCATGGCACCTTGATCGCTCAAGCCGCCTTTGACACGAATTGTTTCCGTTACGTCACTCGGTTGATTGGCCCTGTGCAAGATAAGCTCATTTCCGGCAAGCGAAGTTAGACCTCCGGCCATCGCAATAATCTCTCTTAGCTTGCGCGTGGTCAGTATCGGAAACCTTCCAGGATTAGCAACTTCACCGAGGACGACTACATTTTCCGCGTTGTACTCGTCGATATTCACAACCACGTGTGCTGACTTCAGTACTTCCTCGGCAATGAGTTTGGCGCCAATGGCAGCCTCGGCCTCAGGCAACGTGGGCGATGCTAGCGAGATCTTCCCGCCCAGCGGCATTGTGATATTGCCCGAGGCGTCCAGGCGGTAGCTGCCGTTGATGTCCGGCTCTTCGAAGACCTGAACGTTGACCATGCTTCCAGGTGTGAGCTTGAGGTTTGCAATGCCCTCCGGGGCAATCGCTTCAACGGAACTGGATCCAGAGTGGGCGCCCGCCCCCCCGCGCTGCCCCTGCTGCGCCGATGATTGCCCGGCACCGCCGGCCGCCTGTTGCGAGTGCAGAAGTGCCGGAGCGCCTAACGCCAGGAGGAGGCAGAAGAGGATCTCTTGCACTTGCCCAGAAAGACCTGAATTTCGCTTAAGACTTCTTTTGTTCATTCGACTCCTCCCCGTAATACTTGCCACCGTAATACCCATACGCATAGTAGTACTCAGACGACTTGGTGTTCACCATGTTGAGAACCACGCCCAGTATCTTGGCCTGGTGCCGGCGTAAATTGCGAAGCGTTCGCAGCAACGCCGTGCGCGTGGACCGTCCTGCGCAGGCCACAATCACTACGCCATCCACCGACCCCGAGATGATGCTTGAGTCTGAAACCATCAGAGCCGGCGGACTATCGATGATCACCATGTCGTACTGCTGTGAAGCTGCGTCGATCAACTTGGCGAACGGCGGCGCGGTTAGCAACTCGGCAGGGTTTGGCGGGAGCGGCCCCGCGCCGATAAAGAAGAGATTCTCAACTCCTGGCACCGGCAGCACCAGGCTGTCCAGATCAATGGAGGAAGTTAGCATGCTGCTCAGGCCCTTGGTGGGGCGGATTCCAGTTCGCTTGTGCAGGGACGGCTTGCGCATATCCGCGTCCAGCAGCAATACGCGTTTGTTGAGCAGTGCGAACCCGGCCGCGAGATTGTAGCAAGTGGTGCTCTTGCCATCCCCCGGCAACGGACTTGTCACCAGCAATCTGCGCGGGGGGGAACCAGCCTGTGAAAGCTGAATCGTAGTGCGCAGTTCGCGATACGCCTCTCCGGCCTCGGAGTTTTTCTGGCCCATCACGCTGCCTTGCTGCACAGTCGATTCATCGGTTTCCGACTCAGGCTTGATATTTTTCGAAGTGATTGACGGTTCAAATTTTGGAATAATGCCGATCACCGGAGCATGCGTAAGATTCTCGATCTCAAGACTCGTCGAGATCGTCTCGTCAAGGCTCTCTCTGAGAAAGGCCAGCATTGCGCCGAGAACCAAGCCAATCAAGATGCTGGCTCCGATATTCACTCCCCACTTGGGAAATGTCGGCGTAGCCGGGCGAAATGCTTCGCTGATCACCAGAACGTTCGAGGACTGAGTCTCTTCCGCCAGCTTGGATTCTTCCAGCTTCGTGTACAGGTCTTCGTAGAGCGCACGGGAGGAATCTGCTTCCTGCTGCAGAATTGCAAGACGCACTCCAGAGTCGTTGATTTCGCCCGCTTCGTGCTCCAGTTTCTGAACCTCTTTGCGCGCGTCGACTTCTGTAGCCTCAGCGATTTGCAACGATGTCTGCGCAGATGAAACCGCCCGGGCTGTCTCATCTTTGATCTCCGTATCCAGTTCGTCGATCTGGTTGTGCAGATCGATGACATGCGGGTTCTTGGCTCCGTATGTTTGATACGCCGCGGCAAGTTGCTGCTTGAGGGCAATCTGCTGCTGATGCAGTGCCACCAGGCCAGACAGCGCATTCCCCGGTTGACCAGATCCTGTGCCGCCGGCACTCGGCGTCCCGGCGCTGCTGCCGCCGGAAGCGGCGCTTGAACTCGCGCCGCTCGATAGGGCGCTGTATGCAAAAGCGTCGATCGCCGCCTGATCGCCGGTCTTCAATACCCGATACGTAGCCTCATCGGTAATTCTCGCTCCCTGAGCCTGCACAAGAGCAAGGTTGAGAGCAAGCAGGCGATCGAGAAGGGTGCTGTGAAGCTGTGCCCCGCCACCAGAGCCGCCCCCGCTCCCGCCGCCCGCGCCTCCCGCCGACGGAACGACAATGAATCCGCTTCGTTTTTGAAATTCCACCAGATTTGTCTGGGCGGCTTCGACCTGCTTTCGCAGCGCCTCAAGCTGGCCGGCCATCCAATCGGTCGATTCGACTGTCGAAGCATTTCTGCGCTTCAATGTGTCCTTGATGTATTGCTCGACGACTGCATTGGCGACATCCGCTGCGAATTTCGGATTTTTATCCTTGAACGTCACCTCAAGGAGACGAGTGCCGGAAATTTCGTCTACGTTGAGGTGGGTCTCGAACCGAGCCAGCAGGTTCTCCCTTGCCGCCGGGTTATCGCGAAGCGCAGAATCCTGTGAATTCCCTGGCGTCTTGCTACTCAGAAACGATGAGTCGGGCGGGGCCTTCAACTCACCGGAACGCATGCGCTCGAGCAGCTCTACGCCGAGCGCCGGGTCTTGAAACACAGACTTAGCCGTCTTCAAATCCACCTTGAGGTCATCGCTCCCCGTCAACGAGCTTGCAACTTCGCCAAGCTGACCGCCCATTTCTCCTTGATCCTGCTTGAGCTCGATCGTCGAAGTGGCCTCGTAGCGGACAGGCAAGATAGTGGAACCCAGAACGACCAACAGCACAACTGCCGCAGCCACGAGGAGGATGAAACGATAGCGCGCGCGAAGAACCCTAATTGCCTGGCGAAGAGACAGGTCTTGACTTTCGAGACCATCGTCGAATGAGGGCTGATCTGGCTCCAATGAAGAGGGCATGTTTGACTTAGTCGTGGGCATTGCGGCTGTGCTGACTCCTGTCTGGAAACTAGGCATCTACCTGTTGGGAAGAAAAGAATCAAGTACGCAATATTCTCGTTATGTGCGCCTGAATTCTAAGGTATCACATGATGGCCGATCCAAGAACGGCGATTGACTCACCTTCAGTCGCAAGTTGAAACTCGCGAAAGCGCTCGTGCTAACTCTCCGTGAGGAGATTGAAAGATCGCTCGCATGGAAGTAATCCGGCGGTTGCCTCTGGCCTGACTAGTACCGCAGAATCGCGCAGCCGTCCGATTACTACGCAGCAATTTCGGCGAGATAGGCGGCGGCGCAAATGGAGTTCCGAATAAGGGCAGTCACTACATCGCCAGCGCAGTCAGAACGGCAGATTTCAGTTACAGGCAAAACCCGCCAGCGGCGCGAAGCCTGTTAGACGCCCTTGATCGCGAAAGCCAGCGTGTGCAGCAGGATCGCGAGGTCCATGAAGAATCCCCGGTTGCGAATGTAATAGAGGTCGTATTGCGGATTCTCATGAATGAGAAAGGCGCGGTCTGCACTTAGCTGCCATAATCCAGTAATTCCGGGCAATACGGATAGACGAAGCCGCTCGCGCGGCCCATACATCTTGACAATGAACGGCATCTCCGGCCTGGGGCCTACGAGGGACATATCGCCCCTGATGACATTCAGAATCTGCGGTAACTCGTCGAGACTGATCTTTCTGAGAATTCGTCCCACTCGAGTAATTCTCGAGTCACCCACGGTAGTTGGTGAGAATTGATAAGTGGGAGCATCTGTCCGCATGGTGCGAAACTTGTAGATTTCGAAGAGCCGGCCGTTCTTGCCAACGCGCTGCTGCTTGAAAATGACAGTACCCTCGGAGTCCAGACGAACCGCCAGCGCCAGCAAGGCGAAAAGTGGAGACAGAAATACCAAGGCTGCCACGCTCACCAGAAGGTCGAGCGCGCGTTTCGCCAACTCGTAGAGATACATGGTCTCCGGCGGACTTACTGTAGCAAGCATGATGCCGTCTATGTCGACGTAGTTCACCCAGGCATCTTCATAAATAGTCTGGCTGGGGACAAACGCCAGCATAACTCCCGCCTTCTTCGCCTCCGCGGCAATGGCATAAAGCTTGTCCTGCGTGAGTGAGGGAATTGCTACCACGATCATATCCGCGTCGCAGTTCTTGATCAGCTCAGCCGTGACTGGACCATGAATCACTTCAGCGCATTGCTCGCGATGATAACTAAGAGCGTAGATGGATTTCCCCACCTGCTTCTCATCGTCATCCACAAAGACCAACGGATTGATTCCCAGCTTTCGCGAGCGCAGCAACACGGAGAGCACGCGCTTGCCGGTAAAACCGGCCCCGTAGATAACCGCCTTGCGCACACCGCGTCCGCGTGTATGAAGCCGTCGCACAATGGAGAAGAGCAACTGCTTTTCACAGACAACGGCAATCGGCACCATCAGAACGCCCAGGAACAGTACCCAGCGGGAGATCAGGTGAGCCGAGAAAATGGCCACGGGAAGAAGGATAAGAAAGGCCTGCACCGAGACGCGCAAGGTACGCTCCGTCTCACTGACGCGGAGCATCCCCGAACCCTTGCGATAGACTCCTTCGCGGTCCAGCAGGACAACAAACAGGAGGGCGAACACGAGCACCGCTTCGTATACAACTGGATGTGGGTAGATAACGTACTTTCCCAGGTCGAATATGTGGTAGAGCCGGTACGCGCCCATCAGTCCGAGGGCAGCGGCAACAAAGTCGCCCATGACCTCCGCGGCAGTAGCCAGGTGCTCAAACCGGATTTGAAACAAGAGCCGGTCTGCGTGCGCGCTGCTGGCGGAAGTCTGCAGGTTCTCAAATTCTGCGAAGTACGGCTTGTCCGTGTTTGTACTCATGGCATTTCTCCCGGGATGGCCTTGCTGACTGGCCGCCTGTGACGAGTGCATGTCAGGACAGGTTTGAGACAGTCGTCTGGGGAATGGGAACCGACAGGCCAGGTTGGGTTGCTGCTTGTTGGACTGCATCGAAGCTCATGCTTTGGCTTGATCGTGGAAGTGCTTGCTGGGGTTCGAAGGCAGGGCAGTAATCAGGAATCAAGCGCTTCAATAACAGGATCAGACGGGCTGCATCGCGACTCTTACTCACCTGCCGAAGGTCGCGCATAAAAGCGTTGATGCGCGCTTTTCCCAAGTGCGCAGGCGGATCAACGCTTCTCATCCTGGGATGCCCGGTTGGAGCCAGATGCTCAGCCTGCAGATTCAGCTCTTCAATTAACTTTTCTCCCGGACGTACTCCCGAAAATTCGATCTTGATATCTTGTTCGCGCTGAAGACCGGAGAGATGGATCAGATTCCTGGCTAGATCCACAATTTTTACCGGCTGACCCATGCTTGGAACGAAAATTTCACCGCCTTTGCCCAGAGCAAGGGCCTGCATCGCAAGCTGTCCTGCCTCGCAGGACGTCATGAAGTAGCGTCGCATTTCGGGGTGGGTGACGGTTAGCGGGCCACCAGCCGCGATCTGCTCCTTGAATAGGCAGACGACACTTCCGCTGCTCCCGACTACATTGCCAAGCCGCACCGTAACGAATTTTGTGCCGTTCCTCTTCTGGAGCGCCCGGATCGACAGTTCGGCGATGCGCTTGGTGGCGCCCATCACGCTCGCGGGACGAACCACCTTATCGGTGGAGATCAGTACAAAGTATTCCACCCCCTGTGCGGATGCGGCAAGGGCAATTTGCCACGTGCCAAAGATGTTGTTTTCCACGGCTGCAAACACGTTCCTCTCCATCATGGGAACGTGTTTGTAGGCGGCGGCATGAAAAACAACAGCCGGACGAAACTGCTTGATCGCTCCGTTCACATCGGCGGCCTGCGCAATGTTGCCGATCACAGGTTCAAACGCCAAGCCGGGAAAACTCTGAGCGAGCATTCTTTCCAGATGAAAAAGTGGTGTCTCCGCCTGATCGAAGCCGACCAGGGCGTGGGGGCGAAAACCAGCAATCTGCCGGCAGAGTTCCGATCCGATGGAGCCTGCTGCGCCGGTCACCATGACCACCTTGCCTTGGATGCGCTCGCCAATGCACTCGCGGTCGACACAGGTCTGCCGTCTTTCAATGAGTTCCTCCGGTGCTATCTCCCGGATCGGATGGTTCGGCTTGTCACCTGGCATGGTTTTCCCAAATCTGACGGAGCAGCGGTACGGGATTCAGAGCAATCAATCGGCACTCGCCTCTTGCAAGGGGTCGGCCATGGGCTGGCCGGAAATCGCCGTCCTGGCCTGTTCCCCGTGGTCGATGAAGGCAAAGCCGGCGTAGGCTTCGAACATCCGCTCCGGGCCCAGTTCCTTGCCCAGGAAGACCCGCTGCAGCGAGTTGTGGCTGAGGACGATTCCAACCAGCATGAGGACAACCGTCTTGGCATTCGTGCAGCGCAATTCGCCGTTCTTGATCCACGGCTCCAGGTACCGGGCAACCACTTCGACCAGCTCGCCAAGGTGCCTGCGCAGCAGCGGGTCGAAGTTCTCATTCAGCTCCAGCGCGCTGTATTGCAGCAACCGCAGAATCTCCGGCTTGTGCATCAGGGTCTTGGTCAGCAGCTCAAAGGCGCGCACCAGCGCCGTCCGTCCATCGGAGGCCTCGGCAATCCTGGCCAGTAGATCGCCGCGGAAGCGCAACTGCTGCAACTCCGCCTCTAGCACCGCAAGGTAGAGGTCGTGCTTGCGCGGATAATGACGATAAACCGTGACCTCATTGACCTGGGCCGCAGAGGCAACATCGCGGGTGCTTACGCCGTTGTAGCCGAAGCGGGCAAACAGCTCAGTGGCCGTTGCGAGGATGCGCTCGCCCGCGCCGCGTCCTTTGGGGCTGTGCGTTCCCGCTTCGTGCCCGTTTCCGGGCTGGATGGCTTGGCTTTGAATTGACGGTTTTGACATAAATGAGGACTCTGGAACTCCGGGACTTTCTTTGCTCAGGGTTAGCAGGCGCAGCTGTCCTGTGTACGAATGCGTCTTAGGGCCTGTTAACACTCCCAGGTTGGGCGAGAACTGCCCTCGGGCCGCGGGTAAGCGCGCTTTCAAAGCGTCTGGCTACAGAGGAGCTGGAAATGAAGGTTGTGGGAATCGAGGCGGGCCGCGTTGGGGCGGGGAAACCTAAAGCATTTCTCCAATTCACGTGCCCCGTTTCGTTGTTTGCAAGGTGACCTCCTCTTGAGGAAAAGGCCACTTATCAGCCTGCTTGCGCTGTAGAGCAATTGGAGAACCGCTCTAATCGCCTGCGCACGGAGCCCCAGCGCCACCTTCCAGTTCAGAACGGCGTGGAAGGATGCAGGCACTTGCTTGCAGGGAAACACTCCAGGGGAATATGCGCGAGGCTTCGCCATCCTCACTTGGGTGAGCTTCCGATTCCCGTCAAACGCGCGGGGCCCGTGAATTCCTTGCCAGGCGTGAGCCGGCACTTGAGCGTGAGAAATGAGGTTTAGTGCCCTGTTTTGTGTATCTTCCCGGGTCAAGCTCCAGACCCCAGGCACACACAGCAACATTTCTGTAACATACCACAGCATCAGCCGGGCAGAACCAATTTCTTTAAGAAATCTCATCAGGATTGGTACGCAGGTAATGTGCAAGCTTGCGCTTACACGCATCGCATCAGGTTTCCATAAAGATTGGGGAAAATACCTCATGGATCGGAGTTTTCCCGGTATCCGAGATGCCCTGGCAGCGAGCCGTACAGGTTCAAACCCAGGCGGTCACCAGCATCCCCAGCCCGGGGTCGGGAAGCTTCAACTCGTCGCTGCGCCCCTGGAAGTAGAGCGCGTTCAGCTGCGCGCCGTCCCGTTGCTCGATGTGCATGAAGCCGGCCTGGCGCAACTCATGTTCCAGTTCCTCGGGCGTAAAGAGCAGCTTGAACGGCTCGCCCGCCGAGGCCACGCGCTCGGAGAGCGCCTTGAGAGCCAGCCGGCGCAGCGGCCCCAGCGCCTCCGGCGAGAGCCCGTAGTCGAAGCCCACGCCGCTGCCGGCGGGCATGCCGGCAATATCGCCCAGCGTTGCACGAAACGCTTCCCGCGTCAGGTACGGAACCACACCCAGCCAGCCGAAGAACGCCGGCCGGCCGGCATCGAAGCCCGCTTCATCCAGACCTGCGGCCAGCGCCTTGTGTTCAAAGTCCAGCGGGACAAACGTGAGCCCAGGTGGATGGACCAAGCCGGCTTCGGCCAGCACGCCGCGCTTCCACTCCTGGGTTGCGGGAAAGTCTACCTCGAAGACCCGCAGTTCGGCGAAGGGATTGCGCCAGGCAAACGTGTCGAGCCCCGCGCCCAAGACGACATATTGCCGTACGCCCTGCGCCACGGCCAAGGCCAACTGGTCCTCGACATAACGGCTGCGCACGGCCATGAAGGCGCGAAAATCGCGCGCCACCTTGTGCTGCGCGCGCTCCATGTCGCGGGCAAACCCTTCGCCGACCAGCTTGACGGCGATCGGATCGTTCAGCACCGGGGGGTGATCCATCAACTGGTGTGCGGCGCGCCGAATGGCGACGCGAAGGGCGGTTTTGCTGGCTCGGCCTGTCTCCATCCCTTGCAGTTTAAACGACGGCATAACCCTGCCCGGCCCGCGCGCACGAGTACCATGGTCCTCATGAGCTGGATTGGATGGGCACTGCTCTCCGCGGTCTTTGCCGCCGCCACCGCCCTGCTGGCCAAGGTGGGCGTGGCGCATGTGGATTCGAACCTGGCTATGGCCCTGCGCACTACAGTAGTGGTGGTCTTTGCCTGGGGCATCGCTCTGGCCCTGGCCCGGCCCGGCGCCGGTCTCGCCACTGAGATCCGCTCGCTCGACCGCCGCACCGTCCTGTTTCTCGCCCTCTCCGGCCTGGCCACGGGCCTTTCGTGGCTGTGCTACTTTCGCGCCCTGCAACTCGGCCCGGCCTCGCGCGTGGCCCCGCTCGACAAGCTGAGCGTTCCGCTGGTCATGCTGCTGGCCTGGCTGCTGCTGGGCGAAAAACTCACCGCCCCTGCTGTCGCCGGCGGACTGCTCATTACCGCCGGGGCCGTGATCATGGTCCTCGGCTGACGTTACGCACACTAGCGCCACTGTCTATCTCGATCCGGGACACTTTTCCTGAGGATCATGGAAGAAATTGCGCTGGTTTGCGCTCGCATGAAGCCGCAACCCCCGCGCAGGCAGCAACTTTACCCATGGTATTCTTTCCCTTGCGCCCACGCTGCCAACAGGAGAATACACATGACGGAATCGCCCAGCGGGTTAGATTGCCGCCTTACCCGATTCCGGGTTGCCGCGGTGATCTTGTTTGCTGCCGTCAACCTCGCCGTCTTCTCCGTCCGCGCACTCAGCATCTGGAAATACGGCTCCATGTTCAGCACAGAAGGCGGAGAGTTTCTGATGATTTACTCCGTTTGGAAGGGGACGCGCCACCTACCTGTTTATGAGTGGCCATTCACTTTTCCGTTTTCGATTTCGCTGTACAACTATCTCTTTTACGAGTCCTACGCGGTGTTCCTGCGCGTGATCGGCGCATGGGATTCGGGAATCCAGACCTCGGGCCGTCTGTTCACCTCGCTCTTTGCCGTCGTGGGCGCGCTTGCTCAATGGCGGCTGGTGCAGAGCCGCTTGAACCTGCGTGGCGCAAGCAATTTTTTATCTCTGCTTTTTGCGCTCGGGCTGTGGTTCTCGACATCGATGGTTCGCTACTGGGCGTTGACCATCCGGCCTGATATGGCAGCTGTCGCCATGGTCATGGTCGCTCTCGCGATGGTGCTGCGCCGGGCGCGTTTCGGGTTCGCGCTGGCCGGCGTCTTCTTCTACCTCGCGTGGTCGTTCAAGCAGTCTGTGGTGCTAGCGCTCGCTGCCGTTTGTCTGTTCCTGCTGATTCAACGGCGTTGGCGCGATCTTTCAATACTCGCCTCCGTCTTCTCCTTGCTGACCGTAGCAACACTGCTGCTGGGCACGCCCGAATATCGATTCAGCGTGCTGGTTGCGCCCCGTCTCGTGGTTGGATTCTCGCTGAGCTTCGCCTGGTTCCAGGCAAAGCCTTTTCTGCTCGAGAACTTCTATTGGATCGCCATTCCCATCGCGCTGTTCTTTCCTTCAACGGCACGCCGCGCCGATCCCGCATTTCGCCTGCTCATGACGGTCTTCGTCGTTGCGTTCATGGGCGGATTTCTTGCCATGTCAAAAGCGGGCGGCGCGCCCAACTACTTTCTCGAGTCCTTTGTAGCGGCATCCACTTTGTTCCAAATCGCAGTCTTTACCGCGCCGCGAAAGCTTATCCACTCCCTGCTCCTGATTGGATGCGTGCAGCCGGCGTTGCAACTGGCCATGGCGCCAAGCGAACGTTCCACCTTCGGAACTGTCCAGATTGCCTCGGCAGGCGAATACGCAAACGCGGTTGCGGTGAGCGATAAGCTGGCGCAGCTGAAGAAGCCGATCTTCACCACCGACCAGACTTTCTCCATGCCCTGGTTCTCCACCGGCGATCGTCCCCAGGCCCTGGTCATCGATCCGCAGTTTCACAATGCCACGCGCCTTCGCTCGGAGAATGGCGGCATTGACGGCATGTTGCAACGGGGCGAGGTGCCGACCGTCATCCTGAACACCGGCAGCGACTTTGAGAAAGTCATGAGCCCGCGTTATGTGAAGACCGGTTCGTTTCTTCATCAGGGCGTGCCCTACGTGCAAGGTGTTCACTACGATATTTACTCGATCGAGACACCGGCCCGTGTTCCGCAGGGGAAGTATTAAGGCCTGACCTGGTCACTTATAGTGGTAAAGAAGGAATGCAGACGCAATCACTCGCATGAACTCTGACTCCGCACTTCAAACTGGCGCGCCGGCCACTGCCGCCACGCGGCCGCGCCGCATCATCCTCACCGGGTTCATGGGCTCGGGCAAGACCACCGTCGGTCCGCTCGTTGCCGCGCATCTCGGCTGGCGCTTTCTGGACGTGGACGACGTGATCGAAGCCGAAGCCGGCGCGACCATTGCCGAGTTCTTCGCGCGCCACGGAGAGGCTCCCTTCCGCGACCGCGAGCACGCGACCATCGCGCGCCTGGCCGCCTATGACACCGACGCTCTGGTGCTTGCCCTCGGCGGCGGGGCAATTGAGCGAGCCGAAACCCGCGACCTGCTGCTCACCACCCCCGGCACTCTGCTCGTGCACCTCGAAGTCGAACTGGCCACCACGCTGGCCCGCTGCGCCGGCACCGAGCACACCCGGCCCATCCTCGCCGACCAGGCCAACCTGGCCAGCCGCTACACGCGCCGCCTTCCTCTCTATCGCACCGCGCACGTCTCCATTCCCGTAGACTCACTCACGCCGGAAGAGGTGGTCGCCGTGATTCTTGCGGCCGCTGGTCTTGGTTGACCGCAATGCGGGCCGCTGCCAACTTCTCCGCTTGCTATCATCAGGAGAGGCGCCCGCCCGGCCCGCAACCCGGAAACCTCTTGAGGTCTTCAGCCCTTCCCATGACACCCACCTCCCAGGCCGCAGTTCAGGCAGAACTTGCCGCAACGCCCGCTGAAAGTCATCCTCACGGGCCGGCGCATCTGCACTCGCCCAGTCCCGGCGCCACGGCCACGCTCATCCACGATCTGCGCGAGCTGTTCAAGGTGAAAGTAGTGGGGATGGTGCTGGTGACCGGCTGGGGGGGCTTTTACCTGGCCTCCATGCAGTCCGGCATCTCCAGCGTGCAGCCCGGCCTGCTCGACGCCTTGTTCGGCATCGGCCTGGTCTCGGCCGGAGCGGGCGCGCTGAACGAGGCTCTGGAACGCAAGACCGATGCGCGCATGATCCGCACCGCGCAGCGTCCGCTGGCCTGCGGCCGTTTCCCACTCGCCGTGGGAGTTGTTGCCGGCCTGGGCGCGCTCACGCTTGGCGCTGTGTGGTTGCTGATGCGCACCAACCTGCTCACGGTGTCCCTGGCGCTGCTCACGGCATTCTGTTACGTAGCCATCTACACGCCGCTCAAGCGGCTCACCTCCCTGGCCACCTTCATCGGCGCGTTTCCCGGCGCCATGGGCCCGCTGCTGGGCTGGACTGCGGCGCGACCGCACATCGAGTGGCCGGCCGTGGCGCTGTTCGCCATCCTGTTCGTCTGGCAGTTCCCTCACTTCATGGCCATCTCCTGGCTCTACCGCGACGACTATGCGCGCGCCGGCATCCGCATGCTGCCTGTCGTCCAGCCCGACGGCTGGTCGACCGTCGCCGAGGCGCTGTTCTTCGCCGTGGCCATGATTCCTGTCAGCCTCGCGCCCTGGTTCCTGGGCGTGGCCAATACCTTCTACGCCGTTCTGGCCGTCCTGCTGGGCGCGCTCTACCTGGCGTACACGATCCGCTTTGCCGGCATCCTGCGCGCCAAAAACGAAACCGAAAGCCGCATGCTGGCGCGCGACCTGCTCAAGGTCAGCGTTCTCTACCTGCCCCTGCTGTTCACCACGCTCATGCTCTGCGCCACGCAAAAGCACTAAGGAATCCGCACACCATGCCCACCGCCGTTGCTCCCCGATCCAGCACCCGAGTCCCGATCGCCG
>Ga0302140_10002315_pt1 | contig 24773 bp, 10 predicted proteins | sample I_Bog_E1_1_FD_202095 | JGI IMG/M metagenome (GOLD analysis project Ga0302140, IMG submission 202095) | Peat permafrost microbial communities from Stordalen Mire near Abisko, Sweden - I_Bog_E1_1 | ecosystem: Environmental > Terrestrial > Soil > Wetlands > Peat | place: Sweden: Abisko, Stordalen... | reverse complement strand
AATTAAATGAATCTAAATTTTGTTTTAAGAGAAAAAGGAAAAAAAAGCCGCAAGATATTGACTTTAAATCTCATATCAATATTTTCTGATTTATTTTTCAACTCATCCCATAAAAAAAATTGGAAGCAAAATACTTCCTTAATAGAAAAGAATAGACTCTACAAATTCTTTAATTCAATATATTTATCAAAAATTATACCAAATTTCTATTCTCCAAATGGAAGAAGATAAAGAAGATCTACCTATCCGCACAAACACCACAGTTATCTCAGAAATTTGTCTGATTTGTTACGAGCCTCGCATCCCATCAGATTTCCTTTCTCTTGAATGTTCCCACACTTTTTGCAAGATTTGTCTCTTTCGAGATTGGCAATCTAAAATCAAATCAGGATATCTCGATATTTCTTTTTTGAAATGTCCTCAAGAAAACTGCAGAAATCCAATTTCCCTCCTGCATTTAAAATCCCTCCTCCCTCCAGAATTTTATTCTAAAGTGGAAGAGCTTTGCAATATAAATTCGCAGGTTCTTAACCCTACCCTCGATAAATCAATCCGTTGTCCCCATTGCGACATCCGATTCGATATATGGAAAGATGCTGATTATTTCACATGTCCCCAATGTAAAATCTGTTATTGTGCCAAATGTTCCGCAGAATACGAAAAACACAAAGATTTTACATGTGAAGAATATGAAGAAAATAAAGATAAAACTGTTGAAGAACAGGCTTTCTATAAAGAAATGAGAAGCAAGGGGTACAGAAAATGTCCTGGATGTTTCTGTTTTGTCGAAAGGGCCGAAGGATGTAATTATATAAAATGCCAATCAGGGAAATGCCTAGGAAAAGTCTCTTTTTGTTACCTTTGTGGCGATAAATTAGATCCGAAAGAACATTATAGTCATTATGTGATGAGTCCTTGGGAAGGTCCATGTATTAAAATCGCCTTTCAGAAGAAAAAAGAGCCGGATGAAGAAAAACCAGAGAAAGAAAAAGATAAATTGAACGATTTTGTAATTTGCCCAGGATGCGAGAAATTATGCAAGATTCAAAGAGGTTTAGATCAAAACGGAAGATTTTGTGTGTGTGAGAGCAAAGAATGCAAAGGAAAAACTTATTGTTTGTTATGCAAGAAGGAAGCTAATGATAGGAAGTTTCCAGATCATCTTAGTGGAGATTGCAAGGATGGTGGATTTTGCAGAGTATTTTAGTGAATAATTTAATATTTTTACCAAAAAGAAATTATTTTTGTTTGAAATATGAATTTTTTGTTATTTATTTGAAAAGGTGTGTCCTGTAATGTTGGTTCAGTTGTAATTTACCGAGAAAACAATATTTCCTGAAAAAATGTTAAGATAGATTGCTTTTTATTATTAAAAAAAAAAATACAAATAATAATTCATCACTAATAAATTTTTAAAAAATTTCTGTGTATGCTAAAAAAAAAAAAGCTTAAATTTTAACAATTTTTTATTGAAGATGGTAAAAATTGCTACTTCAACCATTTCTAGAGTACTTTTTTTTTCGAAATTAAATTAGTTTTTTATTTTTGTCTTTCATTAAAAATCTATTTTTTCTAGTTAATTTTTTTCTGAGTGCCTATTTACAACAGGACTACTTTGCAAAGTCCTTAAAAAAATTTCAAATTTATAAATTTATATTTAATATAAAAAGGGACAGTTTTTTTTAATTTTAAAGATTTTTAAAAGAAAGTCCTTTTACCGTAAAACCTCTTAATTTTCATACCCACCCAGAAAAGTTTTTTTTTTGCCAAAAAGATGAAAATCAAATAAAAATCACAAGTATTATTAATTTGCTTCCAAGCCTTTTGATTAAAAAAATTCAAATTTATTATTAATTTATTTATTAATAAAATTTGGCTTTTGAAACAAATTCAAATTTCAAGCTATAAAAGCCCCGCATCAGTTTCGTTTTTTAATTATTTTTCATTTTATTTTTAATTTCCATAATCTTCCCAAAAACCCAACGGCATAACCTTCCAAATGACATCTTTTCTGAGTTCCCGTCAAAGGGGAATCTACTCTGAAATCGTCAACCCTGAAAACGCCTCCCAGATCAAAGTACCTTCATTTTTCTCCCCTCTTCTTCATTTTCCCATAGTCTGACCTGAATAAACAAGGTCCATCAGAAAGTCTAATCATCAAAGTAAATGAGCAACAAAAGCCTCCCAAAGCCTTTTCAATTCAAAGAAGAATGAAGCTAAAAGAAATGGTCACGAAAGGTAGTCAATTATTCAAAGAAAACGAAGAGATTGTTACAGTGGACCCGAAGGTGATGGAACCTTATGACCCGATACCTGGCCGAGTTCCAAGAAAAGTAGCGATTGACCGTAAAAGGAAGGAATTCGCGTCCTTTAATCTGGAAGAGCTTCTAATGGAACAGGTAAAGACTCTTAACAAATTTTAGTAAAATTTTCCCAGGGTGTCGATTATAACAAGCCAAATAAGCATTCTGAATGGCTTCCTTTGGAGTTATTTGATGATACTACGTTCGATGATTATTCGAACTATGAATGGATCAATAAGGCGGCCTTAGAGGCTTCCCAACGTCATGCTTTATTAGGTAAAGCATTGACTCGAGAAGTTATGAATAATCAAATCCAATGGAGATCAGTGATTCTATTGAGTTATGATGCCACAAAGGAGATTTTTCAAGCGAAATATCTCGATGCTGATGGGCTTGAGACAGAAGAACCGATGATTGAAGTGACACGAATCAATGTATGTTTGGATGCAGAGGATCCAAGGAAATTCGCGAGAAGAGTGGCGAATGCACATCAACAAAGGATCTTCGCTGACACTCTAATTAGGTATAATTATTATATAGATAATATGCCGAACCAGGATCTGAATGAGCTGGATACAGAACAAAGGAAAAGATTAGACATGTTGGCCAAAACCAAGAAATTAGAACAGATGGACACTACACAATTGTTGATGGAAGTCAATAATGATTATGAGCGCACGATGAACAAGATCATTTTTGATAAATATCTAGCAGAAAATGAGACCGAAATGAATAGTGAGGAGATGTTTCCTGTGAAGCTGGTATTACCACCCGATCTAGATCAAGAAAAGCCAGTGCCAGAGTTTGGTATGGTCGAATTAGAAAGAACCAAAGGCGCCAAAGAATTGACTTTTATCAATGAGAAGAAGTTCCATTTGACAGATCCTAAGGATTTTACAGAGATTTTCAAGGATTTTTGCTTTGCTTCGCTTTATATTAAGGAAGAAGTGATAAAGGCCTTGCAATTGATCAGAACTCAATGCAATAACGTTTTGGAGATGGAGGTTTTCAACTTCAAAGAATTGCCAGAGACTTTAAGGTTAGAAGAATTCAAACATATCCAAGACTCAGCCACCAGTCAAATCCTTTATCATTTGAAAGGTGGTTGGGTGAATGAACTCGAATCGATAATCAAGAAACAATTCGAGGAAGTAGGCAAAGGATGGTTCAACATGAAGGAAACCAGCAAAATCACCTATGATTTCGGAAAATTAAAGAGATTCCTCACAGTTGTCCGTCTTATGATGCAAGATACCCTTTTGACTCTGATAAAGCGTTGCTATTATAACTATTATTACTTCCTTGAGAGTTTTGTCCCACATGAAGTCATCATCAATGATACCAATTCAGTGAAGAACATCTATCATGATGAATTGCTTCAATTGCCACCCAAAACAACACATCTACTCACAATTGACCTTCATAAAACCGTCACAGATGATGAATTCATCTATTCCACGAAACCACAAAACTATGTGACTACAATCCTAGTGATTTTCGATAAAGCGTTAGAAGAAATGGCGAAAATCTATGATCTCGAACCAAGGATCTTAAAAGAACTGTTTACTCAAAATAATGAAGCTGTGATCAAGGCACCCATGAAACCAAGAGAAAGGCCGAAAACACCTCAAACTCCGAAGAAAGAACAGAAACAAGGACGTGGGAAGATCTATGATGAAAATAAGTGGGTATGGGATTTATATGATAATTTAAAGAAGAAGATGGAACAAGCAATAGAACCATTGGACCGATATTTAGAGAAGTTCAAGAAATTCAAGAAGGTATTGGATTTGAAGCCTGATGAATATACCCGAGCAATAGAAATGGAAGATCCACCGAGAGAAGTCGATAGTATCAAGGAGGAGATTTTAAAAGTTACTCAACAAGAAGTTGAGTTAAAAACGATGATCCCTGAAAACATTCATGTCTCGATGTTTAATATCCAATGCAATGATCTGTTGATATATCTCACAGATAAATATAGCAATTTGAGGAAGAATCTCATTGATCTCATTGCGAAGAAAGCTCGAGAAAGTACTCATCAATTATTTAACATTTTTGAGGGGATCAAGACCAGGATATCTGAAGTGCCTAAAGATATTGAGAAATTGACAGAAATTAAGGATTACATCTCCAATTTGCCTAATGACCTCGAGAAAATCAAGTTGGAAATCAACAAATGTCTCGACATTTATAAGACTCTTGAAGATTATAATTATCGTTTTACGGCTGAAGACATGAACAAACGATGGATGATTTATGGAGGTCCAAAGGAAACCTTAGAAATAGCTGAAAAACGTGATAAACAGCTGGAGAAAGATAAAGTGCGATTCCAAGAAACGATGAAAGTGACCCAAGAAGATTTCAAATCGATGATAGAGAATTTGGAACGGACAATTCAAGGTTTCCATCAACATCAAACGATCACTGATCATGAAAACATTGCCAAAGATGTGGCTTCTGTGAATGAACAATTAGTCAAATTCCAAGAAGATGCGAAAAAGTTCAATAATCAAGAGGATTTGTTCGGATTAGAACGAACAGATTATAATAAATTGTTCCATATGAATCGTGAATTCCAACCTTATAGTAACCTTTGGTTGACTACTCATAAATGGAAATTAGGAAAAGTCAGTTGGATGACTGATCCTTGGCAGGAATTGAATGCTGTGGAAGCTGAGAAATTTGTGGATGATGGTTCCAGAAATCTTCAAAGTGTGATAAGATTCTTCAAAGATAAGGGTTTAGTGCCAATGTTGAAAATAGCACAAACCATTAAAGCTGAAATAGATGAATTTAAGCCGAAAGTGCCTTTGATGGTGGCCTTGAGGAAGAAAGGGATGTATGATAGACATTGGAATGAAATTACTCAAAAAGTTGGCTTCGAAGTCAAGCCGACAGAAGATTTCACGTTTGAGAAATTATTGGATATGGGTCTTTTGAAATTTACGGATATTTGTGTGGATATAGGAGAAAAGGCAGCGAAGGAATATAATATAGAAACCATGTTGGGTGAGATGTATGAGATTTGGAAAAAAATCACTTTCAATCTCTTGAATTTCAAAGATAAACAAAACGTCTTCATCATCAAAGGATATGATGAAATCCAGGCGATAGTTGATGAACATATCGTCAATACCCAAGCAATGCAATTTTCACCCTTTAAAAAGCCCTTTGAGGAAGATATCATCAAATGGAATTCGCAATTAAAGACAATGAGTGATATTCTTGAAGAATGGGCGAAATGCCAAGCCCAATGGATGTATCTGCAACCGATTTTCGAGGCTCCTGATATCGCCAAACAATTGCCAACAGAAACCAAGAAATTCAAAGCTGTGGATAGTACTTGGAAACATACAATGAATCAAGCTCATGCTTTAAAGAATGTCTTACAAGTATGTACGACAGAAGGATTACTAGAAAGATTACAAGAAGCGAATAAGAACCTTGAAATGATCCAAAAAGAATTGAACAATTATCTTGAGAAGAAAAGAGAGAAATTCGCTAGATTTTATTTCCTTTCTAATGATGATCTCTTGGAAATCCTCAGTCAAACCACAGATCCAACTGCAGTCCAACCTCATCTTAAAAAAGTCTTTGAAAATATTCATACAATCGATTTCAATGAACATAGGAAAATCATCGCGATGAATTCTGCTGAACGAGAAAAGGTGAAATTCGCAAAACAAGTCGATCCAAATAATAAGAAAGTCGAGGATTGGATGGGTGAAGTTGAGGATATGATGAAGAAATCCGTCAGAGAGGCTCTTCTAAATAGTATCAAGACTTATCCTACTCCCACAAGAACAGAATGGGTCAGAAATCATCCTGGTCAATGTGTCTTAAATGGTTCTCAAGTTCATTGGACATCAGAAGTTGAAAGTAATATGAAAACAAAAGGATTAGAAGGAGTCCGTGACTATTATAACCAATTACAAATCCAATTGAATGATTTGGTTGAACTTGTGAGACAAAAGCTCACCAAACAACAACAAGTGACATTGAACGCGTTGATAGTTATTGATGTTCATGCGAAAGATGTGGTCTATAAGCTTGTCAAAAACCAGATAGAAGATATTGGTGCATTTGAATGGATTTCACAATTGAGATATTATTGGGAAAACGATGATTGTTATGTCAAATGCATTCAGACCAATTTTCCTTATGGTTATGAATATTTGGGAAATACTTTGAGATTGGTTATTACTCCTTTGACTGATAAATGTTATATGACATTGATGGGTGCTTTGAAATTGAACTTAGGAGGAGCTCCTGCTGGTCCAGCTGGTACTGGAAAGACTGAAAGTACAAAGGATTTGGCCAAAGCGTTAGCCAAACAATGCGTGGTCTTCAATTGTTCAGATAGTATGGATTATTTGATGTTGGGCAAATTCTTCAAAGGTCTCGCTTCAGCTGGTGCATGGTGTTGTTTTGATGAATTTAACAGAATAAACATTGAGGTGTTATCAGTCATTGCGCAACAATTATTGACTCTTTTCAGAGAAAAAGCCAAAGGGACTCCAAGCATTCAATTTGAAGGTTCTGTGATTACAATTAATCCAACTTTCTGTGTTTTCGTGACAATGAATCCTGGTTACGCTGGTAGAACTGAACTTCCTGATAATTTGAAGGCGTTATTTAGATCAGTGGCTATGATGGTGCCGAATTATGAGCTTATTGGTGAAATAATGCTATATTCGTTCGGATTTAAATTGGGTCGTGAATTGGCAAAGAAGATGGTTTGCACCTTTAAATTGAGCTCAGAACAATTGTCCAGTCAAGACCATTATGATTATGGGATGAGAGCTGTGAGATCAGTGATTAACGCAGCAGGTCTTTTGAAATCAGCAGAACCTGATATGGATGAAGAAAAGCTTTTATTAAGAGCGTTAAGAGATGTCAATGTTCCCAAATTTCTCAAAGATGATTTGCCTTTATTTGAAAGCATTATCAAGGATTTGTTCCCTGGAGTTGATAGACCAAGAGTGAATTATGGGGATTTATTATCCTCATTACAAACTTCATGCAAGAAGTTGAAATTACAACCTGTTGATTCTTTTATTGATAAAGTCATTCAATTATATGATACCATTCAAGTCAGACATGGGTTGATGTTAGTGGGACCGACTGGAGGTGGCAAGACGAGTAATTATAGAGTTTTGGCCGAAGCAATGACTAGTCTGCATGGAAAGGATCCTTTTCGGAAGGTTACTACTCATATTTTAAACCCAAAATCTATTAACATGGGTCAATTATATGGTGAATTCAATGAGCAAACCCATGAATGGACTGATGGTATTTTAGCCTATATCGTCAGAGAAACCGTGAAGGATCAAAGTGATGAAAAACATTGGATAATTTTTGATGGTCCAGTTGATTCCTTATGGATTGAATCCATGAACACTGTGCTTGATGATAATAAGAAGTTATGTTTGAGTTCTGGACAAATTCTGACTATGACTCCTTATATGACAATGATGTTCGAAGTAGAAGATTTAGCTGTGGCTTCACCAGCTACTGTAAGTCGATGCGGTATGGTCTATATGGAGCCTAGTGTCATGGGATATGGTCCTTTGATTGAAAGTTGGTTAGAGAAACTTCCAGATAACTTCAAAACCAAGAAAAGCTTCATCGCTAGTCTTAGAAACCTCTTCACTGATTATATTGATGTTAGCTTAGAATATTTAAAGAAAAACCTCAAGGAATTAGTCCCTACTTCGATAAATAATCTCACTGCGAGCTTAATGAGGATTCTGGATTGTTTTCTCGCGGATTATAAGGAAACTGAAATAAAGAGAATCAGTCCTGAAGAAATCGAAAATGTGGAATCTGTGTTAGAAGGTTTCTTTATTTTCTCATTGATCTGGTCTGTGGGATGTGTGGTAGATCTTGATGGTCGAGCGAAATTCAATCTTTTCTTGAGAGATAAGCAAAAGGAAAAAAATTCAAGATTTCCCCTTCCAGATGAAAAATCTGTCTATGATTATTCCTTCTCAATTGAAACCAAAACCTGGCAATTTTGGTCTGAATTCTTCAAAGATTTCCAAATCGATGGCAAATTACAATATCATGAAATCATGATCCCCACTAATGATAGCACTCGTAACAAATATCTCATAAAGATGTTGATCACCAATAGATACCATGTTTTATGTCCTGGGCCTACTGGGACAGGCAAATCTCAAAATATCTATTCTTTGTTAACAAGCGGTCTTTCTGATGAATATCAATATATAGCATTGACCTTCTCTGCGCAAACCTCAGCGAATCAAACTCAAGATTCCATTGATTCAAAGATGGGCAAAAGAAGAAAAGGACATTATGGACCTGATGTGGGAAAAAAATGCATCTTATTTGTGGATGATTTGAATATGCCGAAAAAAGAATTATATGGTGCCCAGCCTCCATTAGAGCTTTTAAGACAATATTTAGATCATGGAGGTTGGTATAATAGAAAAGAATTATCAATGATGAAAATAGAAGATGTTATCTTATTGAGTGCGATGGGACCACCTGGAGGTGGGAGATCTCATGTTACAAGCCGAATCGTTAGACATTTCAATATGATAACTTATACTGAATTGGATGAACATATTATCAAACAAATCTTCATTACGATTGTGACTTATACTTTGAAGCCATTTTCCGAATCCATCAAGAAACAAATAGACAATTTGATTGAAAGCACGTTGATAGTTTATAACACTGTGAGGAATGAAATGTTACCTACTCCCAGTAAATCGCATTATACCTTCAATCTGCGAGATATATGGAAGGTTTTCCAAGGGATTTGTAGTGCGAGTAATAAATTCACCTTGGATGGAAATGATATGATTAGATTATGGTTTCATGAAAATCTAAGAGTATTTCATGATCGTTTAACCACTGATGAGGATCGAGGCGATCTAAAGAATTTACTTTATAAACAGATAAAAGAGAAGTTTTTGGTCGAAAAAGAAGTGGTTATTGATAAAGAAAGGATCTTATATGGTGATTTTTGGCATGGCAGGGATGTTGACCCGAGACATTATTGTCAAATCACAGATCTACAATTATTATTGAATAAAATGGAGACGTTCCAAGATGATTATAATGCAGATACATCATTTGTGAGTGGAGGTAAAAAGGCAATGAAACTCGTAATGTTTCTTGATGCCTGTGAACATATATCAAGAATAGCTAGAATCCTACGTCAACCTCAAGGAAATGCTCTTTTATTAGGAGTTGGTGGTAGTGGAAGACAATCTCTAGCAAAAATGGCCACATTTATCTGTAATTATAAGCTATTTCAAATTGAGGTGATCAAAAATTATAATATGAGGATCTGGAGAGATGATATAAAGAAAGTATTATTCATGGCTGGAATAGATAACAAGCCAGTGAGTTTCCTTTTCGTGGACACTCAGATCATCAATGAGCAGATGTTGGAAGATCTCAATAACATTTTGAATTCCGGTGATGTCACCAACATTTATAATGATAAGGATTTGGAAGAAATCACAACTGCTTGCAAAGGAGAATGTGTGAAGAAAAACATCATCCCAAATAAAATGAACATTTTCACACAATATCTACAAAGAGTAAGGAAAAACATACATTTAGTTGTGGCTATGAGTCCTCTTGGCAATTTATTCGTCACTAGATTGAGAATGTTCCCTAGTTTAGTCAATTGTTGTACGATAGATTGGTTCACAGAATGGCCAGAAGAAGCCTTAATAGGAGTGGGTAAAGGTGCTTTGATAGATTATGAGCAAGATCTTGGCTTAGAAGGCCAGATTCCAGCCTTGGTTGACATGTTTAAGAGTATTCATAAATCAGTGGAGAAAATTTCGATTAAATTCCTCCTTGAATTAAGAAGACATAATTATGTGACACCTACGAGTTATCTTGAGCTTTTGACTATTTTCAAGACGATTTTGACGGAAAAACGAAACGATTTGAGGGTGCAATTGGAAAGGTTGAAAAGTGGGCTTGATAAATTGAATTCCGCTAATGTTGCAGTCGAAATAATGAGAGAAACCTTGAGAAAAATGCAACCTGAGCTTGAAATTGCATCGAAAGAAACAGAAAAATTCATGGAGAAATTGAAAATAGATAAAGAAGAAGCCGATTTAACGCAACGAAACGTGGCCAAAGAAGAGGCTGAAGCTAGTAAAGAAGAGGCCAATGCCTTGCAACTCGCTCAAACGGCCACCCAGGCAGTTAGAGTGGCTAATGAAGAATTAGATAGGACTTTAAAGGAAGTCGAGAAATTAAAGAAAGAACATCTGGTAGAAATTCGAAGTTTTGCGAACCCTCCAAGCATCGTGAAATTGGTCTTACAGGCAGTGGTTATTCTATTGATTGATAAGATAAAAGCTAAAGGTGGTGATATAGTCACAAAAAATGTGCCAGGACAAATGGGCAAGAAAGAAGAAGATTATTTTGATACTGCGAAGAAATTCCTATTTAATGATCCTGGTGAATTGATGGAATTGTTGAAAACCTATGATAAAGATAAGATCAAACCAAGTTTCATTTTGAAGATCGAACAACAATGTAAAACCAACCCAGATTTCTGCGATTCTGCAACACAAAAAGCCAATTTCGCTATTCAATTCTTGTTCAAATGGGTCGATGCGATGTATAATTATCATAAGATCTTCGCTGAAACCAAGCCTTTGAGAGATCAATTGGAGGAATCTCAAAAGATTGTCATGGCAAAACAGGCCTATCTTAAAATAAAGAAGGAAGAATTGGAGAAAGTCAATGCTAAAATAAAGGAATTAGAAGACAATCTTGCTGAGAAAACTGCTTTGAAGGAGGATCTCACCCGGAAAATCAAGGAATGTGAGATAAAATTAGACAGAGCTCAGAAATTAACTGAAGGTTTGAAGGAAGAAAAAGAACGATGGACTAGGGATATAGAGGAATTATCAAAGCAATTTGACGTATTGGCTGGTAATTCATGTATAGCAGCAGGGATGGTATCTTATGCGGGTCCTTTTACAGCTGCTTTTAGACAGGAATTGGAGCATTCATGGATAGAATTTCTCGATAAAATCAAAATAAATCATAGTATTGGCATATCTATGAAATCTTTCTTGGGAGATCCTGTGAAGATCCAATCTTGGAATATCGCTGGCTTGCCAAAAGATGACACTTCTATTGAAAATGGGATCATCATATATGGGGCAAGAAGATGGTCTTTGATGATAGATCCACAAACTCAAGCCAATAAATTTATCAAGAACTTAGGGAAAGAACATGGTGAAGGCATCGATATCGTAAAGGCTAATGATAATATCATGAGGACTTTAGAATTGGCAGTGCCTTTCGGGAAATGGGTTTTATTAGAAAACATAGGCACTGAATTGGATCCTGCTTTGGATCCCATTTTAAATCAACAAGTAGTGAAAAGTGGCTCTGGATTGAGTATTACCATCGGAGATAAGAACATCTCTTATAATGAGAAGTTTAAATTTTTTATGACAACCACGATACCCAACCCACATTATTCTCCAGAAACCAGCGTGAAGGTCACTATAATAAACTTTTCCATTACTCCCAGTGGATTAGAAGAACAAATGTTAGCTTTAATCGTTCAATTAGAAAATCCGAACCTTGAACAGAAGAAGATTGAAATTGTGAGAAAGAATGCTGAAGATAAAAAACAATTGTTTCAAATAGAGGATTCGATCTTGAAGAGTCTTAGTGAAACTAAAGGAGATATCAGTGATATTCTCATGGATGAGAATTTGATCAATAAGCTTCAAACCAGTAAAAAGCTCGCAGCTGAAATCAATCAAAGAGTGAAAGATTCCAAGATCACAGAAGAAAAAATCGATGAGGCGAGAGAATCTTATCGTTCAGTGGCTTTTCGAGCTTCTCTTTTGTTTTTCTGCATTCTGGATCTCAGTTCCATTGATCATATGTATCAATATTCTTTACAATGGTTTTCAAATCTCTTCATCAAAGGAGTTGAAGAATCGCCAGCAGCCAATGTTCTAGAAACCAGATTAGAGAATCTCAATAAGCATTTCACATATTCTCTTTATGAAAACATATGTCGATCTCTCTTCGAAAGCCATAAACTCATGTTTTCCCTAATGTTAACTGTAAAAATTCTCTTCGGTCGCAATGCTCTTGATGAGAAAGAATGGAGATATTTATTAGCAGGTCCTGCAGGAGAAGTCAAGCTTCCAACCAATCCCACGGATTGGATTTCCGAAAACTCATGGCCTGATATCTATAGAAATATGAAAGGATGTGAAATTTTAGAAGTTTTCAAGGGTCTTGATGAACATTTTCTCACAAAATCTAATGAGTTCAGGGAAATATTCGATAGTATCAACCCTCAGGAAGCAGCTTTGCCTGCTCCTTGGAATGAAAAGTTGACTGAATTCCAGAAATTGCTGGTTTTGAAGGCTTTGAGACCTGATAAGTTGATTCCAGGGCTGCAAAATTGGATTTGTAATATGATCGGGAAGGAATTCATTATTTTCCCAACATTTGATCTAGCCAAAGTGTTCAAAGATTCTTCAATCATCACTTCTTTGATTTTCCTGTTGAGCGCAGGTTCTGATCCAGTGGCTGATTTCATCCGATTTGCCGAAGAAATGAGCATGAGTAAGAGATATGATAGTATTTCCTTGGGACAAGGTCAAGGGAAAAGAGCAGAAGAAATGATAAGAAATGCTGAATTAAATGGAGGGTGGATTTTACTTCAAAATTGCCATTTGTCAGTTAGTTGGATGCCTGAACTTGAGAAGATTTGTGAACAATTGAATGAGAATATGCATAAAGATTTCAGATTATGGATCACTTCTATGCCCGTTGAGAAGTTCCCAATATCCGTCTTACAAAATGGTGTGAAAATGACTTTAGAACCTCCAAAGGGGTTACGAGCAAATCTATTGAGGACTTATACGAATCTCGATGATAAAGAGTTGGAAAGTTGCAAGAAGCCTGAGCTTTTCAAGAAATTACTTTTTGGTTTCGCTTTATTCCATGCAATTATTCAAGATAGAAGGAAATTCGGTCCAATCGGTTGGAATATCGCCTATGAATTCACCAATGAGGATTTCATGGTTTGTAAGCGACAGTTGTCGATGTTATTGGATGAATATGAGGAGATTCCTTATAAAGTTATAAATTTCTTGGGCGCGGAGATTAATTATGGAGGTCGTGTGACTGATGAGAAAGATGTGAGATTAATCAAGACTATATTAGCTACTTATATTTGTCCTGAGGCTCGTAGAGATAAATATCCATTTAGTGAATCAGGAGTGTATTATTCCCCTGTGGCTGGGAAACAAGAGGATTATTTGAAATATATCTCAGAATTACCATTGAATCCTTCTCCTGAGGCTTTTGGACTTCATGAAAATGCTGATATAACAAATGCTCAAAATGAAACGAGATATATGTTGGAAACTATTCTATCGGTCCAGCCGAGATCAAATTCTTTTGAGGGGAAATCAAGAGAAGATGTTATTGAGGACATCTCGAATGATGTTCAGAAAAAAACTCCTGTAGTATTCAATGTTGAGGAAATCGCAAAGAAATATCCCACTTCCTATGAAGAGTCTATGAATACAGTGCTGGTTCAGGAATTGATCAGATATAATAGACTTTTGGAAGTGATGGCGGAATCTCTGATAAATGTGAAGAAAGCCTTGAGAGGGAAGATAGTTATGAGCGAGGAATTGGAACAATTGGCTAATAGTCTCTATGATAATGTGGTGCCAAAAATATGGGATGATAAAGGATTCTTGTCTATGAAGCCATTGTCTTCTTGGGTGGAGGATCTTAATAAAAGGATCAATTTCCTCGATGAATGGATTCAAAAGGGAACCCCGAAGATTTTCTGGATCGCAGGTTTCTTCTTCCCACAAGCTTTTATCACAGGGACTTTACAAAATTATGCCAGGAAACATGTTATTGCTGTTGATAAATTAGGCTTTGATTTCAAAGTCCTAGATACTACGCTCTATACTGAAATAACAGAAAAACCCAGTGATGGATGTTATATATATGGGATCTATTTGGAAGGAGCCAGATGGGATTATAAAAAACATATAATAAATGATTCTAAACCCAAAGAATTGTTTTGTGATTTGCCTCTCATGCATTTAGTCCCAATTGCTGATAGAGAGCCTCCAAGTGAGGGAATTTATGATTGTCCTTTATATAAGGTGGTGTCAAGAAGGGGTACTTTGAGTACGACAGGACATTCGACGAATTTTGTGATGTCAGTGGAATTGCCAAGCAGGGTGGATCAAGCTATATGGATAAAAGCAGGAGTGGCAGCGTTTTTGGCGTTGAGGTATTAAAAGTAAGAAATGTTATTGGAAAATTAATTTACAAAGAAATTTGTTTTATTTTTCAAAAAAAATTTAGTTTAAAATAAAAAATATAAGTCTCTTAATTTTTAATTTTGACTAGAACATATATTTCAAAAAAAAAAAACAAGTTATAAGAATCAATATTAATTTTTTAATTTATGTTGGGTTGTTATTTTTTTTAATTTGAACATATTTTTAAAATTAATTTCCAAATTTTATTTAGAGAAAACGTAACAAAATAAAATTAATATCAAACATTCAATTATTATCTGAATTTTATTTAGCTTGAAACAAATTCAATAAAAATTTAACGATGAGTTTCTTCTATAAATTCAAGCTTCTTTTATCTCCATTAATTATTAAAAAAAAAAACCATGAAAACTCTAATCAGTTTCATCATCCTTTCCTTCATAGTTTTTGCAGTTTCGGCAAGTCAAGACTGCATTCAACTTAAAACAACATCCAATGGTGCCTTTTTCGGCATCAAAAATTCTGGGAATAATTATTGGTCAACATCAGTCTTAGTCTTGACCTTGCAAAACACCTGCACTGACTCCTACAATTTCAAGAATTTTGTAATCCTTCTTGAAAATTGGACCATCAATGGAAGCCCTGCCGTTGGAGCCTATTCAGCTCAAGTTGGAACTCCTTACCTTCCTTCCACAATCTCTTCAGTTGCCCAAGGTGTGCAAATAGTCATAAACTCTCCAGACTGTACATCTAATTGTGCCTGGGCCAACTTAATCAGCAGTGGCGAGTTGTCGTTTATTGTGACAGTTGGTGTGAGTTCAGCGATTACCAGCTCAACTTTGACAGGGATTACAATATCTGATACTCCTGATAATAATGCTAATAACAACAGCAATAATAACAATGCCAACAACAACACCAATGCCAATAACAATACGAGCAACAATAGCAATAGCAACAACAACAACAATAACAACAACAACAATAACAACAACAACAATAACAACAATAACAACAATAGCAACACTGGCTGTAGCAATGTTGTTGCCCAAAGTCCTATCTGGGCCTGCAGTATCAGCCTAACGAACCAAAACGCCTACAATAAAGTCTCACCCTATGCTGATATCACAGTAGGTGCTATCTGGTCCGACTGGCAAAATTATCCTCAAGGAACTCCCTTCGACTTTTCTTCCATTGTAAGTTCAACAGGTTTGAATGGTTTCACTCTTGCCTTTATTCAAGAAGGAGGAACATGTCTTCCAGCTTGGGCGGGTTCTTCTGCAATGCCTGCTGCTCAGACTGGTCATTGGGGCAGTGAATTGACTGACAGATTCCGAAGCAAGAACATTCCTTATGTTGTTTCATTTGGAGGAGCCTCCGGAACTGATTTAGCCTATGGTTGTGCCACTGCTTTGGATCTAGCTAATGCTTATGAACAAGTTTACAAAATCTATTGGCCCAATGGATTCGATTATGATATTGAAGGTGCTCTTCAAATGGACACCACTGCAACTACAAAGATCCTTTCCGCTATAAAAATCTTCCAAAACAATCATAACAACGTGACAATTTCTTTTACTTTGCCAGTGATGCCTGGGGGATTGACTCAAGTTTGTGAGACTTTGGTAAAAAGCGCCCAAACACAAGGAATCAACTTCTCAGTTAACATCATGGCTATGGATTACGGTGCGGGTTATGATGCTAGTCAAGCCCAAAATGCTATTGATGCTGCCTACAACACATTCTCCTTCCTAAAAACCTTGTATCCAAATTTATCTGATGCACAGATCTGGGCGAAAGTCGAAGTGACTCCAATGATCGGTGTCAACGATGTTGTCTCCGAAGTTTTTAACCTAACTGATGCTGCTATTTTGAGAGAGTTCGCCAGACAATATGGTTTGAATGGCTTGCATTTCTGGTCTGCAGGACGAGATCATGCATGCGCTACCAGTTCCGCTACTGCCACATGCTCAAGTGGAAGCGTTCAAACTTCTGATTGGCAGTTTAGTATGGTCTTCAGCAATAAAATTACTTCCACTCCAACTCCTGTCCCAATTCCTACCCCAACTCCAACTCCTACACCAACTCCTACACCAACTCCTACACCAACTCCTACACCAACTCCTACACCAACTCCTACACCAACTCCTACACCTACTCCGACACCTAATGCTGCCGGAGTGGCAGTTTTCAGCCCTTATGCTGATGTGACATTGAATGTGAATTGGGCGAGTAACACTGCATTCGATTTCTACTCAGTTTTGAAGACTACTGGAGTCAATGGGATTACTCTGGCATTCATTCAGGATTCCGGACAGTGTGTTCCAGGATGGGGAGGCAATGCTGCGATGTCAGTGGCATCGAAATGGGGAATAGCTATGACCACTAATCTCTTGAACAATAAAGTTCCCTTTTTAATTTCTTTCGGAGGAGCTGCTGGAACTGACTTATCAATCAATTGCAACACTGCAACTGATCTTGCCAACGCTTATGGATTGGTTTACAGCACATATTCTCCTTCAGGTTTTGATTTCGATATTGAAGGAGCACTTTCAGGAAACACTGCTGCCGTCACCAAAATCATGAGTGCCATCAAAATCTTCCAAACAACATATCCTTCTGTTAAAATTTCATTTACTGTTGCTACAATGCCCGAAGGACTCGATTATAATGGAATCAGCATCCTCAAACTAATTGTAAGCGCTGGTCTCACTTATACCTTTAATCTCATGACCATGGATTATGGCGCATCCTATTCTGGAGATATGGCTCAATATGCCATTCAAGCTGGGACGGCTGTTTTTAATAGCTTGCAAACCTATCACCCAAATTTCAGCACTCAGACCTTATGGAAAATGGTTGAAGTAACTCCAATGATAGGAGTAAATGATGTCAATGTGGAGAGTTTCACTTTGGCGGATGCTGCCACTTTGAAAGCTTGGGCAAAAAACCAAGGAGTTGGGGCTGTACATATGTGGTCTTTGGGAAGAGATAATCCTTGTGCAGGTCAGTGGGCTAGCGCTACTTGTTCAGGAAACAATTTGCAGACTAATGCCTATGACTTTATGAAGGCTTTTAACAATTAAATTAACACTCAGAAAAATTTAACTTAGAAAAAACATATTTTTAAATGAAAGAAACAAATATTATTGAGTTAATTTTTTTTTTTACATAATTTTTTGTTTTAAAGAAAGGTTTCTTGACTTCCGATATCGTAAATTAGGTTCCAAAATCACTATTCCCTGTTTTTCTCGAGCCTGTGTTAATAAATTTTAAAAATAAAGAAAACAATTTTTTGCCGGAAATCAGAAGGTATTTTTTAATGAAAAAAATTGCAAATTACAGACCATGCTTAAATTATCAAATTTTTGCTTCACTTTTAAACATTTTCTCGTAAATTTGGTTTAAATTATTAGGAACATTTAGCATCACATCTTCCTCTAAATCAAACAATGTTTCTCTTTCTAGCGTTTTCGCTGGCGATGTTCTAAGCATTCTATTAGTTGTGGGCATATCATGAATATCTAAATATTTTTTCGGGTTCTCCATTAGCTCCCTTTCAAGAATAATACTAGCATTAATTTTGCATTGATCTAATTCTTTCAAAATCCCTTCATAATCAATCCGAAACTCTTCATCAAATTCCACCATTTTCCACAAAAGCTTTTGCATACGTTCCGAATATAGGCCCAATGCTTTTTTGTTCAATCTTCCCTTCAAGCCATTTTCATTTATTTCAAAAGTGTCAAAGTTGTGAACATCCTTTGGAAAATCCAATAAGCCCATATGCACTATCACCATTCCAAGCGAAAAAACACAGCTTTTTTCACTATTATGAGCCGGATTGATACTTCTATGCCCTAAGGATTGAAATAAAATCGGCGATAAATAGCAATGATCACCTAAACCAATGAAAAATCGATGGTATTCATCAAGTTCAGTCAAAAACTGAACATCCGAAATCTTAAATCTTCCATCCTTTGTAATCATAATATGAGTTGGATTTATATCCCCATGACATTTCTTCAGACTTTTCAAATACAACAGCCCAGAAATCACTGTGTAAAGTAAAGATACTACCTCATTTTCAACAAAAAATTCATGCTCATTTTTCCTCCGCTCAATTTCCTGACTCAAATTTCGTTGGTAAAAATCGTAAACCAGATGAACCTTTATAAACCGGCCACATAATTCCTCATGATTGTTACAAAAGACATGAGTGCATTCAGCCAGACTTTCATGTTTCATGCTTTTCTGTTCTGCAGCTGAAAGCTCGAGCTTTTTGGGGTCCACCACCCCCTGGTGCAAATATGTTTTAATAGCGATGAAATGCTCTGTTGTGGGATGTTTGAATGACTTGATTTCGCCATAGTTTTCAGACACGAATTGCTTTTGGAAAAAGTAGTTTTTTTGGAAGGATTCGAACTCATCAATGGATGAAATGTCAGCGCCCATTTCGTTTTTTTTTTAAATAAAAGAGATTTGTTAAACTGAGTCGAAAACAAATAAATTATATTTTGATCAGGTCATTAAATAAAAAATGTTTGGTAGTTTTTTTTAAATTTTGTAATTTTCAAGTTTTTTGATTGTTTTTTTAAAAAATTTTAATTTTAGTCATGTTAAAAAAAATTCATTTTTGCTATTTTTCAAATTTTCCTATTTTTTTTGATAATCCAAAATTAGCACACAATTTTATTTAGCATGAGCATCCAGTGGCTCCAGGAATAGGTGTCGCTGAGTTTGGATTATTCAATCCGGTATTGGTCACAGCGAAGGTTCCTCCTGAGAATAATAAAAGGAATGAACAAAAACAGGCCAAAATAAAAAAAAAATTTCTGAAAAATCTAATAAATACTATACCAACATTCGTCTGATTGTTCATGGTGGATTGGTTAACATCTCCAAGACCTTGCAATTGAGTGGTAAGATTCTTGAAGACAACAGGCACATTGACGCCTGATTTGGCAGAAACTTCGAAAAATGACATTTCAAACTCTTTGGCTTTGGCTTCTCCTTCTTCAGTGGTGACTTGTCTAAAAAATGATGGAAATACACAGAAACCAAACGCAAATAATAAAGATAAAAAGCTATGATTTTAAATAGATTTGCTTAGGGTACCTTTTCTCAGCGGCATCGATCTTGTTCCCGATCAAAACCACCAGTACGTCGGTTCCACGTTCTTCTCTCACATATTCGATCCATTTGTTAACGTTTTGAAACGATGCGGCACCTGCGATACATTTTTTTTCAAAATTTCCCATGTTTACCAAAAATTTTTCATTTACTTGTAATATCATAGACTATAATTGCAGCGTTCGAGTCCCGAATATAGCTTGGAATCAAGCTGCGGAACCTCTCTTGACCTGCGGTGTCCCAAAGTTGCAGTCTTATGGTCTTATTATCCAAATGCAGGGTTTTCGAAATGAAATCAATTCCAACAGTCGGCTTTTGATAGAAATGATGTTTTAAGCATAAATAAGGAAATTTTATAGGAAGGGTACCTGATCACTACCTGTGAAGCTGTCGTAAATGAATCTATTGATAATGGAGGTCTTTCCAACTGATTGATCCCCGACAAAGACAAGTTTATATTTGAAGACTTGACCCCCAGAATTGGTTGAAGGGGTCCTTATTTCGCTGGATTGCATTTAAAGAAAGATTGGCGGAATGATTGGGCTCGATTTGAAAAGAGCAATGATTTATGTTTTTTGAGGGAGGAAAAGAAGTTAGCCCTGAAAATTTTTAATTAAATCTGAATAAAGAAAAATCATCGTTGTTTTTTTTATTGAAGGAAAGAAAGATTCGGGGATTTTATAAATTTGAATTTTGTTAATTTCTGTTTATATTAATTTATTTTTTGTTTTTGTGAACTTCCCTTTTTTTAATTATAATTTTTTTTTCAAAATAAATTTAAACTTTTGAAAATACTTTTGATTTTTGTTATACAAAAAAAATTGTTTGTTAATACAAAAAAAAACAATACTTGAATAAACACATTGTTTTTAATTTAAAAAGTACTATCAAACTTAATTTTTGAACTAACCTTTTTTTACTCTAATATTTAATATTTTGACCCTTTATTCTGGCCAAAATAAAGGTTTTTATCAGTGGTTCTCAGGTTTCTATGGAATAATCTGAAGTTTTTATCATAAACAGCTTCTCCTCTGAGTAGATTATTCATGATTTGCGTCGGTTCATTGAAATGTCCTTTCATCATAATGAATTCCGGATGTTTATGATCGATAAACCCTTCTTTTCTATGCAAATCAGCCCTTCTGAAATATTTCAACCATTCCTGACTCGCAACAAATTTCCCTAAAAACTTATTCATAAGCTCTTCTTGTTCCCTTTCTTTGATTTTCTTTTCTTTTTCTTCTTTATCCAATGATTCTTTGGGTCTTAAGTCATGTTGCGACATATTATAAGGGTTTTCTAAAGTATTGCATTTACTCATTGTTTTAAAAAGAGCATTCTTTTCGCTAGGTAAATCATCTCTGAACATATGTTCAGAAGGAGGGGCATATTTATCAAGAACTGGGTTTAAACGAATTAATTTCTTCTTAAGTGTTTCACAATCTTCAGGTTTGAAAGAAGACTGGAATAATCTGAAGCCGTTCCTATCAATATTATGAGAGATTCTTTGTTTTGGCGAAGATTGTGAGAATTTTTTTCGAAAATCTTGTGTGGTTTTAGCCCTGGGGATATCAGAAGGAAGTTTGACGGGTGGAATTTGATTAATGTTGTTAATAGTGCTAACATTATCAAATTCCTCTTCTTGATTCTCGAATTCTATCAGTTCTTTTTTGTCTGAAATATATGAAATTGTTGGTGGAGAAAGCTATGTTTTTTTAAATGACGTTAAGTAGTAGATCTTAGACTATATATACCGCTGAAATAACTGAGGATTTTTTATTCCAAAAGGGTTTTTCTTTTTCTTTGTTTATTTTGAAATCGAAGTTCTCAGGAATAAATGACAAAATAGGGTTTTTTTCCTTTGTTTGATAAAGATCTGGGCATTTAGACAATCTCAATGTCTCCTGATAGTATTTTTGAGTATAAAAGGTTATTGATTTATAATCATTGTTTCTGCGGGAATTGGGGTCGATGAATTGTCCATTGATGGTTTTAGCGAATTCATCAGAATTCTTGGGCCTTTCTTCGACTTCCCTATCAACAACCATTTCTTGAATATTCTCTGTGTTGTTTATAATGATATTGGCTTCCGGTCGATAAGGTGGAACATAGCATTTGCTTTTTAGGTTCTTCACAAGAAGCCCGCTTTTGGTGAAATTATCAACAGATCTCATGGTTTTGGAGGCAAAGCCTTTGAAAGAGCTTCCTTTAGAAATTCTAAACCCATCACTTTGATCGAGGATAGGTTGAGGAACCTCATTTTTTATATATGGTCGTTTCAAATTAGTCTCACCAATTTCATTAAAGAACATTAACCAAACATCATAATATGGCTTATAAACCTCTGCTTGTTTAGTTCCATCTTTCCTCAAATGAATTGAAAGGGCTTTATGAATTTCCTCCACTGTCAATGGAGGCATCGTCTCAAAGGTTTCTAGTTCTTTTTCCTTGGGAAATATCACCTGACGGTTCTTGGCAGCTTCTCTGATCATTCCCTCATAAACCTAAGAAATTTTAATTTATATTTCCTTTAAAAAATAGAAGGAAAACCTCTTGATTTAAATGAATGAATCGTTTATGGGAAAAATTAATTAGATCCTCTAAAGTTATTTTCATATCATTATTGGAATCCATTTCTTTCACTAGTTTTTCTACACTTTTTATTGGGATTTGCAAATGAGTCGACCATGAATCTTTATATTTCGTCGGGACTAAGGGGATTCTTTGAGTGACATTCCCCACTGCGGAGAAATAGGTTGAGGCTCGTTTTTTCTCTTTCATGGGTTCACCAGTGTTTGAGTACCGATTCTTGCCATCTCTTTTATTTTGTGTATTATCTTCATCAATAGTTTCTGATAAAAGAAGGATATATATATTATAAAGAAGGGGATCATTGTTAGTATTTGAATTGCTCGGAACTTGTTCGGGATATATAAGGATAGTATTATAGATATTGCTCAGAAAGGGTATGTATTCAATCGGCTTAGTATCATTATATTCGAAGAAGAAATTCGGCTTTAAATAACTCAAACCCTGTAAATCTGATCGTATTTTCGTCGTTAAGGTTATATATTCTTCGAAAACTATGAACCCCAATAAGGATTGCATCTTTTTAAGAGGAAAGTTCTCCAAATAATATCCGTAATACAATTTGCTTGGAATTTCAAATTTAAGCTTAATATTCCCTTCATTTAATCCCAATGCCTTGTTTTGTGCAATCGTTTTAGAAAACCCGGAGATGAAACCCTCATTCATTTTTGGAGGGTATGTGAAATCCTGCAAAATCTGATTGGTGTTCATGTTTTGTTGAAGAAAATCAGTGAAAGTCGTCAGATTCGATGCATTGTTATAATAAACATTCCGGTTTAGATCAGGGAAAGACACTGTTAGAGTTTCTGGGTCATTATGTGAGAGGATATGAGAAGCGATGTTTTGCATGAATCCACGACTATGGAACCGTAAATCGTTAATTTGATAAATGAGCTCTTCTTCCAAGTTCTTAAAAGTTTTGTTTGGGTTGGAACTGGAAGAATCTTGGTTGTTTGATGGTGTTTCCATTTTTTTCAAAAGTTACAAATAAATTAAAAGAAATGATTTTTTTTTTTTTTTTAATTGGGCGTATTTTTTTATTTTTTTTGGAATTTTTTTTTTTAAAAATGGCAAAAAAATATTGGGATTTTTTTCATCGGCGAGGGGTAAATGGTTGCCAAGTTTTCCAATTCATCTTCGATGTAGGTCTATTCCCAAGAATTTCTTCGATTTTCTCCTGAATTTCCTTTGTTAAAACATTTCTGACTTCAAATGCTTTGATGTTATCTTTCAATTGTTCCAACTATTCGAATAAATTAAAAAAGGAAAAGAGTTCAAACAAAAATCATGATAAATTTACATTCGAGGCTCCAATCATGCAAACTGTGACATCTTTATTCTTTAATGTCCATGCTAATGCCAATTGCGATATAGAACAATCCAAACTCTTGGCCAGATCCTTCAATTTAAGGATTTTCTCATTGAATTTCACTCTTTTTTCTTCTGTTCCCATATGAGGGTCATAAGAAAACCCTTTGGCCATTGGAATTTTTCCCACTCTGCTATCTTTCGGGATCTCCTCAACATATTTCCCAGTTAAAAGCCCACCAGCCAAAGGTGCCCAAATTGTGCTTCCCATCTTATAATTATCAAATAGATCTCCATATTCCCCTTCAAATCTCTCTCTCACAACCATATTATATTGAACTTGTTCAACAATAGGTTTGATCAAGCCTAATTTATCACATAAACCATAAACTTCCTTAATCGTTTCGGCTGGCCATTCAGATGTCCCCCAATATAAAGCCCATCCTTTTTCTATCACCCAATTCATTGTTCGCACCGTCTCTTCCAATGGAGTTTCTGAGTCTGGTCTACTACAGAAAACAACATCAACATATTCTAATTGTAATCTCTCCAAGGATAATTTCAAACCTTCGATTATTCTCTTTCTTGATAATCCCTTGGAATTTGGATGTGTTTTTGTGTCCAGATGATAGGATTTGAAATAGATTTTAGTGGAAATCACTACTTCCTCACGTGGAACCTTGAGACGTTTGAGGATTTTACCGAGAATAGTTTCGGCTATACCATCTGAATAGAACTCAGCATTATCAAAGAAATTTATGCCAGAAGAAAGACATAACTTCACCATGTCACAAAAAAGATCCTCCTGATTTAAATCGCCAAAGGTCATACAACCAAAACCTAGGTTGGAGACTTTTAAACCTGATGGTCCAAGATTACGATATTCCATATGTTTTTCCAAAAAATCTTTTGATTTTAAAGACTAGAGATAAAAAAAAAAATTTCATCATTTGAAAATTAAAAAATTCCTTAATCATAGGAATTAGGTTGATTGTTTTTCCAATGAAATTTTTGATTTCAATGAAAAAAAAACAAGAAGAAAATAAAATTCAGTTCCTACTATTTTCGTTATTTTAAAGTCAAACTTTTGATCTAATAATGTAATAAAATATATAATTCATAGTCCATTATATTTTCATAAACT
>Ga0302140_10002312_pt1 | contig 24780 bp, 16 predicted proteins | sample I_Bog_E1_1_FD_202095 | JGI IMG/M metagenome (GOLD analysis project Ga0302140, IMG submission 202095) | Peat permafrost microbial communities from Stordalen Mire near Abisko, Sweden - I_Bog_E1_1 | ecosystem: Environmental > Terrestrial > Soil > Wetlands > Peat | place: Sweden: Abisko, Stordalen... | reverse complement strand
AGCGTCAATACCGACCGATGAACAGCATAATAGTAAACAGGAATTGCGATCAGGAAAGACAACAACTGGCACTTGAGTTCCAGGCCAGGCCTGCCGCGAGCCGCGAGCAATGGCCCTGTAATAGCCATCGCGGCGTACATCGGAATTGCCAGGGCCAGAGGCTGGAACAGGGAGACCGCTCCGAGCCACTTCGTGCCATATAGGCTGCGGATCACAACATCCGGAACTGAAGCAAGCGCGCTAAAGATGGGGCCGAGGGATAGAAGGATGAGGCCGAACAAAGCCGCATGGACGTTCGCAAGTCGATTGCGATCGTGCCGGATCTGCGACGCCGAAGGAAGCAATACCTGCTGAAGACTGGTGGACACCGCCTCAGCGGGTGTCTGGGCAAGGGCAAACGCGCGGCTGTAAAGGCCCAATTCGAATGCTCCCGCAAATCTGCCAACAACGGCATTGTCGAGATTCAGGATCCCCCAGCTGCAGAGATTGGCAGCGAGCATCTTCATCCCGAAACTCAATAGACCGCTGGAATCGCGTGCGATTCTCGGAACAAGTGAGTGCCTTACCTTTGCATAAACCATCACGCTATTGAAACTAACTTGCGTAAGTTGCGCCGCAACCAGGCTCCAAACTCCCTTTCCATGGAGCGCCATAGGAAGACCAATTATTAGATATCCAAAGACGTAGGAAGCTATGTAGACGAGTTGCTGCGTCCGCGCATCGTGAGCACGCTGCAAAAGCGCGGTCGATGTCGTACCGAAAATCTGCAGTACAAACAATGGCGAGATGACCCGAAGAAGCAGAACGAGACTGGACTGGCCAAACAGACCGGCGATGAGTGGAGCTGAGAACCAAATCAGACATGAAATGCCGCAACCAAAGAGCATCTGAACAGTGAATGCGAAACGTATTTCAGACTCACTGAGCGTGCCCTTCTGAACAATGGCTCCCGGAACACCAACATTGGCAAACAGATTTCCGATGCCGAGCACGATCAGAACAAACGCCATCTGGCCAAAAGGCGCCGGTCCAAGAAGCCTGGCGAGAACCACGTTTGTGCCGAAGCTCAATCCAATACGCGCGACTGCTCCGGAGTAATACCAGAGAAAGGCGCGTTTCGATCTGCTTGCCAAGCCTCGCTTATCCGTCATCGATTCATCACCGGCAAACCTGTTGGAAGACATGGCGAATGACGGCCAACCTCAACCACCGATCCTGGCAAACACCCATTTTCGCAGGGGAAAGGTATGACGTTCCGTAGCGAGTGAAAACAAATATGCAAACGTGATGCAAATAGCCATCGTGGTCAGCACAAGCAGCCACTGAGAACTGTGCTGCACAACGTCCACTGTCCCAAATCCAAACCAAAGTTTTGACAGCGCCGAGAGCAGGAATAGCAGGGGCATGTGTACTGCATACAGGCTATAAGAAAAGCTGGCAATGCGTTTGTGAAACGCCGCCAGAAAGACGGAAGTCTGGACTTCCGGTTGACGCAGTACGCTGGCCAACAACAAGTAAAGGGAAACCGCGAGAAGCAGGTCCGCGAGAAACAAGTACCAGATGTTCTCCGACATGTCACGCCGCATGACTGCCCTGATGACCAACAATACCAGGATGAACAAAGCCGTTGGTATGAGCGGCCGTTTGAAGACTGGTCCTTTCCAAACCCGTGCCAGGACCCCGATTCCCCAAACGATAAAACCAAGCAGGTAGGCAGGCTGCGCAACGCCCAATGCGACATTCACCGCGATTGCCAGCGTCACGAGTCCAAGGCGCGTGCTCGTTGAATATTTCCGACAAAAAGCCGCAAGAAAAAGCGGAAATGAGATGTAGAACCACATCTCAATCGCGAGCGTCCCAATTGGACCATCCGAACCAAAGAAGAAGATATAGAAATTCTGCAGGCTCAGTACATTGCCGAGGAATATTTGAAAGGAAGTATGGTCCTGAACGAACTCCCGAACCCATTCTGGGTTGACATGAAAAGTGATCTTGTCGAACACATAAGTCGCGATTAATGCCGGGATCAGAACCAGCTGAATCCTGACCATCCTGTCAACGAAGTACTTCTTCCATGGTATCTGTCCATCCTGTTTGACATTTCCCACGAGCGGCCCGCCCACAAGGAATCCACTCAAAACAAAAAAGACAGTCACTGCTTGATGCCCAAAGCCAGCACTGAAAACCCACAAGTAGAGTGCCGCCGACCTGAATGGGGCCGGCGTGTTGATGAGCCGCGTCAGCATCAGGTTCGATGTGTGATCGATCAAGACAGTCATCGCCGAAACCCATCGCAGGCAATCGAGGATCGCGGACATTCTACGGGTCACAGACTCTCTCCCGGCAAATCAAACTGCTTGTAATCCACTTGAGTGAGGTTAGGGAAGAGCAATCGCATAAGATACTGTGGGCTTGTATCTGGTAAGCTTGCCCCCACCCAGCGCTTAATCAATGATGACAAACATCATCCCTAATCGCGAACGAACTGGCTATCGCTGCGCAAGTGAAGTTCGGTAGACTGGAACATGCGAGTCTGTGTGAAGCACCTCGTACGCCAGTTAGTACGAATCACGCGCGATGCTGTATTGTAACGCTTCAGCCAATTGCCCCGCTATCCTTCAAGAAAGGTCTCGCGATATGCCTCAACACGGCGCGGATAGGACTCTGAATGAATTCGCAAGTCATCCGGACTTGGTCGTCATCACTGGTGCAGGCCGCGGGATCGGCAAAGCGATCGCCATCGAGGCAGCAAAGACTTCATTCGTCCTTTGTATCTCGCGCTCCGAATCAGCTATGGAGACCGCTCAAACTGTACTTAATGCCGGTGGCAATGCGGCAGGGCTTATGGTTGACATAGAGGACTACCAGACGGCCGAAGCAAAGGTAGGCGAGTGGCTTTCAAATTCATCGTTTAAGCGCATCGCAGCTGTTTTTGCAGCCGCAATCCTGGGGCCGCAAGGCCCGCTCATGGACTCCAAGATCGGGGATTGGGACCGAGCATTCAAAATCAACGTCCTTGGGAATCTCGCCGTTGCGCGCGCGCTGTTGCCGGCCCAGAAGCTGCATCGCTTCGGCCGTCTGCTCTTCTTCGCCGGCGGTGGCGCCGCCTATGCGTATCCCATGTTCCCCGCGTATGCGGCATCCAAAACGGCACTTGTTAGAATCGTTGAGAATTTGCATGAAGACCTGAAAGACAAGGGCGACTTTGCCGTAGCGATTTTGGCTCCTGGAGCCGTAGAAACCGATATGCTGGCATCCGTACGCGCCAGAGGTGCCGAGGTCCGAACGACCGTCGACATTAGCGAGCCCACGGCATTCGCAAGGGAGTTCATTATGTCGGAGACTTGCTCCTTCTCAGGCTGCTTTGTTCATGTTCGTGACAGCTGGCCGGAATTGCTGAACAGCAAGCGCGCGCTCCCCGGCAAAGATCTTTGGAAGTTGAGGCGTGTGGAATGATTCGGGCAGCCGTGATAGGAGTCGGACTGATCGGACGGGAGCGACTGCAAGCTCTGTCTTCCCTGAAGGCTGAGGGCAAGCAGATTGCAATCGCCGGTATCTATGACTCCAACCGGGAACTTTGCCACTCCACTGCATTAGAGTATGGGGCCTCAGCTTTTGGGAGCGTCGACTCCCTTTTGCGAGAGGACTTGGATTGGGTCATGATCGCGCTGCCGCATGACTCGGCGGTTCCGGTTGCCCAAGCAGCATTGGAGTCCGGCGCATCCGTCCTGATGGAAAAGCCGATGGGCCGCGATCTGAATGAAGCGAAGAAGTTGGTCCAAAGCGGAGGCGAGCGCCTTCACGTTGGATTCAATTACCGCTTTTACGAGGGGATTAGCCACGCGGTCCAGGATATTCGCAGCGGCCGTTTTGGGAAGATCGTATCCATTGAGTTTGTCCTTGGCCATGGCTGTGCGCCCGGTCAAGAGCGAACCTGGAAGCTGGACGAAGTCAGCGCCGGAGGTGGTTGCCTGATCGACCCCGGAGTTCACCTGCTCGACCTTTGCATTCAGCTCGCGCCGAACGGTATCAAAGCGCTGGGAGGAAGCAGTTGGCGTGGCTTCTGGAATACGGGGATCGAAGAAGAGGTCTCTCTGCTTCTGCAGGCCGGCGAATTCTCCATTAATTTGCGTATCTCCCTGGTCGCGTGGCGAAGCACGTTTCTTATGCGCATTAATGGAACAGATGGATACGGAATCGTGACCGGACGCAACAGGAGCTACGGTAAACAGCGATATACGATTGGCAAAAGATGGGGCTGGCGCGAAGCCGAGTCGCAGGCGGCATCTGAGGTTGTCGAGCTTGAAGACGACGGCCTGGACGTATTCAAGCGTGAGACAGAAGCTCTTTTGTTCGGGTCTAATCGAAAAGAAGAATGGCCCCGTATCGCCACAGCACAAGACGCTCTTGAAGTAATGAACCTGCTCGATGAGATACGGTCGGTTCTGGGGCTCCGACGAGACTATTCGGGCTGAGTTCCATCAATTCCGACCATCAGCGATTATGGTGCATGCAATAGTTATTCAGTGAATGGATGAGATGTGTGGGGAAGTTGGACACAATGGCTAAGAGAGACTGTAGTGTGTTGTTGTTGCCCTGCGTCGCAACGCGATAAATCACGAATGTTTCCTGCGATTTGAATTGGCTTTGATCAACCTGGAGCGACAAAATCGTGCCAACGGCGCATCCATCTAAGCGACCTTTCTCCTCCCTGCGATTCAGTTTGTTCGTGCTGCTGCTCTCAGTCCCCTCGATACTTTTCGTCACCAATCAGAGTCTCTGGATGGATGAGGCGCGTTCGTGTTGGTTTGCAGATCACGGCCGCATTCTCGACATCAGGGATTATCAGTGGCTATCCGCAGTTCCACAGATGCCGTTATTTCATCTGCTTCTGTTTGCCTGGGTGCGGGTTGCTGGAGATTCAGAGCGCGCTTTGCGCAGTATGAACCTCCCATTCGCGGCCCTGTTTCTCGGGGCAATCGCCCTCATTTGCCGGCACAGAGGCGGACCACGCTGGTGGCTTGCCGCACTTCCTTTCTCCGTTTTTCCTCTGTTGCTTTACTACGTAAATGAGAGCAGGCCCTATGCAGCGATTCTCGGCTTAAGCACTGCGGCGACCGTGTCCTATCTCTGCTATTTGGATTCCGAATCGCGCAAAGCCGCATTCCTGTGCGGACTCTTTGCTGTGTCCGCGTTGGGAATGCATATACTCGGCGGCTTGACCACATTAGTCCTAATAGCCTACAGCCTGAGTCATTACGAAGCGCGTTCTAAGCTTGCTGCAACGTGGCGCAAATGGCTCCCGACCCTTGCCCTGATAGCACCTGGATACCTTGCGCTTTTCGTGTACTATGTCCGCATTCATGGCGCTGGTGTGCCAAAGTACACAGGCGCTGCGCCCTCGGAAATACCGGGAAACGTTCCCAGTACCTGGAAGAACCTCGGCTTCTTCTTCTATGAGCTTCTCGGCTTTGCAGGGCTGGGGCCACCGCGTAATGAACTGCGAGTGCATGCAACGGCAGCCATGTTAATCGACTATTTGCCATGGCTGCTTGTTGGGATAGCGGCTTGCGTTGCGCTCGCGTGTCTATTCCTCAAATGGAAGGGATCCGCGGATGCCAGGCAAGCTCGTGGAATGTTCCTCGCAGGGTTGGCCGGACTCCTGGCGCTTTTCATCGTTGCACGCGCCATCCACTTCGGTTTCTTCGGTCGTCACGCAATTGGAATCGTCGGCGTCCTTTGTGTCGCATTAGCACTGGTTCTTTGTACGAAACAGCTTTCGCCTCGTTCAAGAGCAGTGGCGAGCGTCATGCTTGCGCTTGCCTGGGGTGCATCTTCTGCTCGCTTGCTCTATCTCTATAACTACGGCAAAGACGATCCACGCAGTGCGCTTGCTGCGGCGAAAGCAACCGGGCTGCCCATACTTTGGGACGCAGACATTTCAGAGGCAGCATATTACGGCGGCTTCGACCTGAGCGAACCTCAGTCAATGACGTTTTTCGCGCCGGCAAGACACCCGGTCGAACATTGGAAGCAACTCACGCCATTGCATGAGTCGCTTCGTTGGGATGAAGCCTCGATTCACCAGCTGATCGGAGACCTTCCTGCTGGGAGCTACGTATTGGTCAGCGGCAAACCGGATATCTTTGACCCCGAGGGCAATTGGAAGAAAGCAATGTCTTCCTGGGAGCCAGTCCTGATCAATCGCTTTGTGGGATACGAGGTGAGAATCATCACCTTGCCAGCACCTCGATCTCCTTAGACGAGTCTGCACAAGTCCAGACCTCGCACCCTTATCCACGAGCCAATATTCGTGAAGGTAACGAGTGGGACTGGCCGAGAGGCTCTTGGACATCCATATCAATCAGCCCATTTGCCATAGCTACCAAAGCAAACAATTCGAGCGAATAATTGTATGGAAAGCCAAAAACAATCACTCCGATCGTTACCAGGATCCATGAAGCCGGGGTGGGATAGAGCAGAGATCCGGAGTCCGGGTGTCGGAAATAGATGTAAATTGGCCTGATTGATAGGAGTATTAGGAGAACCGCGCCGAGAATCCCGACACGGAGGTATTGGTTAATGATCTCATTATGAGGTGGGTAGTTTGTGTATCCGCCTGCGCTCGAGTCCAGGCGCACATATCCAGATCCGATGGGGAGCCCAATGAGAACACTTAGAGGTGATTGATCGTCCGAGATAGACCTTCCCCATCCCGCAATCCTCCATTGCAGTGAATCTCCGTTTGTGGCGCTATTCCGCAGTTCTCCGATAAGCTTCGCTCGGAGCCCGATAGAACCGAAAAGAACGATACAAGCGAGTAGAGCGATGCCTCCACCTATCTTCCAGAGGTATCGAAGAATCTTAGAATCGATAAAGCCAGCTGACGCCAGTGTAATCGCAAGCATGGCCCAGACGGTCCGGTGCTGCAACACAATCACAACCGCGATGAATAGCCCAACGAGCCAGTGCACCCATCGGTTGTGTTTCCGATAAACTGCCCACGAAGCCGCAAAGAAAATCGATAATTCGATGGACGCAACGGCGCTTGCCGGTAAAGCTCGGTCGATCGCGTCCCCCTCGAATATCTTCTGACCATTCGTCACACCAACCAATCCACCGATCGGAACTCCAGCGTAGTGCAAAATGCAAATGAGAACCAGCAGGGCTGAATAGACAATTTGGGCAATGACAACTCTCTTGACAGTTCTTCGGTCATGGGGAATCGTCGCGAAATAAACGAGCGCCAGAACTTCTCCAATAAGACCGCGACCCTCAGTTCCGACGGATGTGATGTCAAATGAGGCCAAGCCGCGTGCCGCGCTCAACGCAAACAGAAGGAGATAACCACCGACGAGAAGGTTTAAAGTTGAGAACTTGAGGTCTTGAAATCGAAATCGGACGATACCTGCGGAGAGCAGACAAAAATACAAAAGGTCGAGCGGATCAAGGTGAATTCTTCCGAGAACAATAGCGATTGTCCCGAACGCGAAATTTAGACACGTCACTGTCAGGACGAGTATCCATGCAAGCAGGAAGTTGCGCGCCAAGAGCCAAACTAACCAGACGTATATGCCTAAGACAGCAGCCAGCAGGAGGATCATTGCCTGGGCAAACCCCGAGACTCATTTGAGCTGGCTCTCGCGATGCCAGTCATTGTGCAAAAAAAATGGCGCAATTTATGAGTGGCCTCCAAAGCGCGTTGGCACACTTCGCGACGGAGACATTACTCTTCGTAGCGTATAATCCGGTGCAGGATCATTATAACTTGATGTTTCCAAAGACCAGAAGACACACTCAAAACTCAGACTAAACATGCGATCAATCGACCAACTCCGAATAAAGCTTTTTGTTGATGCAGCAGATCTGGATAGCATTCTGGAGTGGTCCCAGAGTCCCTTGATCAAGGGACTTACCACAAATCCAACTCTGATGCGAAAGGCTGGGGTTACGGATTACCAGGAATTCAGCCAAAAAATACTTGGCCTCTTTCCGCATCTCCCGGTCTCGATTGAGGTTTTTGCTGACGACCTTGAAGGTATGGAGAGTCAGGCGCGCAAGATCGCGAGTTGGGGCACAAACGTTTATGTGAAGATTCCCATCACCAATACCCTGGGGGAATCGACCTGCCCAATCATTCATCGGTTGTCGCAGTCTGGGATCCCTCTAAATATAACGGCTGTAATGACTTCCGAGCAGGTAGAAGCGGTTCGCGATGTGCTCCACCGCACCACTCCGGCGGTCGTATCTGTGTTCGGAGGGCGAATCGCGGATACCGGAGTCGACCCAGTTCCGATCATGAAGTCCTCCCTGCATCTACTCCGGGATCTCCCGCTTGCCGAGTTGCTGTGGGCGAGCCCCCGAGAGCTATTGAACGTATTTCAGGCAGATGAAATCGGAACACATATTATTACTGTGACGCCAGACCTTCTGAAGAAGTGCTCGATCGTCGGCAGAGATTTGACAGCCTATTCTCTGGAGACCGTTAAGATGTTCCATAGTGACGCTGTTGCTGCCGGCTTCTCACTTTGACCCGCATCTCCATTTTAACTGGCGATTCTGAAACCTCAGACTGCCGCAATCCGCAATGTTTATGAGGGTGCAAGCGGAAAGCAAGCGCTCCGGAGATCAGAACCCTATGGGCGAGGAACTATCGCGATTTTGAAGCGATTCTCTTAGAATTCCAGGATTCACGCGTCCGGAATATTTGCCGTAGTTTCAATGTCCGATGTGCAGCAGTTGTTTTGTTTGAAGGGGGGGCATGAAGCGAAAGCTGGACTCCATACAGATTCTGCGAGCGATTGCTGCGATCGCAGTTGTCGGAACTCACTCCCTGAATCGCGCGGCCCGGGCATTTCCGCTCCAGGCGCCACACTCGCTTATAGCCAACTTCCACGACTTTTACAGGCTGGGCGAGGCCGGCGTGGATGTCTTTTTTGTAATTTCAGGATTCGTCATGATGTATGTGCATTATGACGACTTCGCGGTGCCGAACGCTCCGCGCCGTTTCATTGCTCGACGCTTGACTCGAGTTGTGCCGCTCTACTGGGCGCTTACAGCGCTTGCAGTCGTGCTGCTTGCGGTTGCACCTGGTGCCTTTTTCTTCCACAGCCGCGCCGACGTGCCTTGGATTATCGGATCGTTTCTTTTTGTCATGATCGCCCCGCAGTCAGGTCCCCCGAGCCCAGTCATCGGACAAGGTTGGACACTTGATTACGAGCTGTTTTTTTACGCGCTGTTCGCCGGTGCGCTTCTACTGCCACGGCGTTTGGCGATTCCTGCCCTGTCTGGTGCTTTTGCATTGCTGCTCGCGATTGGCCTGGCATTTCCCCTTCGGCCCTCGTGGCTTGTCCCCTGGACGGACCCCTTGCTGACGGAGTTTCTTGCCGGTGTTGCTCTCGCCCTCGCCTACCGCAGGGCTTTGCCGATTTTCTCCAAGAGTGTTCGTTACCTTGTTCTTGCACTCGGATTCGCGATTTTTTTGATGACAATCTGGGGGGCACCTCCCGTCGAGGGATGGCTGCGGCCTTTGAAATGGGGCATCCCTGCAGTTCTCGTTGTATGGGGTGCGCTGTCGATGAAATTACATGACAGTCTGGTCGTTTCCATCGGCAAGCTCTTGGGCGATGCTTCTTATTCCATCTACTTGTTCCAGGCATTTGCACTCCCGGGACTCGCAGTTGCGCTGAAATATGTCCTGAAGGGCCGTTCCATTCCTGTTGATTTGGCTGCCGGCATCCTGCTGTGCACGGCGGTCACCGCTTCTGTGGGCTGCTGGTACGTCATTGAGCGGCCAATTACAAGGCTCCTGAGCGCAGTCCTTCAGAGGCGCGATCCACCATCACGATATGAATCTGATCGGACGCCTGCACTTCCTCGGCTTGATTGACTGACCGCGCAGGAAGATACCCCAGAACGTCATTCCTGAGAAACCTCTGCAAAATTACGAGCTCAGTCGATAGAAGCTCTCGACAAGAACGATACAAGGCACGCTGGCTTTCTCGAGGATGAACCTGCCTTGCTTCACAAATCCTTTGGCCTCAAGGATAATGAACCTGTGCCTGATGGACTCAGCGTTCGAAAGAGCCATTCAGAGGAATGCGAGAGACCAGTGGAGCGACAGTATCGAAGATTCCTGATAGTTGGCGGCGCCGGATTCATCGGTAGCCATTTCGTTCACGCCTTGCTATCGGATTCTTCAATCCAGCAGGTTACGATTTTTGACAACTTTTCGTCAGGCAGGGAGTGGCACTACGAAGAAGATGCCCATGACCCCCGGCTCAAAGTTGTAGATGGCGACGTCTCAAATGTCCAGGCTCTCTGCGATGCCGCGGCTGGTCACGACGCTGTAATTCATTTGGCGTCGAACCCAGACATAGCTCGCGCTGCAACCGAGCCCGAAATCGATCTTTACCAGGGCACTCTTCTCACAAACAATGTCCTTGAGGCCATGCGGCGGACAGGGGTCGAACGGCTCTTATATGCGTCCGGTTCGGGAGTCTATGGCGATCTGGGAGAAAAAGAAGCGGACGAAGACTACGGTCCTTTGATTCCAGTCTCGACATATGGAGCCAGCAAGCTTGCCGGAGAAGCTCTGATTTCAAGCTATTGCCACATGTTCGGGATCACCGCGTGCGCTTTTCGCTTTGGCAATGTTGTCGGCCCTCGCCAAACCCATGGCGTCGGATACGACTTTATACGAAGGCTTATCGCCGATCCAACGCAGTTGCAGATCCTGGGGAATGGAGAACAGAGTAAGTCCTATATTCATGTTTCAGACGTGATTTCCGCCGTCCTTCTTGCAAACAAGCTCTCGAAACCAAAATTCCAGGCCTTCAATGTCGCTACGGGAGACTACATCACCGTCAAAGAGATTGCAGACCTCGCCGTCGAGGTTCTCAAATTGGAACAGGCCCCCACCTACCGGTTTACTGGTGGCGATCGAGGCTGGAAAGGGGATGTTCCCGTCGTAAGGTTGAATACAAACCGGATTCAAAGTCTCGGCTGGCGATGTAAGTACGCAACTCGAACCGCACTTCAACTTTCCCTCCAGAGTCTGGCTTCGGATGAGCGCACAAGCAAGTGACCCGGAACTCCCGACGATCGCAATCCTCTGCGGAGGACTTGCTACCAGGCTGCGCCCTGTAACGTTGACTGTCCCAAAATCGATGCTGGAAGTAGCCGGCGAGCCCTTTATCGCGCACCAACTAAGACTGCTTGTCAAAGCAGGATTTCAGGATGTTGTCCTGCTTTGTGGCTACCTCGGTGACCAGATTCAGAACTTTGTGCAGGATGGGAGTCAATTCGGATGCCGTGTGCGCTTCTCCTTTGACGGACCCACACTTCTTGGTACAGGAGGCGCGGTTCGCCGCGCTTTGCCGCTTCTTGGGAAAGATTTCATGCTCACTTATGGGGATAGCTATTGCCAGACAAGTTACTCCCGGATTTACGATGCTTTTCGCGACTCAATGATGCCAGGCTTGATGACTATCTTTCACAATGAGAATAAGTGGGACACAAGTAACGTCGAGTATCGTGACCAAAGAATTATTCGTTATGACAAGATGGCTTGGGATTCGGATATGAAGTATATAGATTATGGTGTAAGTGCCTTTAAGGCAGAGGTGTTTGAAGAAATCGAAAGCAATCAGGCAACCGACCTATCCAGCATCCAAAAGAACTTGGTGGCGAAAGGACAGCTTGCCGGTTTAGAAGTTTTTGAGCGATTTTACGAAATTGGCAAGTGCGACGGTCTGGAAGAGGCCGACATATTGCTGCGGGAGATTCCAGGCATTTCCATAGCTCATAACTCCCTGCACGAGGAGCCGAGTCATTGATTATCACCAGAACACCTCTTCGCATCTCTCTCGGCGGCGGTGGAACTGATCTACCCTCCTATTACAGCAAGCACGGGGGATTTGTTGTCTCGGCCGCAATCAACAAATACATTTTCATCAGCGTGAATCGAAGCTTCTTTCCAGGGTACTTCCTCAAATACTCCGAGTCGGAACACGCCGATTCGATTGACCAGATCAAGCACCGCATTATTCGCGAGACGCTTCGCGCTTTTCCCGTCGAGAGCCCATTCGAAGTTACCAGCATGGCTGATGTGCCGAGCGGGACGGGTTTAGGGTCTTCGGGATCGTTTACTGTAGGGCTCGTCCACGCGCTATTGGCGCACCGCCGCAAGCTCGTCGATGCTGAGCTTCTGGCAACAGCTGCAATTGATATTGAGATGAACAGGCTCCAGGATCCGGTTGGAAAGCAAGACCAGTACATCGCCGCATACGGTGGTTTGCTCTGCCAGGAGTACCACCCAGACGACTCCGTCAGAGTCTACCCACTCCACATCAGCGAGCGGTCCGTGCATGAACTGCGCGACTCTCTCATGTTGTTCTTTGTGGGCGCGACCCGGAGTGCCTCCACGTTGCTTGTTGACCAAAGAGAGCGATCCGATCGCGAGGATCCCGGGATGATCGATAGCCTGCATTTTGCAAAGCAGATCGGCATCGAAACCATGAAGAGTCTTGAGGCGGGAGATATCTTCCGGTTTGGGCCGCTAATGCACGAGCATTGGCTCCGAAAGCGCGGGCGATCGGCAGGAATGAGCACAGAAAGAGTGGACCACCTGTATGAGACTGGATTGCGGGATGGAGGGGCCTTGGGAGGAAAACTCGTGGGTGCCGGCGGGGCCGGTTTCTTGCTCTTTCAGACAGAGGACCGAAGAAGGCTTAGAAAACAAATGATCAGCGCAGGCTCTACTGAGATGGACTTTTCCTTCGACTTCGACGGCTCGGTGGTGCTCGTTCGAAATCGAGGGTAAGATCAGTTTGGATAGGATCAGTTTATTGCTGCATCTGAATGTCGATTTCGACGGGTATGTGGACTACTCGGCGCATTGAAAGGGTTGATTCGCAATGCCGCTACTGACGGTGGGCCTGCCAGTTCGAAATGCAATGCCGTATCTCCGCCAGACGATAGAATCCCTACTAAACCAAACGTCGAGAGAATTCAAGATCCTGGCCATTGTAGGAGACTGCCAGGATGGAAGCATTGAGTACCTGGCCTCAGTCAAAGACGAACGACTTCGAGTAATCGTCGATAAGGAGACGAGGCTGATCCCGACGCTGAATCGGATTCTTCGGGAAATTGATACTCCCTGGCTCATGCGCCAGGACGCCGACGACGTATCCTACCCTCGGCGCATTGAACGCACCTTGGAATTCATCGCGAAGTTTCCGGATGCAGGCATGTTCTACTCAATCGCCGAGTACTATCCACCAGAGCGATCATTGGGTGTTTTTCGGGCTTCCAGAGGAACTCCAGCCGATTTGAAGGCCATTGTACAGAACGGCTACTTGTTGTCATTTTGCCATTCCGCAGTTACCCTGAATGTTCAAAAAACATTGGAAGTCGGAGGGTACAGTGAATCCCTTTCCCACGCCGAAGACGCGGACCTCTGGTGGCGAATTGCTCTCGCATACGACATAGAAATAATTCAAGAGGTGTTGGTTGGTTATCGTCAACACGAAGGGCAGGCGACGACTCAAGCAGTGAGGCAGAATTTCATTGACCTCCTTTACGTGCAGTACCTATTGCTTTCGAGACTCCGCAATCGGGTACCGCTCACCAAAGAGGAAGTGCGGCCGAATTTGGAGAGGTTTGTCACCGCGAGGCAGGTGACAGCAAAACTCAAATTGCGGCAAGTGAATATTCGGGCTGCAAATCACGACCTGCTGGGAGCAGTAACTTCCGGGATTGGCGCCCTGTCTGCCTCCCCAAAGCTCGTATGGGATCGCATTTGTGATGAAATATTGCGGAAGCGCGTAATCCTGAACGGGATCAACCCGGGGATTTTCGAAAAAGACAAGTCGCGCTTTTGGAACCTTCCGGATAAGCCTGCGCGTGTTATCTGAGTTATGCGATGGTTTCGTTAAAGATAAGAGTAGAGATAGCCGTCCTGGTAATTGCTTACTCGCTCCGCGGACGTGGCAAAGTTAGCCCGATCAAGGCAGCTTGTCCGCCTGCAAGAGTCAAATGCTGGTTGTCTTCGTAGTAACTGTGCATGTCGCTGCGGTAGCGATAGGTGTTGGGTGATGCCCGGAGTGCGGATTCGAGATCGAACGAGTCTGCCCCTGTGGTCCTCGTGGCGTCTTCAACAATTTGCCGCGCAGCCAGGTCTTCCCACGGATGCATTTCGGCATCTGTGCCAGGATCGATCGGCCGCCAAGGGCGAGCGCGACGAACCAGCCACGATCTCAGTGGAATTTCGCCAGTCCGAAAACGCCAAAGAGGGTCCACCGCAAAAACAGGGACATCCTGCAACACAAGGACTCGCTTACCGGCTCCTTGAAGCGCGGCAATGGTCGAAATGAGTGCGTCGGACAACAGCTTCTCCGATGTCTGCAGGCTCGGTTTGGGCGCCCGGGTCGAGGATCCAATCACAATCCAACCCGTATTCTGCTCATACGGGTCAACCAGCGAGTCGCTCCAGTACGAAACAAGCACAACTTCCCGGATCGTTCGATTGGCTTCAATACTTATTAGTTCGTTGTTATTGAAGGCAACGCACTTTGCGGCATCCGATGGGCTCGCGGAAGAGTAACGGCCAGTATTGGCAAGCGGCGGGCAGGAGCTCTTCGCAGCGTCGATGAAGTCGTATCCTGCTTCATGAGCATGTTGGCGGAGTGCTGGCGCCAGGGCGCCCGCATGGCTGTCTCCCCACATCAAAAGCGCCGGCCGGCCCGTGTTTTCAAAGCAGGGAAGCGAGAGATTTGCATGGTCTGCCGCAGACTCCACAACACACGTGTCGCTTGAAGACGAGTCGAGCTTCTCTTCTAGCGCGAGCTCTGGCGCTCTGCTCGCAATCCCGAATGTAAGCCGTACGGCCAGACAGACAAAGATCAGCACGGCGGCCACCGCGGCATATCTCATCAACAAAGCCTGCCCCGGTGTTCGTGAAGCTCGGAATGGCTGTTCAACCCACTTGTAGCTTGCAGTAGCGGCCAACAACGAGATCGCCAGAATCTCGCTGGACTCAATCCGCGAAGGATCTGTTCCCAGCACGATCCGGGCAAGGGTGAGCAGTGGCCAGTGCCAAAGGTAGAGTGAGTAGGAAATGCGCCCAAGAAACCTCATGACCCCAATGGAGAGTATCTTTTTGTTGGCCCAGCCTTCTGGAGCACTAAGCACCAACACACTGCCCAACACCGATGGTAATGCGCCGATCCCTGGAAACGGCAAGTTGTCCGGAAGAAAGAAAATAGGCAAGATCACCAGCAGCAATCCCAACCCGCTGAGAACATTCTGTATGGCTTTGCCGCCCACAATATCGCGGCGTGCGGAATTTGCAATCAGGGCCAGCAGGACACCGGCCAAAAGTTCCCAGCCGCGAGCAGGCAGTAGATAGAATGCGGCATCTCCCGCATGGACCGATTGGTAGCAAGCTATGCAAAACGAAAAAGCGCTGATCGAAGCCAGGATCGGTATCAGGCGGACCCTGAACCGCATCAGGAACACCATCAACAACGGAACCACAAGATAGAACTGCTCCTCTACCCCAAGCGACCAGGTCATCAGCAGAGTTCGTTGATTCGACGCAACCGCAAAGTAATTTGTACTCTTCCAGAAAAACAGGTTCGATGCCGAGAGCAGCGTGGCGATACCTTCAGTCGCTGCCCGCTGCAGTTCACGCGGCGAAAGAAGAAAAACTCCCAGCAGGATCACCGCGCAAATCACAAAGTACAGTGCCGGCAGGATCCGCTTGGCGCGCCGACAATAAAAAGCAAGGAAAGTAAATCTCCCTGACAGCTCTTCAGCATGGATGTGGCCGCCGATCAGGAAGCCCGAAATGACAAAGAATATGTCCACCCCGGTGAATCCAAATCGGAAGGCGCCAAACCCAGCGTGGAAAAGCAGCACAGAAAGTACTGCAACTGCACGCAAACCATCGATGTCGGCACGGTAACCGCCGATCGAGACTCCGGCCCCTGATGGTACGTGCTCAGTGAGTTGCGCCATTTGACGGATTATATTATTGAAGGGTCAACAAGATGATTGCGTGCTTCGCCAAGCATGATCGTGCTTCTGTGCTTTTTTCCGAGTTGCGGAAGCTGAACCCGGCGTTCAAAGACATCGGCGTGGCAGGCCCCGACAGGTCTGTCGTATATCTAAGTGCCCTTTTGTCGATTCGTCCGAACTATCGCCAATTCTATACGGATACCTATTTCTCTCCTTTCGTCGCCAGGAATATGGAGAAGAAAGGGTGCGAATTGCTCGCCCACCATCCCGAAGCCTCGGCCGTTTTATATTGGGGAGCTATGAACTTCCCCATGGATCTCAAGCAATGCGCATTACCGTACTGCATCATCACGGATGGCCCTTATGATCCCGACGACAGGACCTACCCAGTCGAGTGGAAGCCACGTCGTTGGAGCACAAATTACTTTGAACGCCAACGTCGAATCTACCGGGGAGCTGAGCATGTCTTCACCCTCTCGGAGTGGGCGCGCGAAAAGCTGATTTCGGTTCACAATCTACCTCCGGAGCAGGTAACACGAATGGGTTGGGGCCCGATGCACGCTGGCGGAACCCCAGGATTTGAAATGGAGCGCAGCGGCTACTTCCTAAGCGTCGGAAACGAATGGGCTCGCAAAGGGATGGATTGTGTCGCTGACGCCGGAGCAAGGTTCCATCGAAAGTATCCGGAAGCCAGGACAATCATCGTCGGCAATCCTCGGGGCCTGAAGATTCCAACAATGCCGGGAGTAACTCAGATTCCCAATGCCCTGCCAGGTAGTGAGATTCAACCTCTAATCGCGAACGCCCGGTGCTTGATTATTGGTTCCAGATTCGATGCTTCACCTCACGTTGCGTTTGAGGCTTTGCAGGCTGGAACCCCGGTGATTGGTACCGCAGTTGCCGGAATTCCGGAAGCTGTGCAGGAACCCAACGGAGGGTATGTGTTCCCTGTAGGAGATGTTGTTGCACTCGTAGCTTCCATGGAAAAAATATGGACGGCCAATGTTCAATCGCAACGCGAGAGTGCGTACAGGGTCTACCAGCAGTCGGGTGGATGGAGTGGATGTGCACGAACGATTGCCGAAGTGATGGGTGTCGAAATCAGAGACGATGTGCCGCCGAAATCCGCCGTGCACCCTGGGACGTAAAATCAATCTATGCAATCGCGACCTACTGTATTTGTCTATCACGGCGAGTTGCTGCCCTATAGCGCCACCTTCATCCGCACCCAGGCGGCTGCGTTGCAGTCGTTCAAGGCTGGATTTGCGGGCCTCTTCCCAAGTCGCCGCATCTCGCTCGATCTCAATCTCGACTTTCCTCCCGTTCTACTTACCAAAGATCACAGCCTATCCTCGCGCCTCAAACGCAATATCTTCAAACGCACCGGCTTGGGTGCAAAGAATTTCCTGAAGGAACTGAGCGCACGATCTCCAGCTCTATTGCATGCCCATTTTGCGCTGGACGCGAGCATCGCGCTCCCAATCACCGAGCAGCTTGGAATTCCGCTCATCACCACCCTGCACGGGTATGACGTTACGATTCGAGACGAGATACTTTCCCGGAGCCTCGAAGGCCGCATTTACTTAAAGCGCCGTGAGGTTCTATGGGAAAAGTGCGCACATTTTTTCTGCAGTTGCGATTACATTCGATCCCGCGCCATCGAACGTGGATACCCCGCGGAAAAGTTAGAAACGCTCTATTCGGGTCACGATCTCGTGAAGTTCAACTTGCCGCCGGTTCCAAGAAACCGAAATCTCATTGTCTACGTGGGGAGGCTGATCGAGAAAAAGGGTTGCTCTTACCTGATTCGAGCGGCAATTTTGGCTGCCAAAGACTGTCCCGATCTGGAGGTTGCAATCATCGGAGACGGGCCCTTGAGAAATGAGCTTGAAACATTGGCAAAGAACAGTGGCGTCCGATGCCAGTTTCTAGGTACCCTTTCCGATCCGGAACCCGGAAACACCGTACTCGATTGGTTGAATCGTGCGCGCATATTCTGCATGCCGAGTGTGACTGCCAGCGATGGAAATACGGAAGGTCAACCTGCCGTATTTGTCGAAGCACATGCCCTGGGCGTTCCCGCCGTAAGCTTCGATACCGCCGGGATCGGCGAAGCGGTTCTGAGCGGGGAAACAGGCCTGCTTGTTGAAGAAAAGAATATCGAGCAGCTTGCCAATGCACTCCGGGAATTACTGCAAAATGATGGCCTCTGGAACACCTTCAGCAACAATGCGCGCGTTTGGGCCGCTGAAAGATTCGATATCAAAAAGCTGAACAGACAACTTGAGAGAGCGTATTGGCGAGTCTTAAATAGCCGCAGTTGATTCCCTGATCCGATGCTCCCCTTGGGACTCGACTCTCCATCTCATGCAGCCCGGAAAGCGCGATTATTTTGAACTAAACCAGGGCCGGCTAATCTGAAGGAAAATCTTCCAAACAAACCTCGGGTTGTTCACCAGATATCTTCTCCAAAGCCGTTTGCGTTCCTGAGTTAGGCGATGAAGCCACTGCATACCGGCCCTCTTCATCCACCCAGGTGCATCTTTAATGCGACCCGTGTGTATATCGAATGCAGCGCCTACTCCAACCATCACACGGACATCTAAAGAGTCGAGATACTCCGCCATGAATCGCTCCTGCTTCGGAGTACTAAGACCGATCCACATCACATCAGGCTGAGTCTGCTCCACCAACGACTGGAAGTCCTGCAACTCCGACGAATTGAGGGGACGAAACGGAGGAGTGTATGTCCCAACAACAAGCAAACCCGGGATCATGCTTTCCATCGCAAGCTTGAGTGATTCAGCCACGCCCACATCCCCTCCATACAAAAAGTGACGATAGCCTCGCACCACAGAGTGCCTGCAAAAATCACGCATGAAATCAGGGCCGTACACGCGTTCCATCGCAAATCCTTGTTGACGTCCAACCCATACAGTCGGCATGCCATCAGGAAGCGTGAGGAATGAAGCATTAAGGATGCGCCGGAATGCTGCATCGTCCTGGGCCTCTATCACGCCGTGAACACCGGTGACACAGATGTACCCCTTGCCATCCTGTCTAAGAAGATCATCCGTCTCGCTGATCGCCTCCGCCATCGTAATCGCGCTGATTCCGACTCCGAGCACATTGACCCGAGGTTTCAGCGAATGTTCACTTGGGGCTGGAAGGTCCATCGTATTCAGAAGATTCCTCATTTTTCCCACTCCAGTGAGTAAGCTGCTCTGCTTCGGAAGCAGCCTTCAACCCAGACAGTCGCAAACAGATGAGAGGGCAATTATTGATACGGAATCCAAGACTCCGAAACGGAATTTAAATCACGATAGGTCAAAGCTCTCAGTTCAATTCTAACCATGCGGGAAGACATCTTCAAATCTGCCTTCTCGAAGGATCCCGCCACTCGACCAGAAGAATCGAAAGCGATTTGGAATTACACACCATGTTTTCGAACGGCATTCGCCGAGCGACTGAGTATTAGAAGATACATCAGCCAGTTTCCAATGCCCATTAGAGCGTCCGTCAAAAGACTCGACCATGCCGCTCCTAACCATGAATAGCGTGGAATAAGGTAGAGGTTGATTCCAAAGTTGAAAACTGCGGCAACTACCTGGACAGCGGTCCGCATCGATTGATTTCCCGATGTTGTGAGACCAGCACCTGCACTCAGAGCGAATGATCGAAAGACAGGAAGCAAACAAAGCCATCGAATCGCAGAAACACTTGCACTAAAACTTTTCCCAACGATGAAAGGCACCAGTGGAGCGCAGAAATAGCAAAGAATTGAAGCTAGAAGGCCGGCTAGAAGCCCGGAACTCAGCAGTTTCCTCGCTGTCTTCGCGTTTCCTTGAATGCTGACCTGGCCCTCGCGAAACATTCGGGGCAATGCAGATGTATAAATCGACCAGATCGGCAATGTCGCAATATCAATGATGCGGTAGGCGGTCGAATAAATACCGTTTGCGACATTCATGCCGAAATGACTCAGCATCGTCTTATCAACATCGTTATAAACCGAGTTTGTGGACGCAGCGAAAGAGAAACCAAAACCCTCCGCGGCACGCTGCTTGAGTAACGGAAATGAAAAATCGATCTTTCGGATCTGACGCTGAACAAGAAATACACTGGCCAGCGCTGCCAGAGCAGATACTCCTGCGGATGCCCACGCCCATTGAGTTGACGTTCCCTGGTGGTAAATCAGCAGCATCGCACAAACGGTGACGAGCCGGCTTACATTGGTCAGGGCGGTAAGCAAAGCAGTAATGTTCATGCGCTCGAAGGCCTGAAAGACCTGAGCCGTCATGATCGCAATCTGCCGGAAAAAGCAATCGGATACGGCTACGACTACAACTAACATGATACTCGTGGAACTTAGAACATAATGAGCTGAGATCGTCACCACGACGACCAATGCGGTTCCAAACATTGCAAGGGATAGCAGTATGTTGCCGCAATACACCGCGGCTTGTTCATGATCAACCGAGACATATCTCAAGAAGACTGATCCAGAGCCTGCACCCGAATATTGGCTGAAGAGTGACACGAAGGCAACGACCCCAGCTAGAACTCCATACTCTTTACTGCCGAGTAACCGTGCAAGCAAGATGAAAGATAGAGCCTGTACAACAAGGGACACAATCTGGCCGCCAGAGATCCACAATGCATTTCGAGCGAGGGAGCTTTGTCGAACAGCGAGAGGAAGGGACCTGATCGCGCGAAAAAGTGGCATCCGTTTTTCACCCTGGCGTGCTCTTGTTCCTGAAGTTCCCCATGACCCTGAGGTTCCATTCCGAATCCGCATTACGGTCCGGAAGAAACCCATTGGCTCCCAATCGCGCTTAATGAGAGGCCAATCGCGCTCAGGAAATTCATTTTAAGGTTAACTCAGTTTAGCAATTTCGCAGGATTACAGCGAAACTTAGTAACGCTGCTCCGGATGCACACCGCCAAGTGACTCCTTCTTGTCGTGGAACCCGCGGACATGGGACCGCAGCGACAGTCCGGATCGATAGCCGGAGGGACAGTCCTGGGTTTGTGAGGAGGCGCGGAAAGGGTAGGAAGCATTAATTTAATGCGAGTGAATAACGAGCGTTTCCCGAACCGCAGGCGTCCCATCCATCGGTACGCTCGATCGCCCGATGGATGGGACAGACTTCTTTGACTAAGGCTTCGTACAGTTTTGAGCTACGGGCATGTATTGCTTCCGCTGCCCGCCACAACCGGGTAAACCACCGGCCCCGCCCCGGTCTGCGCATTCCACACGCTGATCGAGAGCTGATCGCCTTCTCGGATGCAATGGTTAGATCCGTAACTGCCACCGAACCCGCTCAGCACAATCTGCGAGTCCGTCCACGACGAGACCGCAAGAGTAACTCCATTCCCCGTGTGTCCTCCCGCCCAGGGGGTTCCGCTGCCGTCGACTACTTCAATGTAATTCGAGTCGCCAGTGTAGGCAGCCTGCGTGCCAAAGCCCAGGCCGGTGATGGTGATGGTCTGCGTCTGCTTCGGAAGGATCGGGCTGACAGAGGCGATTTCCGTCGGGCAATTATCCGTCCCCCCACTTGCCACAATTGGATAAACCGCGGCTCCAGCCCCCGTCTGCGCATTCCAAACGCTGACGTTGAGATGGTCGCCCGGCCGGATGCAATGATTCGTTCCATACGAACCGGAGAATCCGGTGATCACAATCTGCGAGTCGGTCCACGACGAGATGGCGAGAGCGATGCCATTGCCGCTGTAACCTGCCGCCCAAGGCACTCCCGCCGTGTCTTCCAACTCGATATAGTCTGAGTCGCCCGTATAGGCTCCCTGCGTGCCAAAGCCTTCGCCGCTGATGGTAATCGTCTGCGCCTGCTCAGAAACAATTGGGCTTACCAACGTGATTTTTGTTGGGCAGTTATCGGTTCCCCCACTCGCCACAATCGGGTAAACCGAGGGACCAGCCCCGGTCTGAGCATTCCACACGCTGACATTCAGCAGATCACCCGGACGGATGCAATGATTCGTTCCGTATGAACCGGAGAGTCCCGTGATCACAATCTGCGAGTCGGCCCACGACGAGACGGCGAGAGTAATGCCATTGCCCGTATGCCCCGCCGCCCAGGGGGTTCCAGCGGTGTCTGCCAATTCAATGTAGTTGGAGTCGCCAGTGTACGCTGCCTGGATGCCAAAGCCCTCGCCCGAGATCGTGATGGTTTGCGCCTGCTGAGAAACGATTGGGCTGACGGAGCTGATTTTCGTTGGGCAGTTATCGGTTCCGCTGGCTGCGACTAGTGGGTAAACCGCCGGACCATTTCCACTTTGAGCATTCCAAACACTCACGGATAAATGATCGCCCGGTCGGATGCAATGTGTCGTTCCGTACGAACCGGAGAGGCCGCTGAGCACAATCTGTGAGTCCGTCCAGGAAGATACAGCGAGCGTGACGCCGTTCCCCGTGTGACCCCCCACCCAGGGGACTCCAGCGCTGTCAACCAACTCGATGGAACTCGAGTCGCCGGTGTAGGGAGCTTGGGTGCCGAAGCTTGAACCGGTGATGGTGATAGTCTGCGTCTGCTGCGAAGCGATTGGGCTAACTGAGATGATTGTGGGCCAACCCGGCGTTGCGCCGCTCAGTTGGATCGACTGAACAGCGTAAGTCGGAGAAGCTGCATTCAGATCCGTATCGGTAAGCGCCAGCGAGCCCGTGAAAGTGGCGCCCGTTAAAGGCGTAAAACTAATGGGCAACTGGCAGGATGCGCCTGCGGCAAGTGTCCCCGGCTGGGACGAACTGGCCGCTACAAGCGGGCAGTCCCCGGCCCCTGCACCTTGCAGATTAAAATTCGTCGAGATGCTCGGATTGTTGCCTGAATTTGGAACTGGGAATGAGAGCGCAGCGTTTCCGTCGTTCGCAAGCGTCACTAATTGCGGACTGTCGATGCTGGTTGAGCCCACCGCTGTAGTGGCAAAGTTCAATGACGGTGCATCCGTGCGGTCTATCTTCTGTACCGTACCGACTCCACCCTCGGTGAAATACAGATTTCCGCTGGCATCGAGGGCGACGGAATGTGGAAAGGTTTGTCCGCTTTCGAGAATCGCGCGCGCGCCGCCGGGGGCAACCTCAACCACTTCGCCGGTTCCGTAAATAGCGACATACACATTGCCGGCCGGATCAACGGTCACACCGGAGGGACTTGCGAGGCCGGAGATAGTCGATTGCGTCCCAGAAGGCGCAACGACGTAGACACTTCCTGCGGGGAAATCGGCGATGTACACATTCCCGGCTGAATCCACGGCAATGCCACGTGGCGAAATGAGTCCGGTTCCAACGGTTGTTTGAACCCCAGCCGGTGTCACTTTGAGAACTGTGCTGGAATTCGGTTCGCTGATATACAAGTTCCCGGCCCCGTCAACCGCCAGGTCACTGGGATCCGTCAGCCCGCTGATGTTCAGCTGCGTCTGAACGCCCGTTGTCTTCGCGATTTCATAAACCGATCCCGAATCGGCAACAAAGATGTTTCCTGCACCATCCTCGGCCACGCCGGTTGGATATGTAAATCCGCTGCCGATCGTGGATTGTGCGCCGCCAGGTGCTGTCAGCAACACATTACCCGTGCCGGAATTTGCGACAAGGATGTTGCCGGCGGCATCGACCACGACATCAGAAGGCTCAAACAGCCCGGTGACCAGCGGAGCCGGTGCCGCTCCTGCAAAAGCAACCAGGGGACTCACGCCGATTCCCTGCACGTATCCGGTAGCAAACGGATTTCCGATGCCATTGTTGAGAACCACCGCGCCAGAGCGGGTTCCGGGGGCTGCCGGCGTCAAGTACACGTCAACGTCGCAGGTGGATCCTTGAGAGTAAGAATAGGTCCAATAGCAGTTGCCCATGTTCGAATCGATAAATTCGGTCTTGGGCACGCCATCTGTGAGAACCGAATAGCTGCCCAGCGTGCCCCCAGTGTCGAAGGTAAAGAACATTGACACAGGGAAGTTGCTCGAGACACCCACGGGCACCTGGCCGAAGTTTGCGGGCAACATTGACTCCTCAATCAACTCAAAGGTGTACAGGTCGGTGAAAAACAGGTTGCCTTTGCCGTCGACGGCCAGTCCCCCAGCGTCAAAATAATCCACGCCGTAGTTAACCCCATAGTAATCGCCGTCGTTGAAGCTGGAATCGGTAGGAATGTAGCTCGTGTTGAAACCGCCGCTACCGTTAGGCGTCAGCTTGTCGATGAAACCCGGGAAGCTGGCTATATACAGGTTGTTGTTCTGGTCCACTGCAAGCGCGCCGGGGCTGACATAAATTTCAGTCGTCGCGTAGAACCCGCCGCCAATTGGCGTATCCTCGAAGACCTTATTGTCCCAGCCATCGTCGAGAAAGAGGTTGCCAAGGCCATCCACCGCAACAGTGCTGACACCGTGAGTGCCAGGGGCCGGAAGGAAACTCTGCGTGTAAACTCCACCCGAAAGCGTTTCCTTGAACAGCGAGCCAATGAAACTGTTGTTGATCTCGACACCGAATACGTTGCCTTGCGAATCTACCGCGACTGAAACAGCGTCGTACAAATCGCTTCCAATGGTGCTCTGGATGTATCCGCCGCTGCCATTCGGCGTCTCTTTGAGCAGCGTCGTAAGACTTATGTCGGCTATATAGACGTTGTTGTTCGCATCCACCGCAACACCGTAGGGATACAAAAGTCCTGTGCCGATCGTGTTTTGGATGAAGCCGCCAGCCGACGGCGTCAACTTCAATACCCGGCTATTGTATTGATCGGCGACATA
>Ga0302140_10002310_pt1 | contig 24788 bp, 21 predicted proteins | sample I_Bog_E1_1_FD_202095 | JGI IMG/M metagenome (GOLD analysis project Ga0302140, IMG submission 202095) | Peat permafrost microbial communities from Stordalen Mire near Abisko, Sweden - I_Bog_E1_1 | ecosystem: Environmental > Terrestrial > Soil > Wetlands > Peat | place: Sweden: Abisko, Stordalen... | reverse complement strand
CGCTTCTGTATCACGGCGGCGAGGATCAGCAGAGATCGTTCGATTCCACCTGCCGGAAGTTCCGCCGGTTCCTCACCGAGAAGGCTGGCTGAAGCCGGTCATCACCCACAAATTCCCCCGACGAAGCAGAAAAAATGGGACCTCCTCGTTGTTTCCGACGGAACGCTGGTCGCCGGTATCGAATTTAAATCGCAAATCGGATCGTTTGGAAACAACTACAACAACCGGACAGAGGAGGCGATAGGCAGCGCCACCGACATTTGGGCTGCCTACCGGGAGGGTGCCTTTCAACCATCGGCCCGACCTTGGCTTGGTTATCTTATGCTCCTGGAAGATGCGCCAGGATCAGTCACGCCGGTGCGCGCGCGAGAATCTCATTTTAAGGTCTTCCCTGAATTCCGCGAAGCGTCCTACGCCAAGCGCTACGAAATTCTGCTCACCAAACTCATCCGCGAACGTCTCTACGACGCCGCCTGTTTTCTGATGTCCAACGCCGTCGATGGAGTCGAAGGACTCTATCGAGAACCTGCCGCGGAACTCAGCTTCCAAAACTTCATCGCCTCGCTCCTCGCGAGAGCGATCGCCGTAGCGAAGGCTCAATAGCCGCAGGCCCTTAAGCGGCCCAAAATTCCGTTCACAACTTTTCAAAAATATTTTTGTGATTATTATCAATCACTTACAGACATATTTTCGCGCACCTCGTTTGCCCGTCCCAAATACTGGGCACGGAATTACATTCCGAATCGCACCTCGTAAAGGACTCGAAATTTTATGTCTCAACTCGAAAACCAGGCGCTGCCGCCGTGCACCGCCGAAGTGAATGGCTGTCCTGACCATTCCCCTACACCCGAACTGCGTGCCCAGGTCTGCGCTTTGGGGAGCGGTGGCGTTACTCACGGCTACATCGCCAAATTTCTCGGCATCAGCTCGCGTGCTCTGCGCAATCACTACTATCCGGAACTCGCCGGCGCGGCCGTCTACTGGGCCGAGAACTATAGCCCGCTCTCGGCCAAAAAATCGTCCATCCGCGGAGGCGTCCATGTCGCGCAATAACCAATCCAAACGGCCCAACCCGTCGCGCCTCGGGCCGGGGGGTTTTTTTCGTCTCCCACCCCCTATATTTAATAAGCGAAAAAAACCTATACAACAAACGAACTTCCGGCCGCGCCAAAACGCTCCCAATTCGTCCTTCGCTAAACTAACGGCTACGCTCGCCGCCGCCGGCCGCCAGGGAGACGCCCAATGAAACCCTTTCTCAAAACCTTTCTCGCTTCCCTCAGCGCGCTCTATATCTGGCGCATGCCCATCTTGCTTTCGCTCATTCTGCTCGCGCTTCCGTTGCTCAGCGGCAACGAATTCGTCTCCGGGCTTTACTATCTGCCCGGTTACTCGCCGCTCTTCGTGGGCATGCTCATCGCCTTTCTCGCGGCGCAAATCTTCGTGGAACTGCGCATTCTTCAGGTCCACGGCCCGGAGCGTCTCGGTACCGATCTCGCCGTAAACGGCGACCCCTTCGTGCGCCGCTTGAGCCGCTGGTTTTTGTCGCTCGCTTTATCGCTCGGCCCGCTCATTCTCAACGAATACAAAGTCCGCACCATGGCCGCGTCCACTGATCGCGGCGGCGTCACCGCTCTCAGCCTCGCGGGCATCGCCATCGTGGCCGTTCTGTTTCTGCTGCTCGTTCTCTGGCACAACCGTCCGGCCCAACCCGGCGACCTGCCTATCTTCAGCATGCGGAACGCGCCCGCTCCGGCACAACAAACCGGGCCGTTCAAGGGATTTGCCGCCAACGGGCATATCCTCAGCGGCCACCTGCTCGCTGCCGGCTTGGTCGCTTTGGTCTTGATCGTCTATCTGCTCGGCCTGGCCATTAACTTTACCGCGCTGGTGTATCTGCTGCTCCTGCTCTCACTGTCAGCCTGGTTTTTCGGGCTGCTCTGTTTCGTGCTCGACATGTACCGCATCCCGGCCATCGTTAGCGTTGCCCTCATCGGTTTTCTTTTCAGTCTCATTCCGGCCAACGAACACTACTATCCGGTGAGCACTCCCGGCGCATTCTCTCTACCTCCCGCGCAGGCCATCTTCAACGGCCAGTCGCCCGGTGTCATCGTCATCTCGGCCGAGGGCGGCGGCATTCTTTCCTCCGCCTGGACCAATCAGGTACTCACTGGAATCCTCGAAAAACTCAACCCAGCCGAACAAATTCAATTCCTGTCGTCGGTTCGGCTCTTGAGCGGCGTTTCGGGCGGCAGTACCGGCCTGATGTATTTCCAAACTCTCTGCGGCCGCTCCACTCCGTCATCAGAAGCCGATCTGCAGGCCGTGCGCAACGCAGCCACGGCCGACGACGCTCTCGGCTGGGTCGGCTACGGGATTGTTTATTACGATCTCCTGCGCCCTCTCTGGCCGTATTGGGCCTATTCAGTCCGTGATCGCGGTGAAACCCTCGAGCGCGCCTGGAAAACGGACTTAGCCAAGCTGCTCAACGGCGCTAAACTCCCCACCATGCGCGATCTCTCTGCCGGCGTCGAGGCAGGCACCCGGCCCCTGTTGATGCTAAATGCCACCATCGCCGATTCCGGCCGGCCCATCGCCATCACTAACTTCGTCCTGCCGCCCGACCCCGATATCGCTAGCTTCTATCAGCTCTACTTCAAAACCTTCGACATCGACCTCACCACCGCCGTGCGTATGTCCGCAACCTTCCCTTACGTGAGTCCCATCGCCCGGCCTATCGTTGGCGGCAAACCTGTTTCTCCCAATCTCGGGCTAAGCGATGGCGGCTATTCAGACAACTTCGGCGTCGCGCCCGCTTACCTGGCCCTCACCGGTGCGACCGATAAATTCAAAAACATTGCCAAGCCGGTTTTGTGGATCCAGATCCACGCCTCAAAAGACTATGGCGGCGGCGGCAATTACGATAAGCCGGAAAAAATCGCTTCCACCGGCGTGGGCCCAATCTGGACGCTGTATGGCGTACGCAGCACCGGCCAGCGCGCCCGTTTGCGCCGCCTCAATGAACTCGTCTCAATCCAAATGAAGGACAAATTGAAAATCGTCTTCTTCGAGTATTCATCCGACGATAGCCCACTCTCCTGGATTTTGAGCACCGAGCAGAAAGATCAGATCAAGACAGTCTGGACCAAAGGCGACTGGGACGCCCAGCTAAATGACATCCACGCTTTTCTCAACCACTAATCGTACGGCTGCGATGAGGCCGTCTAATTCATGCTCCGAAACGGTTCGCATGTCGAGCACAATCCTGTCCTTCTCGATGCGCGCCACGACCGGCTGCTCGCCGGTGCGCAAGCGCTTTTCGAAAGCATTTGGATTAGACACATCAATCGCCACCACCCAAGTCGGCAGTGTTTGGTCAGGCGTCGATCCGCCGCCGATCGGCGATTCACTCGCCAGCACCTCGGCCTTCAATGCCAGCGCCGCGCAAACTCGCTCAGCGCGACTGCGCAATTCATCCGCTCCGGCGAAGATCATGCGCAAGGCCGGCAGCGAGTTCCAGTCTTGCCGCAGCAGCGCCAGCAGCGTCTCTTCGAGCGCTTGAATAATCAGCTTGTCCACGCGCAACGCCCGGTACATCGGGTTGCGCCGCACCTTCGCAACCAACTCGGCGTCGCCTGCAATGATCCCCGTCTGCGGGCCGCCCAACAGCTTGTCGCAGCTGAACGAAACGAGGTTCACGCCCGCCGCCACGCTCTCGCTCACCAGCGGCTCGACAATTCCTTGCGCCCGCAGATCCGCTAAACAACCGCTGCCCAGATCTTCATAAACCGGAATCCCCGCGCTGCGCCCTAGATCCACCAGCTCCTTCAACGACGGCCGCGCCGTAAAGCCAGTCACGCGGAAATTCGAAGGATGCACCCGCATAATCAGTCGCGTCTTGGCATTGATCGCCTCGCGGTAATCGTTCAAACTCGTACGGTTTGTCGTGCCCACTTCTTTCAACACCGCACCCGAGCGCGCCATGATTTCGGGAATGCGAAAGCCGTCGCCAATCTCAATCAGCTCACCGCGCGAAACAATCACTTCCTGCCCCGCCGCTAGCTCATGCAGAACGAGAAACACCGCCGCCGCGTTATTGTTGACCAAAATCGCCGGCCGTCCAATCAAGCGCTCCAGCAGATGCGCCGTATGCGCATCGCGCTTCCCGCGTTTGCCGGCAGCCAGATCGTATTCAAGATTGCTATAGCCCGCCAGCGGCTGAAAAGCCATCAGCGGCGCGCGCCCGAGATTGGTATGCAGCACCACGCCCGTCGCATTGATCACGCCTCGCAATGACGGCTTCGCCAGCGCGCGCAAGCGCTCTTCGACAATCGGCTCTATCGGCATTGCCGCGCCGCCGGCTTTCACGCGCTCCCGCTGCTCGCCCAACACCGCGCGAATCTCCGCCACCACCACTTCATGCGGCAAGCCAGACGTTTGCATCAGGCTGCGCAGCACCTGATCCACCGACGGCAGTCCCTTCAATGCGTCCATTTATGCGATCGCGCGTTGCGCCAGCGCTTGTTTCAAATATTTGCCGGTATACGATTCGGCCACGCCGGCAATCGTCTCCGGCGTGCCCTGCGCCACAATGCGGCCCCCCGCTTCCCCGCCCTCCGGCCCTAAATCGATAATCCAATCCGCCGCTTGAATCAGATCCAGATTATGTTCAATCACCAGAATGCTGCCGCCGTTGGCGATCAACTTCTCAAAGGCCTGTAGCAGTTTTGAGATGTCGTCGAAATGCAGACCCGTTGTCGGCTCGTCAAACAGAAACAGCGTTCCTTCGCAACTCGCCAGCGCTAAGTGCGCCGCCAGCTTTACGCGCTGCGCTTCGCCGCCGCTCAACGTAGTTGCCGATTGCCCGAGCCGCAGATAACCCAAGCCCACATCGTTCAAAACCTTCAGGCGCGCCGCCAGCTTCGCCGAATCGGCAAACAACGTCAAAGCCTCGCGCACTGTCAATTGCAGGACTTCATGAATGTTCAAGCCCTTGTAACGGATGTCGAGAATCTTTTGCTTATAGCGCGTCCCCTTGCATTCCTCGCACACCAGCTCAACATCGGCCAGGAATTGCATCTCAACCGTTACCGTGCCATCGCCTTGGCAGGTTTCGCAACGGCCGCCCGGAATGTTGAAGGAAAAGTGCCCTGCTTCGTAACCGCGCTTCTCGGCCTCGGGAGCTCTCGCGAAAATCTCGCGAATGAGATCGAACGCCTTAACATAAGTGACCGGATTCGAGCGCGGCGTGCGGCCAATCGGCGATTGATCCACCATCACCACATTCGTCAGCAGATCGGCGCGCTCCATGCGCTTCAGCGGCAGCTTGCGGCCGGTTTCCGTCGATTCGCCTTGCGGCGCGTGCCGTTCTTTGTTCACCACGGCATCCAGCGCCTTGTAAATCACCTCATGCACCAGGCTCGATTTGCCCGAACCCGACACGCCGGTCACCACCACCATCATGCCGAGCGGAATTTCCACATCCACATTCTTCAGATTATTCGCGCGCGCTCCATAGAAGGCCAGCTTGCGTTTGGCGTTCACCTTGCGGCGGTCTGGGCGGCGCGAGACAGCCAATTCGCCGCGCAAATACCGGCCCGTCAACGATGCCTTCGATTGTAAAATCTCGGCGTACGTTCCGGCGAAAATGATGCGGCCGCCATTCTCCCCGGCACCCGGACCCAGATCGAGAATGTAATCGGCTTCCGCCATGATGTCGGGATCGTGCTCGACGACAATGATCGTGTTGCCCAGATCGCGCAGGTCCTTCAGGATTTTCACCAGCCGCGCCGTGTCCCGATTATGCAGACCGATAGACGGTTCGTCAAGCACGTAGGTCGCGCCCACCAGCCGCGAACCGAGACAAGTCGCGAGTTGAATACGCTGCGCTTCGCCGCCCGATAAAGTAGCCGACAACCGGTCGAGCGTAAGATATTCCAAGCCGACATCGTTCAGAAACTTGCAGCGCTGGCGGATTTCATCAAGCACTTTGTCGGCAATCTCGCGTTCTTCCGGACTCAGTTCGAGGGTGTCGAAAAACTGCTGCGCGCGCCTAATATTCAGGCTCGAAACCTGAGCGATATTCGAATCGCCCAGCCGCACCCACAAAGCCTCTGGACGTAGCCGTGCGCCGCGGCAAGCCGGACACTGGGTATACGCGCGATATCGGCTCATGAAGACGCGCACATGCACTTTGTATTTCTTGCGCTCTACTTCCTGAAAGAAGCGCATCACATGGCCGCGCACGAATTCCTTCTCGTCAGTCTTGAGCTCCGCGTATGGAACGTTCAGGCGGACTTTGCCGCGCGCTTTCGGCTTGAGATCTTCGTCGTAGTACCAACTGTATTGCGGCTTCGTCCAAGGATCGACTGCGCCCTCCTCGAGCGTGAGCGAAGGGTCGGGGACGATCAGATCCATGTCATAATCCACCGTGTTGCCAAACCCCTGGCAGGTTGGACAAGCGCCCATCGGGTTATTGAAACTAAATAGCGTGGGTTCGGGCTTCGCCGCCAGCAGCCCGCAGATCTTGCAAGCGAACTTCTCACTGAAGTGTAATTGCCGCGGGTCCGCGACAGCCGCTTGCTCGAAGAAAATCTCGCCCGCTTCCCGGTAACAAATTTCTAGAGTGTCCACTATGCGCTGATGCGAATCGGGCCGGATGACGATGCGGTCCGCCAGTATGTAAAGCGGCTGGGAGAAGTCGATTTCGAGCAGCGATTCCGGCGTTGAAAACTCGAACGTCTTTCCACACTGAAACAGGCGGTTGAAACCCTTCTTGCGAAGGTCGAAAAGCCGGTCGCGCAACGCCGCCGCTTCATTCACGCCCGGCGCTTTTACGGGAAACAACGCATACCAGCGCGAATCTTCCGGCTCGGCAAGCATCTCTTCGGCCACTTGATCGACGGTATCGCTCTGAATGCGCGTACCATCGTTCGGGCAGTAGGTTCGCCCGGCGCGCGCCCAAAGCAAGCGCATGAAATCGTAAAGCTCGGTGGCGGTGGCAACGGTTGAACGCGGATTGCGGGTCTGATTTTTCTGGCGGATGGCGATGGGCGGAGCAATGCCGGTAATCTCATCCACGTCCGGCTTCTCCATGCGTTCCAAGAACTGGCGCGCATACGCCGAGAGCGATTCGACATAACGGCGCTGACCTTCGGCATAGATCGTGTCAAATGCCAAAGACGATTTACCCGAACCCGAAACACCGGTAACCACCGTCAGCAGATTGTGCGGAATATCGGCGCTCACATTCTTCAGATTGTGGACGCGCGCGCCATGTATACCCAGGACGGGTGAACCGGGTGAACCAGCGGAGGAAGAAGGAACGGAAGGTACGCTAGACTTTGGCAGGGCTTTCCTTACCTAGTATAAGATGCGAATTGGATGTGGCCAGCCGCAAAGTTGAAGCAGTTCCGCACAAACCTGCTCGCGTGGTTCGGCCGGCAGCAGCGTGATTTGCCTTGGCGGCGCACAAAAGATCCCTACGCGATCTGGGTTTCCGAAATCATGCTGCAACAGACGCGCGTGGCTGCCGCCATTCCCTATTACGAACGCTTTCTGGCCGCCTTTCCGGATTACCGGGCCTTGGCGGCCGCTCCCGAAGAAGAAGTGCTGCGCCAATGGGCTGGCCTCGGCTACTATTACCGCGCGCGCAACATGCAGACTGCGGCAGTGCTGATGCGCGACATGGGTGGTTTTCCGCGCGAACACGCTGAGATTTTGAAGCTGCCCGGGGTAGGCGCCTATACCGCGGCCGCGGTCACGAGCATCGCCTTCGGTTTGCCACACGCGGCGCTGGATGGCAACGTTTTGCGCGTGTTGAGCCGATTGTTTGCCTCCAAGGCCGGGCGCAAGGAATTCGCCCAGCTCGCCGAAACACTGCTCGATCAACAACTTCCAGGCGACTTCAACCAGGCCATGATGGAACTGGGCGCAACAATTTGCCTGCCCAAAAATCCGCAGTGCCTGCTTTGCCCGGTCTCGCAAATGTGCCAAGGGCGGGCGCAGGGTTTGCAGCACGAATTTCCGGCGCAAAAAGTAAAAGCAAAAAACGTGCAGGTGGCGCGCGATCTTTTCTGGATTGAACGTAATAGCGAAATCCTCGCCTGGCAGAGGCCTGCGGATGCGCGGCTGATGCCCGGATTTTGGGAGCTGCCCGAAAAGGATCACCTGCCAGATACGGAACTCCTGACGGCGATGGGCCAGTTTCGGCACGGTATCACGGTACATAGCTATCTCCTCAGGGTTTGGAGCGCCAGCGTGCCTCTGGAGGTCGGCAACTGCAGCTGGATCGCCATCGCCCAGCTCGCTCATTTGCCCATCAGCACGATTTTCAGGAAGGCGCTCAAAATCGCTGTAAAAGCGAACCGGCCGGCTCGCACTTTTGGCGCCGCTGTAGGAAACTAATGAGGGGAGCAACCGCATGTGCAGAAACTTGGCGTTTTTTTGTCTGTTGGGATGCCTGCAGGCGCAGCAACCGGTTTTGAAAGAGCGTCCCGCGCTGCCGCCCGATGCCGTGCAAGTGGACGCGGGTACGCACATTTTGTTGAACATGATCAACAGTGTCAGCACCAAGCAAGCGGCAGCGGGCGACCGCATATATCTAGAAACTGCTTTTCCGGTAATTGCCAACGGCAAGATCATTGTGCCGCAAGGGAGTTGGGTAACTGGAACGGTCACTGAAGTGAAGCGACCAGGCCGCGTGAAAGGCCGCGGAGAGATCGCCGTGCGCTTCGATTCGCTGACACTGCCTAATGGCGTTACGCGAAATTTCCGTTCTGGTCTCGGCGCGCTGGACGGCACCAACGAGGGCACACTGGACCGCGAAAACAGTAAGATCAAAGGACCAGGCGATAAAAAGGGAGACACCGAAACAGTGGTTCGCACGACGGCTGAAGGCGCGGCGATTGGCACGGCGGTGGGCGCGGCCGCGGGCCATATCGGCACGGGCAGCGTGATTGGCTTGGCAGGCGGAGCAGCAGGCGGATTAATTGGCGTGCTGGCGAGCCGCGGACCCGATGCCGTATTGCCGCGCGGCTCGAGCGTGGAAATGGTGTTAGACCGGCCGCTGGTTTATAATCCGAGCGAACTCGATCAAAGCGGCGCGCCGCCCCGCGGACAAGCCGTTATCCAGGCCGCACCCGCGCCAACGAAGCCGCGCAGCGGTTGGCCTACCACGCCATTTTAGATGAACGAAGACGAGCCGGTTGAGATTCCGATTACGGATGTTCTGGATCTACACATGTTCGCTCCGCGCGATGTGAAGAATGCCGTGGAGGCTTATCTCGAAGAGGCGCAGCGCCTTGGCTTGACGGCGTTGCGCATTGTTCACGGCCGCGGCATCGGCGTGCAGCGCCAGACGGTGCGCAAAATTCTGGACCGGACACCTGGGGTGGTTGAATACCGCGATGCGCCCGCCGAAGCCGGCGGCTGGGGAGCAACGTTGGTTTCTCTCACAAAAAGCGCACAAAAAGCGGACGGAGGCAGTTTAATCCTAAGTAAGCCTCTAGGATTAAACTGCCTCCGTCCGCTTTTTTGCGTCCGCTTTTTTGCTTTATACGAGGGGTGTGCCCCAATGTCCCTTGAACGCCAACTCGGATAGCGGCTTGCGCTTGCGCGCCTCCAGTTCGCGTTGCTTCAGTTGCGCGTCGCTGAGTTTGTCGGCTGAATCCGGATAGCCGATCGCCACCACCGCGCCCACTTGAAATTCGGCAGGAATGCCCATAACCTCACGCGCCTTGGCTTGATCGAAACCGGCCATGGCATGGGCGGCCAAACCAGACGCCGTTGCTTGCAGCATCATGTAAGCCAACGCCGCGCCGGTATCATGCACAGCGTAGCCGTTCGGCGTTTCGTTGTGCGAGAAGTTGCTGCGGGCTGCTGTCAATATCAAGACCGGCGCACTCTTGGCCCAGGCTTGGTTGAACGGCATCAGGCAGGAAAGCAGCGCTTCAAAAGACTTAGCATCATCTTTAGTGGCAACGATGAAACGCCAAGGCTGTTCATTGAAAGACGAAGCGGCCCAGCGGCCGGCGTCGAGAATAGCCTCCAGAACGTCGGCCGGCACGGCTCGCGACGAAAAGGAACGCGGGCTCCAGCGGACGCGAAAAAGTTCATCCACGCCGGGCGCGGTCTCGGCATACTTGCCAGGGGGCAAGGAAGAGATCGAAGGTTTTGTGCTCAAAATAAATTGCCCTTGTTAATCAGCCTCGTTATTCAGCTTCCGCAAGTTCGGTTTCGGCGTTCTTGTCGGAATCGGCGTCCTGATCGTCGCCATAGGAATAGTAATCGTGATAGTAAGTGTACTTGCTGTAGAGCTCACCACGGCGCGCACCGTTGACAACGATGCCCAGCACGTTGTTTTCGCAAAGCGATTGCAGCGCGCGGGTAACGGAATCGAAAGTGGTGGTGCCGATGCGGACAACTAAGATCGTGCCGTCGCACATGGTCGCGAGCAGGTTGCCGTCGGCGGCGAAAAGCAACGGCGGGCTGTCGATAATCACCCAATCGAAGTGGCTGCGCAGCTCGCCAATCAGGCTCTGGCACTCTTTGAGATTCAAGAGTTCCAGCGGGTTCGGCACCGCATCGCCCGCCGTCATGAGATATAAGTTGGAATCGCCAACCCGCATCAGAATGTCGCCCAGAGAGGCGGTTCCCATCAGGTAGTTGGTCATGCCCGGTGAAATGGGAATTTGGAATGTTTTGTCGACCGTCGGGCGGCGAAAATCGAAATCGGCGAGAAGCACGCGCTTATCCGCCAACTGCGCCTGGGTGAGAGCCAGATTGGCCGCGGTAAACGACTTTCCTTCGGCGGGAGAGGCGCTGGTTACCACCAAGGTATGCAGCGGCTGCAGTGTTTGCAGGTGATTGAGCCGCGTACGCAAGGTACGGAATTCTTCGGCGGGAGCTTCCCGCGGTTTGGATGGATTTACCAGCAACGCATCGCCTAAAGGGCAGTATTCGATGCGCCGCGCGCTCTGAATATAAGTTTCGATGTCGCCGATTTCGGCCGCCGATTCTTCGAGCGGCGGCGCCAGGCGCGAAGGAGCAAGGGCGTCAAATGTTCCCGGGTAGCGTGTCGATCTTTCTGGAGCAACGCTGGCCGCGGCAACGCCGGCGGCAGGAACGTTGGAGGCTTCCGGATTTTCTTTTGCCGCTCTGCGCAGCGCGTCATGAACTCGGCTCATAGTTTTTTATGCCTTACTGAAGTAATAGTGCGCCACCGAGCCGCCCATAATGGCAAGGCCGAGAGCGGTGGCGGTTACCCAACTCACCCACATCACCTGCTTGCGGCGCTGCACCACCACATCGTTCTCGAGCAACGGAATGCTGCCCAAAATAGAAAGCTGGGTATAAAGGCGCGCGTCTTTCAGGTTCTTAAGCGAGGTATCGCGCACCTCGCGGATGCCCACCAGCACAAATCCGAATACCAGACCGCCCACCAAGCCAAACGGGATGATCTGTGCGCGCTGCGGTTTGGTAGCGGCGGTTGGAGTGGAGGCAGCGTCCAAAAGCTCCAGCGTTTCACCCTGCTTTTGGCGTTCCATGTTCAAAGACATCTTAGATTTATTGATCATGTCCTGTAGGTGCTCAAACTCCACTTTGGCGTTATCGCGGTCACGCTGCAGCTCGGTATACTCTTTCTCGCCCGCCGGCGATTCTTCAATGCGGGCTTGATAGCCGCGCAAGACCGAATTGAGGTTGGCGATCTCCTTGTTAATGTTCGCCTCTTCCACCAAGGCGATCTTGATTTGGCTCTGCACGGCTTCCACCTGCTGCTGGGCATCCAGGCGCTCGCGCGCCATCAACGGGTTATCCGTGGTGGTGTCCGTGGCTTTCGCCGCCGGCGCTTTGAGAGCCTCATCGCGCTCACGTTTCAATACAGCCAATTGATCTTTGGCCGCTTCTAAATCCGGATAGCCATCCTGATACTTTTCTTTCATGGAGGCAATCCCGGATTGCAGGTTTTCGATCTCTTTCTCCAGTTCCAAGACCTTCGAATCGCGGATTTGCGAACCAGCGGTAGCCGACTTGACCGCGGCCAGACGGTCTTTGAAAATGTGCAGCGTGGTGTCGAGAGACATGCGGCGCTCGGCGTTGCGGCTCGCCTGATCGTTCAGCGAAGCAAGCCGCTGTTCAAGCGCGCTCATCTGCGCCATGTTGGTTTGCAGCTGATCGGGCAGTTCGCCCATATGCCGCTGCCGGTAATCCTGCAGTTTTTGATCGGTCGCTTCCAGTTCACGCTTGGCATTATCGTATTCGTCCTGCAAGAACGTATTCGCCGACAGCTGCCCTTGCAATACATCCTGCGAACTCTGGCTCATAAAGCGCGAGACGAGATCCGAACAAACACGGTACGCGGTGAGGCGATCGCGATAGGAAAACTGAATCTTCATGGCAGCCAAGCCTCTGCCACTTTGCAGACTGGTGATGCCCATGGCCGGCTGAATTTCAATATTGGCGCGCATGGTGCTGAGCACGTCTTCCATCGGCTCGCGCTTCAGTTCATCTTTGTACAGGCCATAGGTGCTGATCAGGGAACTGAGTGTCTGGCGGCTTAATATCTGTTGCGCCAAACTGTTAATGCGGTCCGAAACGTCCTGCGAACTGATGCTGCGGACAATATCTCCGGAAATTTGCTGCGGCACAATGCGGATTTGCGCCGTCGACACGAAAGTGTCTTCCATCAAATACGCCACGAAGGTGGACACAACGATGCCCGCAAAAGTAGGCCCGATAATCCAGCGCACGTTGCGGCGCAAAATATCAATATAATCCTCGAAATCAAGAGAACGGCGGGGAACGGAAAGTCTGTCTAACATATGAGTTATTTTCTTAATCGCAAATTAGTTGACAAAGCTACGGCACAACCACCGAATCTCCGGACTCCAGCTGGATGTTCTGCGCCATGTTTTTGCCGTTGATCACTTCCTTATAGTTAAACGGAATTTTCTTGTCGCCTCGCAGCACGTAAATCTTCTTCTTGTTGGCGAAATCCTGCAAACCGCCCGCTTTATTGAGCGCTTCCAGAATGGTAGTGGGCCGATCCAACAGAAACTCGCCCGGACGGTTCACCTGGCCAACCAGATAATATTTCCTGCTCTCCACCGACTGCACGGTAACAGTAACCGAAGGTTTCTTCAACTCCTTGCCTAAAGCCTTGGTAATGGTCGCCTCAATTTCGCGCGGCGTAAAACCGCTCGCGTCCAGATCGCCTATCAGGGGCATGGTGATTTTGCCATTCTGCTGCACCACCACCGGGCCAGTGAATTTGTCCTCGTTCCACACCCTGACCATCAGTACATCGGCCGGACCCACTTTATAGGTTTCGGCATCGACGGAAGCGCCCGCCGACGTATCGGGTTTGTGTTCGGGCTCGTTTTTCGGCAAATCCTTGGAAGAAGGCTTGACAGGATCAGGAATAATCGGCGCTTGCTGGCCGAAAGAAACCAGACAACAAAGCAGAGCTACGGAGAGCTTCAGCACGGGAAAAGGTTTTCTCATGAGCTTCGGAAAATGACTATTCTTAGGGGAACTACCTCGATTCTACATGTTTTCGGAATGAATTGCAGCCCCCTAGTACCGACTCTCAGAGTGCTTTTCAGGACCAAGTACGCTGCCTGACAAAACAGTTGGATCGGAACGCGATACCGGCACCCATACCTCCATTGGGGAAGGCTCCCGGTTGCCGATTGTGTAGTAGGGTATGAAAGTAAGATTCGCCATCCGTTTGGGCCGATTTGTCGAAATGTTAAAGGGCTGATACAAGGGCTCTTCCCCTAATGACCTTTCGGCCACCAAACCGGCAACCTTTAACACGGCGACCGAACCTAGGAAATCCTTCCGAAAATCCACTGTGAAGGGAGTACTGCTCTTCAAGAAGATATCGCTAATCGCAGCACCGTTCTGATCCAGTTGTTCCAAGGCATAAACCAGGGGTCCACGCTGCACGGCAACCCGGCCATAGTCGTCGGTCACACGCGGATTGGCCGTCATGAGCACCGGTTGTAGGGGGATGCTTAACGAAACGGTGTCGCCGGGACGCCAGGTTCTGGCAAGCGGGATAAAGGACCCTTTGTGCGCGGCAGTCAAAGAAACTGGTTGGCCGTTCACTTGAACATCCACCGAAGAAGCCCATTCCGGCCACCGCAGATAGACGGTGAAATCGGCGGCGTGCGCTGGATTCACGGTCAAATGGATATCGCCGTTCCAGGGATAGTTGGTAGCTTGCGTGAGTTTCAGCGGGGTGCCGTCTTCGAGATGCCAGTCGAGTTCCGAAGCGTGATACAGATTCAGGTAAACGCCGTCACGGCTGGTGGAATACAGATAAGCGGGCAGCGATTCGAACAGCCGCTCGATGTTGGGCGGGCAACACGTTGTGTCATACCAAGGATTGCGCAGTTTATCGCTACCGGAGGCGAGCGGATTGCGGTAGCAATACAAAGTACCGGACAGCGACAAGCCGGAATTGACGCCGTTGTACAGCGCGCGTTCGAGCAAATCGGCGTAGCGCGCATCGCCGGTTAGAGCCAGCAAACGGTAGTTCCACATCACGTTAGCAATAGCGGCACACGTTTCCGCATAAGCTTGTTCACTGGGCAATTCGTAGGGGTCGCCAAAACTTTCACCGCCCGCGCGCGAGCCCACGCCGCCAGTGATGTACATTTTGCGCATGGTGAGATCGGTCCAAAGCAAGTCGAGCGTTTTCTTGTAAGCTGGGTCGCCGGTTTCGGTGAAATAGTCGGTCGCGCCCGAAGCGGCATACAGCGCACGCACGGCGTGTCCTTCGAACTCCGTGTGCGCGGTGAAGGGCTTGCCGCTGAACATGTAATGAATTTCGGAATCCTTGAGCTTGAGGCGCTCGTGTTCGACGCCGCTCAAGAGGTAGCGGGCGAAATCGAGATATTTCGTCTGGCGAGTGGTGCGGTACAGTTCAACCAACGCCATCTCGAGTTCGGGATGACCGGTGACGAAAGGCCGCTTGGACGGGCCGAAATTGTCGACAACGTAATCCGCGAATTTAATGCCCGCATCGAGCAGCCGGCGGTTCCCGGTGGCGCGGTAAGAAGCAATGCCGGCTTGCAAAAGATGCCCTAGGCAGTAGTCTTCGTGCGAGCGCGTCAGTTCGGTGAAACGAAGATGAACTTTATCGCCCGTATAGTAGGTGTTGAGATAACCGTTGGGTTCCTGCGCGGCGATGATGTGGCCGGTTAAAGAATCTATGTCGCCCTTCAGTTCAGCGCGAGAAGCATCGGACGTTTCGTTCGACGCCACCGCCCAGGCGGCGCCTTCGATCCACTTATACAGGTCGGAGTCGGTGTAAAGCGGGCCGCGGCGGGGCAGTTCGGGCCGTCCGGCGAGACGGCGGAAATTATCGACGACGCCGTGTTCTTCGAGAAGTTGGAGAAGTGTGGGCAAACTGCGCTCGGTGATCACGCGGCGGCGCGCCGACCAGAAACCTTCGTTCATATGAACGGCTTCGACAGGGACCGGATGCTGGCGGGCGTTCGGCGATTCATCGAGGAAGATGACACCTTGCTGATTCCAGCCGGGAACGGAAGTGTCTTTGCCGGCAAACAGGAACAGCGGAACAAAGCCCCAGGCAAAGAACCGGCGAATGGCGAGCGGGGTCATAGCGACTTTAGGTGGGAATAAACGAGTGAAACAGGCAAGCCGACGACGTTGTGATAGCAACCTTGTATTTGCGTTACGAAGCGGGAAGCCCGACCTTGAATACCATAGGCCCCAGCTTTGTCACGCGTCTCCCCGCTCCGAGTGTACTCCTCAATTTCCTGGTCTGTCAGCATGGCGAAAGAAACTTTCGTGGCGGCAAGGTCGCGGATGGTTCGATTTCGGGCCAGCAGGCAGATTCCAGTGTACACAAAATGATCGTTCCCAGACAGACTATGTAGCATGCGTCGGGCGTCATCGTCGTCTTCCGGTTTGCCGAACATTTGCTCGCCCAGGCAGACCACAGTATCGGCGGCCAGCACGACGTCGCCTGGATCGTGCGGTACGGCGCGGGCTTTTTCTTCGGCGATGCGCTGCACGAAGGCGGTCGGCGGCTCGTCCGGCAGCGCGAGTTCCGGAATGGAGCTGGCGCGCACAATATGCGGCAAACCGGCGGCGAGCAGGAGTTCGTGACGGCGCGGTGAGGCCGAGGCGAGTATGAGCATCTACCCACGACGATAGCGCGCCTCGACTTCCGGCTTGGCGCTTCCCACCCGGTCCCCCTTGGGGATGGAAAAAGCTAAGGGCCGGCCTATTTTGAGTCCTGGTGGAATCCGCGTACAATAGGACCATGGCTTTTCTGTCTCGACGCATTTCGATTCTTGCGTCCGCTTGTCTCTTTGCTTGCAGTCTCTTGCTCGCCCAGGAATGGAAAACCGCCGCCACCCTGCCCGGCGTCGATCTCACTGGCTTGAGCGTCAAGCAAAAGGCCGAGGTGTTGAAGATTCTGCGCGAAAACAACTGTTCCTGCGGCTGCAGCATGAAGATGGCGCAGTGCCGCATGGAGGATCCGGCTTGCTCCTATAGCACCGGACTAGCCGCCACGGTTATCGAAGCAATCAAAGCCGGTAAGTCTCCCGATATGGCCGTTATTGCCGCGCAAACATCGCGTTTTGGCGTCCAGCACGAAAATAAGCTGCTGGACGACGCGGTGAAAATCCCAGTTGCCGGTTCGCCTGTCACCGGCCCGGCCGACGCCTCCATCACCATAGTGGAATTTTCCGATTTTCAATGCCCATATTGCATCCAAGCCGTTCCCGAACTGGAAGCCCTGCTCAAGGTTTACCCCAAGCAAGTCAAACTGATCTTTAAGCAGTTTCCGCTCGAAATTCACTCCGACGCTTACCGCGCCGCCACGGCCGCCTTGGCCGCGCAAAAACAAGGTAAATTCTGGGAAATGCATTACGCCCTGTTCGGACACCATCAGGATTTATCGCTGGATGCGATTCTCAAGATTACCCGCGAATTGAAGTTGGATGAAGCGCGCCTGCGCAGCGATATGGACTCGAAGGAAATTCGCGAGATCGTCAGCAAGGACCTGCAAGATGGCAATAAAGCCGGCGTCGAGGGTACACCTACGATTTTCATCAACGGCCAGCGCTATAACGGCCGAATCGAAGTCGCGAATTTGCGCCCGGTCATCGATGGCGAATTGAAGAAAACCGAAAAGCGCGAAACCGCCAGCCGCTAATTCCGCTCATCCAGTTCCCGCACCACCTCTAACACTACGTCGCCCACAATCTGAAAACTTTGGGCGCTTAGCTTGTCCATCGTGTCTTTGGCGGTATGCCAGTACGCCTGGTTGGGGCCGTAGTCGAAGTCAATCAAGTCGAGCACGTTCACGCCTACTTCGGCAAACGGGTGGTGATCGTCGTCAATCGCGCCCGTATCTTTCCGGAAATATTTGCCATCGCCAAGCGTGGCCGCCGCTTTCCAGGTCATATCCCGTAGCGTCGCAGACGAGTTGGCATCGTTCAAAATATCCAGGTCTTTGTCGCCAATCATATCCACGTTGATGAGCGCCTTCAGATGACCCAGAAAACCGTCGGCCAGCCATTTCGCCGCCAGTTGCCGGCTCCCGTAGCAGCTATCGGTGTCCGTCCACTCCCCGACTGCCTCTTCTCCATCGAAAAACACCAGCACAATATCGTCCCGATGCTTGGTTTTGGCCGTCGCGCGCGCAAATTCCAGCAGGAATCCCGTGGAGGAGCCGGCGTCATTCGCTCCCACGAAATGAACACCCGCTATCTTCTTGGTGTCAAAGTGGCCCGTCACCGCAATGGCCTTCCCCGTTGAACCTGGAAACTTGGCGATGATGTTAGTCATCGCTACCGGGCCGTCGGGCGTGCGGCCGTTAAAGCTGTCGAGCGAAACCTGCGCTCCGGTAGCTTGCAGCTCCGCCTCAATCCAGTCCCGCAGTTTCAAATTCGCGGGCGAACCGGAGGGACGTTCGCCGAAACTAACCGCATGGCGCGTATCGGCCAAGGCAGTTGTACCGCGGAACAAGGAATTCGCGTGCGCCGAAGCCGCCAAAGCGATCAGTATTAAAGATTTCGAGCAAAGTAGACGATTAGATGAATTCATTAGTCTTAGTCGACTGAGGTGGAAAGAGATTAGTACAAAGTTTGAAAGTCAAAAGTGTCCAGCATCGGAAATTCTGTTGTATTATAGCCTTACGTAGTGGCAACGCAGGGATCGTTGTAGGTACATTCGCAAGGAATACACGGGCAAGGAGAAGCCTGGTTTAATCGACTTGGTTTAAGAACATGCAGTCCGTTGGGACACGACTGAGAGAAGCGCGGATCAAGAAGGGTTACACGCTTGAGGACATCAATGCGCGTACTCGCATCTCATTGAAAAATCTCAACGCGATCGAGTCGGATGACCTTACCAAAATAAGCTCTCCCTTCACCTACCGCAGCTTCGTCAAGCAAATTGCCGACATGCTAGCTGTCGATTTTTCCGCCCTGTCACCGGATGTCATGGCGGCTTCCAGCACCATGCCTGAACCTTTGGTGCCTGGCCAGGAGGAGGAGGTTTTTCTTAAACCCCACCAGTTCCAGCAGGCCAAGCCGAAGCGCAGCTTTTCGTGGGTTTATCGCACCATATCAATCGTCGTCATAGCGGGGGCCGTTTCCGGCTATCTGATTTGGCGGCATAGCGGCATCCAGGCGGCTAAATTGCCCGGCAACCCTTTGCCCTCTAGCAGCCTCGTCCTCAATCCGCCGGATGAAACGCAAACTGAACCAGTCCGTACGGATCAGGGGGCTACTCAGCCCCTGTTAACTCCAGTCGTCGCAAAAGTCGAACGGTCGCAGCAACCTGACCTTGACACGCAAGCTGCCCGTGTTCAGCCTGAGTCTGATCCGGCAGCTATTCACATCCAGTTGTCGGCGGTCGAACGAACTTGGTTGTCTATCGTCGCTGATGGTAAGACCACTTATACAGGCGTCCTCGATCCAAGCCAGACGAAAGTTCTTGATGGCAAAGCATTAACTCGGATTCGAACCGCTAACGCGGGCGGCCTGATGATCATTTTCAATGGCCGTTCCTTGGGATCGCTGGGCCATCGTGGCCAGTCGCGCACGTTCGTCTTTACCAAGAGCGGTTACGAAGTAGTGCGCGGCGCAGCCGATCGAAGTATTGCGCGCGGCACGCCTAGCGGCGAATAGACTCCGGCTGCTCGGCGTCTGCCGCTTTGTCCTTCTTCCTGGCTAGCCGCTCCTGTTTGCGCTTGATTCTCGCAACATGTTGCTTTTGCCGCTCCAAAGTGATCAGTTCATTGCGCCGCCGCAGTTTGATGCTGTTATCCACTTTTCTCCAGAAGTTGGCAAAATATTGCACGGCCGAAGCCAGGCCAAAGATCACCACCGCCCACATCGCCACCATGGCATACGGGTGCATCGCCGGCCAGCGAATGGATAGCAGCACCAAGGTAATACCGAGCACTTGCAGCATCATTTTCGATTTGCCCAATTCGCTGGCCTCTATGGTATAGCCCTCGGCCGCCGCGATGCTGCGCAAGCCGGAAACCGCGAACTCACGGCTGATAATCAGTACCACCAGCCAGCCCGGCAACAGCCGGATTTGCACTAATGAAATCAGCGCGGCGGAAATCAGCAACTTGTCCGCCACCGGATCAAGCAAGGTTCCTACCGTCGTCACCTGCTTCCAGCGCCGCGCCAGATACCCGTCCAACAGATCCGTTAACGCCGCCGCCAGAAACACAATCAGCGCGATAAAATCGTTGGCCACGAGCACGCGGTCGCCCCAGAAAAGCCGGAAATCCTGCTGCACCAGCGCAGCCACCAGCAGCGGCACCAGGAAGATGCGCACCAGCGTCAGCAAATTGGGCAGCTTGGTCAAGGGGGCGTCGTCCTCAAATATAAAACATTTAATGTAGAGAACGCGAGGCCGAATCGCTCAGCGACGGGTTCGCACCCGCCCCTGCCAGCGTAACCGTTGTAGCGCGCGAGGCTGTTTCTCCGCGCAGCCAAAGAAATAAGGAAGCCGCCGGAATAGGCGGATCCGCCAGGAAGACTGTCATGGTTTCGCGCTGTCCTTGGCCCGGTATGGCCGCCGGCAAAGTGGTCACGTCCACGCCCAAATTAGGATCCCAGCCGATCTGCCCGATCATCTCGAGGTTATCGCCAATCAACTGATAAGGATGCAAGCCCACCGGCACAGCGTCAACTTGTGCTCCGGCCGGCAGCGGTGTCACCGACAAAATCCGCGGCACCCGAATCAGGTGCGCCAACGTAAATGGCTGCGAACGTCCCGCGCGTCCATTATCGACCCAAGCCTGCAACGTGCAACCCGCCGGAAAACCGCTCGTATCATAAGAAACGAACAACTGATCCGCCGATAACCGTTGCAAGCTCGAAACCGTGTCTTTCGATCCAATATGCAGCGCGGCCTGCGCACCAACGCCCTCCGCGCACGCCATCCGCAGTTCGCTTCTGGCATCAATGTTCCGCACGTCCAATACCGCCGTTAGCGTGTACCCCGCCGGAAACTCGCTCGGGCGCAGCGCAATCTCGATTCCGGGCGGAATCGAAAGCTGCGAGCTGGCAATCACCGGTATCGGGCCAGTCGTTTGAATCGCATCGGGCAGCGAAATCTTCGCGGAGCGGTCTTGTAATTCCGCCTCTATCGGCAACTGCGCGCTGGTTTGTCCGGGATTCGCCGTTAAATGCACCACCACATCGCGCTCGGTTCCACCCATTGAAGAATTGCCCAGTTCAATCGCCGCATCGGGTGCCGTCAGCTTCGCTAGCAAATCGAGCCGCGCACCTTTCAATACATAATGCTGCGCCGTTACGCCCTCGTTCACGAGTATCGGCAGATTGTCGAAGCGCGGCGCGGGCGGCAGCACGCGGATACTCACCGGATGGTTCTTGCCATCCTGCTGCGCGATCAGCAAAGTGTACGTGCCGGCCTTCAATCCCGTGGTATCCACCTGCACATCCATCGATTCCTGCGGCCCCAGCCGTGGGCCTTTCGGCAGCAGAAAACGCACCGTCTCCGGCGTCGCGAACTCATCGCCCGCCTTCTGCAGTTGCACTTTATTCGTGAACTCAAAATCGCTGCCCCGCAGCGTGATCGCGACCTTCCCGCTGTTGGCAAGCAATTCGTTCTGCGAAGCCGCGTCCACTTGCGCCGTCTTGAAATCACTCAGCTGGCGCAACTCAAGGGCACCGCCGGCCGTGAAGGTGCTCCAATCCCAATGCCCCATCAGCTTGTAATCGCCCGGTTCTAACTTCGCGTTTTGCAGATCGACCTCCAACTCGTGCTCCGTGCCGGCCTTCAAAACTTTAACCGGCGTGCACTTCTCTTGCGCATTTTCCAGGCACCAGTTGCGCGCCCGCTGCAAATACTTCCAATCGGTTTTGTCCACGTCCACCGCGACGTCCGTCTTCTGTCCCAACGGCAAATTATTGGCCTTGCCAATTTCAATCTTCGGGCTTCCCGTATTCGGTATGCGCAGGGCCCAGATGTACGCGATCCGCGTGTGCGGTGGCAGCGTGCCGCGTTGTCCGCACAGGTGCACTCCGGTGTGCGCCGGCTGGGCAAACGAGGACCGGAACATTGTTCCCGGAAACGCAATTGACCGCAGATCCAGCAGCATGGCCGTCCCGCCCGCCGCTAAACCAATCGGGCTGCCGAAAAATAAGGTGGCCGCCGCCGTGGCCACGCTCGCCGTCTGGCCCAAACGTTGCGCATTCGAATCGCTAGCCAATGGGTTATAGGAGGAGAGCTGCGGGTTCATGGTGGAGAACAACATCTGCGCCTGCGCCGCCGGCGGCGCGTTCTTATCGATCTGCACCGCCAAGCCATACTGCGAAGCGAACCCGCTCAGCGCCGAGTTCATACTGGCCGCCGACGCCGCGTTATCGCTCAACGTTTGCAGCAGTGTTTCTGTTTCTGAAGTCTTCGCCGCGTAGTCGGCCAGCTGCGCCACCAGTTGGTCATCCTGCGACAGGAAGCCGCTGACTTTCTTCTTGCTCAGCCCCTGCGGTCCGTAAACGAACGCCGCTAGACTCATCGTGCGCGGAATTGTCCACTCATGCGCCCGATCAGCGCGCGCCGGCTCGGTGACGGTGAGCGTGTCGGAGTCCGCATTGTGCGTGGCGGGCACTAACACCAAGGCAACTTCACCCGGCCTCTTTTCCACGCCGCGCAGAACGGGCGAATACACCACACTGTCTCCCTCGCCCAGGCGATTAATTTCCTGCAGCGGCAGCATCTCCGCATTGCCGCCCGATTTTACCTGCAAATTGATCGTCCCTAGCGGCGCGCCCGCCGGACACGTGAGCGCGGGAAGCGCCTCGGTGGAATCGGCAGCCGGCTTAGGATCAACGGACTCAGGCTGAGCAAGGAGAGAGGTCAGAAAAACCAGACTGAAAACGAATCGGACCATCCTAGCTATAAGGATAGCGTGGGAACGAATCGGGGAACTCTTAGTCGTGCCAACCGGTGAACGGGGCACGAGCCATCGTCCGTTGAGTTCCCACGTTTCGCGCCTTGCCGACAAACGGGTCAAGCTGGTCGGGGAAGCCTAGGCGTTTATCGTTCCTAATCCTCGATTACTTCCCACAATCAGAGTTCACGCCCGCGTCGTCGGATCGGACGTTGTACGAATGGGCTTACGGTTGTGATTTTCCACATCGGATTGGAGCCAGCAAAAACGCCATCTTGCAGCTTTAGGCGAGTCGAACCAATCATCAGAGCGTAGACTATGGATATGGAAATCAAGCGGAGAAAGCCGAAAGCGCAATTGCGAAGAAAAAAGACTTTGCATGTATCGCGCAGAACAAAAGCGAATTCGGCACCCCCGCTGAAGGTAGCTAGGACATTAAAGAAACTCCCCGCCAGCCAGACGACGGAAAGGGTTATGACAAATCTAATTGGTCGAGCGAGCGAAGTAATAGGCGATAAGAATGAGGCGCTGCGCTGGATGGGGACGCCTATTCGTGCGCTTGATTTTGCCACACCGATTTCTTTGCTTAGCACAAAAAAAGGCGCTCAGCGTGTCAACGATGTTTTAGGACAGATGGAATACGGAATTTGGTGAGTTTCTGACCGTTTACCGGATTTGTAGCGCCAAATATCCGCAGAATGACGGCGAAGGCGCTAGGCTCCATGGAGGGCGCTGGAACCACAAAGGGACCGCTATTCTTTATTGCGGTTCAACACTTTCTCTCTGTGCTCTCGAAATCTTAGCCAACAGCGCCGCACTGCCAACAAACATGGTTTCGATTGAAATCGAAATCCCAGACACGGTAGCGATTCTTGTCTACACCCATGCTGAGCTTCCGGCTGGCTGGGATGCGCCCATCCTTCCAAAGCAAGCAAGGATTTGGGAACGAAATGGGCAAAATCAAAGAAGTCTGCCGCGATATCGGTTCCGTCAGCTGTCGTACCAAAAGTGGGCAACTACTTAATTAATCCGCTCAACCGCGATTTCGGTCAAATTCGATTTGACGAGCCAGATTCCTTTGTGTTTGATCCGCGTTTAAAGTAGAGGACTCTTGCCCGCATCATCCGAAGGGCTTCAGCTTCTTCGGATTCATGGATAGCCGAATTTGATCTTTGCACCGGCGTTGGATGACATGAAGCGCCAGGGGCGGCGTGATCTCCCCCAACGCGACTTACGTCCCGCGTTTCCCGCGGCTTTGTGCAAGTCGCGCGTTTCGGCGCAAGGCGTCTGTGGCACCGGTGTTGCCCTAGACTTGCGCCGAAGCTGAGATGTCATTTGCAAGGAAGGCTATGCTCAAGCAGATGGCTGACAAAGTGGTGTGGTGCTTTGGCCGCGGCCTTTCGATTGGATGCGGACTGACGTGGGATGTTCCCGCAGAGTGGCGGGGCGTGCCTAGAGAGGAAAAGGTAGAAAAGATACGCAAAGCTTTACTCGACGAGATGATTGCTCCGCGAGTATCGGTGGGAGGCATCAAGGTTTTCCTTACGGATCTTGCTCGAATGACGGAGCCGCCGTGGAGGCATCTTTTCGTGACCACAAATTGGGATTATTTATTGCAAAGAGAACTGCTTGCTTTCATTCCGAACAAAACCGTGCCTCGTTGGCTCACCAAGAGTTGGGTCTATCATTTGAACGGTACAGTCGAAGAGCCTTGGGACTGCCCCGATCGAAGTCCATTCCTGTTGGTTGAAGACCCCCACACACAACGCACACTTTCCCGTGAGGCGAATGACGCCCTAACTTACTTCCAGACGGCATCACATTTCGTGGTGGTCGGAATGTCATTCGAATGCTCAACTGACCGCTTTTTCTTGCACCAGCTCTGCAAATTGGGAGGCGATTTCCCCGTCGGCGAGTCAGAGTGGCTGGTCGTCAACCCGAATCACGTTAACTTGGCGAACGTTTGCCGACGAATCGAAAAGGCGCTGCCCGATGCCAGGGTAGATGGGGTATGCCGCACTCTTGATGAATGGCGGGGAGAGGGGTTTCGCGAAATGCGACCGTGGGGAGTCTTTGGACCTCAGTAAGGAGTTGGTGGTCTTTTACGGCACTCTCACTAAGGCTGTGAAAAGGTGAATTAGATTACAGTCGTGCTCTAGATGGCGACTAGTGGCCCGCGATGCGAGAATCGGACCTTTCTCCGAGTCGCGCGTCATCCGACAACAAGCCGAAATTTAATAGCCACGTGCTCGCGATACCCGGGGCCGCCGAAGCGGAAAATGTTGATATAGTCTTGGAATGTCTTACCTCGCAGGTTCGTTCTTGATCATATGCTCGCTTTCCGCATTTGGACAGGACGCCA
>Ga0302140_10002307_pt1 | contig 24801 bp, 11 predicted proteins | sample I_Bog_E1_1_FD_202095 | JGI IMG/M metagenome (GOLD analysis project Ga0302140, IMG submission 202095) | Peat permafrost microbial communities from Stordalen Mire near Abisko, Sweden - I_Bog_E1_1 | ecosystem: Environmental > Terrestrial > Soil > Wetlands > Peat | place: Sweden: Abisko, Stordalen... | reverse complement strand
AACTGTCACCGTGTTGTAGTCGGTCGTATTGTTGGGCGTAAAGGTCACGCTCTGCGAAGACGTACCCAATGGGGGAACTGTCCCTGGCGTGGTCCAGGCGAACCCGCCGGGAACGGAACCTACGCCGCCCGTCAGCGTCGACGAGGACAGAGCCTGGCCGAAGGTGAGGGCGCTCGGTGTCGGCAAGGTCGTCACCGTCGGTGTTGCCTTGCCCACCGTAACCGTGACAGAAATGGTCACCGGGTTGTAGTCGCCCGGAAGGCTGGGCGTGAAGGTCACGCTCTCCGAATCCGAACCCACCGGAGGAACTGTCCCCGGCGCGGTCCATGCGAACGTGCCGGCAACGTTAGTGGCGCCAACGGAAGCTGCGCCGCCCGTCAGCGTCGACAAGGACAGAGCCTGCCCGTAGGTGAGGGGGCTGGCTGTCGGCAAAGTCGTCACCACCGGTGTTGCCTTGCTCACCGTAACCGTGACAAAAACGATCACCGAGTTGTAGTCGGTTGTATTCGTGGGCGTGAAGGTCACGCTCTCCGAATCCGAACCCACAGGGGGAATTGTCCCCGGTGTGGTCCAGCCGAACGAACCGGCAACGGAGTGCGAACCGCCCGTCAGCGCCGACGAGGCCAGAGTCTGACCGTACGTGAGGGGACCGGCTGTCGGCAAAGTCACTGTCGGTGTCGCCTTGTTCACCGTAACCGTGACATTAAAGATCACGTTGTTGTAGTCGCCCGTATCACCGGGCGTGAATGTCACGCTCTGCAAAGACGTACCCAATGGGGGTACTGTCCCTGGAGTGGTCCAGGCGAACCCGCCGGGAACGTTAGTGGCGCCAAGGGAAGCTGCGCCGCCGTTCAGCGTCGACAAGGACAGAGGCTGGCCGAAGGTGAGGGCGGTGGGTATCGGCAAGGTCGTCACCGTCGGCGTCGCCTTCGAAATAGTCCAGGTGCCATTGGCCGGGGTGATGGCGTAATCCGTCAGCGTGCCGACGATCGCCGTTGGGTTAGGCGTTACATTCCCCGTGCCGACCCCAGGTCCGAACGAGGTGGGAGTGTTGCTGCAGGTCAGACCAGCAGTGTACCCGGTTCCTGATACCACGCAGGCTGATGGCGCGTGCGTCAATGTGTCATAGGGGGCGTTGTAGCTGCCCGCCGTTATTGTTACCACAGCAGGATTGATCTTCATCGTTCCTTGCGCTGTGCCGCCCTTATAATTTGGGTCCGAGCTGGCGAACGTGCCCGTTATCGTGTAGCTGTTCGCGTCCGTCTCGGTCGTCGGACTGAAAGTCCAAAGGCCGCTGACTTTCGTCACTCCGTCTACGCCCAACGCAGTACCCACGCAGGTTTGTTGCGGAGTGCTGTTATAGAGCGTTGCCGGACATGACAACGACAGCGACGGCGCCGCCTGCAACACCGTGATCGTCACCGTGGCTGCCGGAGATGCCGGCGTCAAGTAGGTCGCCGTATCAGTCGGCGCGAAGTTCACTGAAAGGTTCGTCGTTCCTACTGCAAGCACTGTACCGGCCACCGGGGTGTAGGTGAATGTACCGGCCACCGGGATGTTGGGGACGACGGTCGTATCCGTCGCCGTGGCATTCAACTGCGCTCCGGCCGTTGGCGTCTGGGTCAGAGCCGTCCCATAGACGATGTTCGCCGGCTGCGCCCAGGCGATTGTAGGCGCAATCTTGTCCACCGCAACAGTGAACACCACTGTCGAGCTGCTACCCGTGTACTCGCCGTCGGTGCTCGTATAGGTGGCTGAGATGTTGTACGATCCCGCCGGCAGATTTGCAGTTGTCAGGACAGCCTGATAGCCGTTGCTCGTCAGACTGACAGGGCTGGTGCCAAGCACGTTGCTGCCATTATCGTAGAAAGTCACTGTCCCTATGGGACCCGTCGCCCCGTCGGTGGTATCGGGCGGCGACGACGGAACCACCGTCGCCGTCAGGACGAATGGAAGTCCCACATTCACGGTCGTATTCTGGGCCGCCAGATTCACCGCCGTGCCGTCCGCCGTCACCGTGAAGTCGACCGTGTTGGAGGTCTTGCCGCTATAGTTGGAATCGCCGCCGTACACCGCGTAGGCTTGATACGCGCCCGGTACGAGCGTCGCCGTCGAGAAGGTCACGGGGCTCGTGCACGAACTGCCGTTCAGCGTGATCAGCGGTTGCGGGTTCGCCGTGCCGCCTTGTGGTCCTAAATAGTACTGCACATTCCCTGTGGGACACGGCGTCTCGCTCAGCCCCGAGAGATACAAGTAAATCATCGTCCCATATGAGTAAGTAGTCGTGTTGCCGCTGCCAACCGACAGCGTTAGCGTGGCCGAGTACGGGATGATGTCCAGCGTCCCCGTCGCCGACCCAATGTAGTTCGGGTCCACAACGGTTGCGGTCACCGTGTAATAGCCTACCGCGCTCGGCGGCGTCGTGCTCGTCGTATATGTAGTGCCGAGGGTTCCGGTGTAGGTCACCGTCACGCTCGCGACCAGTGGGTTCGTCGTTACGCCCACCGGCAGCGGCGAGCCCGTGTAGATCTGAAACAGGTTGGATATCTGCGGCGTCACGGTTGTCGGCTTAATTTGCCAGGTGCCATTGAACGTGGTGTATGTGTAATTCGATCCGCCGCTCACCACTGGCACTACCGCAGTCGGCCCACCTACCCCGGGTCCAACCGAGGCCGGGTTGTTGGTGCAGGTGAGGGTACCAGTGAAACCGGTGCCCGCCACCGTGCAGGGCGATGGAGATTGGGGAAAAGTATTGTAGAAACTGTTGAGGCTGCCTGCCGTCACCGTCGCGATCACCTTGTCGATGATCAGCGTCACCGGGCCCGTGCTGCCACCTTGATAGTTGGTATCCCCGCTGGAGAATGTGCCCGTCGTCGGGTAGCTACCCGCATTCGTCTCACTCGGCGGAGAATAGACCCACGTGCCTGCGACCGTCGTCTTTCCGTCTACGCCCAACGCTGTGCCCACGCAGGAGTGCAGATTGCCATCATATGGCACCTCAGTGCATGTCAGCGAGAGCGTCGGCGCCGTTGCCGTCACAGTCAACGTTCCGGCCACGTACTGGAAGCTGTAGTTGGATGACGACAGCGTCGACCCTGTCGCGCAGTTGATCGGATACGTTCCCACCGGGCTCGTCGGCGTGGCCGTCGTCGTGCACGTGGCCGTACCGCTCACCACCGCCGAGGTCTCATTGTTCACAAACCCGGTGATCGTATAGCCGAGCGCCGGAATAGCTTGCCCGTAGGGCTGCGAGAAGCTGTTACCCGTCACAGTCAACTGGGCCGGCGTAATTTGATAGGTGCTATTGACCAGGGTGACAGCAAAGTCCGTTGTTGCGCCGCTCACCACTGGCGTTACCGTTACCGGCGGCCCGGTTGTGACCCCGGGTCCCACCGTGACATAGCTGTTGGTGCAGGTGACGCCGCCTGTGTACCCGGTGCCCGTCACCGCGCAGAGCGGAGCCGTAGCATGGCTCAAACCGTCATAGACGCCTGTGTAGCCGCCCGCCGTCGCCGTTACCTGCGCCACATCGATCTTAAGCGTCGCCGTCGCCGTGCCGTTCTGGTAGTCGGGGTCCGCGCTGACGAAGGTGACCGACTCCGGGTAGCTGCCAAAATCTGTCTCATTCCCCGGAGTGATAGTCGGTGTGCCTGCGACAGGTGTAACTCCGTCAACACCTATCGCTGTGAACGTGCAGCCGTGCGAATTGCCGTCATATGGCACCTCCGGGCACGTCAGCGTAAGCGTCGGCGTGGCTGCCGTCACCGTTATCGTCACCTCGTCCGAAGCCGAGTTATAGATCGCCGGATCCGAAGGCGTGAAGGTCACGCTCAGGTTCTGCGTTCCGAACCCAAGCACCGTACCCACCGGTGAGCTGTAGGTGTATGTGCCGGTCACCGGGATGTTGGGGATGACGGTCGTATCCGTCGCCGTGGCATTCAACTGCGCCGCAGCAGTCAGCGCCGTCCCATAGACAATGGACGGAAGAGTCCCACCAGTCCCCCAGTTAATCGTTGGAGTAATCAGGTTCACCGTTACATCGACGGGGAGTGCCGTGCTGCTCCCGGCAAAGTCGGGGTCGCTGCTGGCAGGAGGTGTGTAGGTAGCCGTGATGAGGTGCGGCGATCCAGGCGCTGTCGCCGACAGAGACGAAGTGGAAAAGGCAGCCGTGCACGACAGCGAGCTGCCCGAGCCCGTGCAGACCAGCGATACCAACGATGATGCCTGCGTGCCGTCCACATAGAACGTTACCGTACCCGCGGGGTCCTGCGCAGTGGGATCAATTGACACCCCAGGAGTCGTCACTGTCGCCGTGAAGGTTGCCTGCGCGCCCGCGTTTATGGATAACGGACCCGACAGCGTGACCTGCGTGCCGACCTCATTCACCTGTTGCGTCACGGTGTTGGAGGTGCCGCCGCCCACGCTGCCAGCTCCGGAGTAGACCGCATAGATAGCGTTCGAGCCAGGAATGAGCGTAGCCGTTGAGAGGGTCACAATACACGAATTGCCGGGCGGCGTTGAAGGCAGTGATTGCAGCGGTCCCATCGCCGTGACCGAACCGCCTGGAGGGGTCACATAGAACTGCACAGTCCCGCCCGCAGCACAGGACGTTGCGTCCAGGGTCAGATCGAAATTCAGCATCGACCCGTACGGGCCGTTATTCGTCTCGCCGCTGCGTAGACCGAGCGAGAGTTGCGCGACCCCAGTATAGATCGTAAAATTCCCGCTTGCCGACCCCACGAAGTTCGGATCCACAATGGTTGCCACCACTGGGTAAACACCCACCGCGCTCGGCACCGTGGTGGACCCGTTGTAGGTCACCGTCGTGGCCAGACCTGGCGGCGTGGTTGATACTCCCACCTGCAATGGCGAACCCGTGTATTGCTGCGCCGTGTTGCTCAGAGTCACCGAGGCTACCGCCTGCGTGATGGTGAAAGTTGTCGAGGCACTGCTCCCCGTATCATTCGAATCGCCAGCGTAGGTGGCAGTGGCCGTCACCGTGCCCGCAACGACGTTGCTGGGCGTGTAGACCACTGTCAGCCCCTGGTTCAGTCCGTTCACGCCCGTCACCGAAGCCGTGCACGGCGCCCACGGCCCGCCGTTGTAGACAACGGTCGTCGGGTTGCAGGTTATTGTCGTCGTCGTAGATGCCTTCCCAATACTCCACGAGCCGTTGGCCGGAGTGACGGTGAAGTTCGCCCCGCCGCCGCTCACCACTGGCGTTACCGTACCCGAGCCTACGGGTGGTCCCACCGAAGTCGGACTGTCCGTGCAGGTCGGGCCACCCGTCCATACGGGTGAAACGGTACAGGCCCCAGGCGTCTGCGCCAACCCGGTGTAAGTGCCGGTGAGGCTGCCCGCCGTTGCCGTGACCGTGGCCGGGGTGGCATTTACCGTGGCGGAAATCGTGTCGGCGGCGTAATAATTTGGGCTTCCTGAAGCCACGATGTGGGCCGTTACCACGCAGGCCTGCGTGCCGCTATTCATCGTCACGGTGGTACCGGCAATCGAGCATCCACCGGTGGCGTTGTAGGTGGGAGTGACGGTGTCCGGCGGGACGCTGCTCGCGGCCGACGCTGTTACCGGGAACGTGGCGAAGTCTTGCTGCGGACTCGTAGGTGTCGGGGTCCAAACAAACGTGGGTGCGCACAGGTTGGTCGCCGTGCAGCTCGTCGTGGCCGTGAAGGTCACCGGGGCAGTCTGGCTGACTGTAACGGTGTCGGTGGTATCCTTTGCCGTGTAGGTCACCGTCTGTGCGACCGTGTCAGTGACCGTAAAGGTGGCTTGGCCAAGGGAATTCGTTGTCCCGATGAGCGTTGTGATGGCCGAACTGCCGACGCCGGGATGAGCCGTGCAGTTGGCGGTGGGGCTGCAGCCGGTCGCTGTCAGCGTTACCGTCTTGGTAGGCACAGGATTGCTGGTTCCATCCAACAGGGTCACCGTGATCGTCGACGCTGTCGCTCCGTCGTCCGGAACCGAGGTGGGGGCCGCAGTCACCGTCGACCTGTTGGGGTTGACCGCGCCGAGCGTGAACTGCACTTGGGTAGTTTGCGTGACCGTTTTACCGTCGGTGGTGTCGGTAGCGGTGTAGGTCACCGTCTCGGCTTTTGTGTCAGTCACGGTAAAGGTCACTGAACCGGGAGTGCCATTTGAACCCGAGACACCGCTGGCAGCCCCGATCGTTGAACTTCCGGTGCCCTGTGTCAGCGTTACCGCCTTGCCGGCCACTGCATTGCCGGCTGAATCCTTCAGGATTACCGTGACCACCGAACACGACGTCGTGCACGGGTTCTGCACCACGCCTGTGTCCGAAACCGGGGTCGGGCTCGCACTCACCTTCGACTGGCCTGGGTCCGCCGCAGTAGAGATATAGAAACAACCGCTGGTAGCGTTCGAAACACCTGACACGGTCGTCGACGCGGTCAGGTAATAGCAGGTGCCGGCGGCTGCATTAATGGAACAGCCCGAAAACGAGGCTACGCCGGAGGATGCACTCAGAGGATTTGACGTGCAGCTCAGCGTGCCGCCGCCCGGATTCGTTGAGATCGCCAATGTGATTGGCGCCGAACCGCCCGTACCGCCTGTCACCGTGCTACCGTGACTATCCTGGACAAGCACGACCGGTTGCTGCGTCCACACCGCGCCTGGAGCGCCACCGTTTGGTTGCGTCGAGAATGAAAGTTGCGACGGGGCTCCGTAAATAAACGCAGGCCCTGTGCCGCAAATATCACCACCTAATATCGTGCAGTAAAGAAGGGGAGCCTCGGACGAGGCGTCCGCGTAGAGTGTATAGGTGCCCGCCGTGGCGTTTTTGTACCAAAGGTTGACGGTCGATTGTCCTGGTATGGTCGTGATGGCGCTTGTACAGCCAGAGTCTGAGTAAAACGTGCCAGTGCTCGTACCCCCATTGTTGTCATAAAGATAGATCGTTCCGTAGGATCCACCAGTTTGGTATACCTGCAAAGTTATTGCGCCGCAGGTGGTGGTTGACTGATCGAGAGGAGGGCTTGTGATCGATATGAAAGTAATGCCATCCGTAAAGATCGTCTGGGCCTGGTAGCCGGAGCTAAGGCCGACGGCCGTCAGATGGTATCTTGCGCCCAGGTCCTTGGTGTTTGGTGCATATCCGCTATAACTGAAATTGCCAAGGGCATCAGCGGTGACCGAAGCATCCGGATCGTCTTCAGTGGACTGGTTGACCCACTCGTGTAAATGAAGATCGACCGTCTCAAATGGCTGAAAGCCAGTGCCAGTCATCTTTACCGGCGTGCCGGGCGCATAGTCAGACTTGTCGGTCGAGACTGTCGGGAACAAATAGACTTCGGCCGCGCTGGCAAAATTGCCCATGCCGCCGCCAGCAAGCAGCGAACCCAGACTGGACGGAGAGCCAAAGCCCCCATTCTGATTGACGGGCGCAGCGGAAGTCGCAATAAAGGCTCCAGCCTTTTTGTTCGCCCATGGCTGCAGCAAGTCCACCGCAGCTCCACCTGTACCGCCCATGACCAGAATGCCGCCATTGTTGGGCAACAGCGCAGCAAAGTGCTGGCTGCGCGGTGTGCCGCCACTCACCGCCTTGAAGGTATTGGTCCATTGGCTGAAGATCTCAGCCGTTCCAAGATCATTTTGTCCGTTGTTACCGCCAATTACGGCGACTCCGTCATAGGTGGTGGTTGCCGTAGCTCCCACGCGGGGAGACGTCATGGTAGGACCGGCTGACACGGTTCCGGTGAGCGTGCTCGTGTTGTATACAACGATTTCAGTAGAAGCCAGTACTGCGCCGTTGATGTCGGTGCCGCCCGCAATAAGAACTCGACCATCCGGCGTGGCAGCTGCTACGGCGTTGGTGCGCGGTGTCAGCATCGTGGCAATGGGCGTGAAAGTCTTATTGGTCAGGTTGTAGAGAACGATTGAGCCGACCACTTTGGTCGTGCTGGTGCCGCCGGCGATCAGGACGTTGCCGTCAGCCAGCTGGGCCATGGCATGGTATGCAAGACCAGTGCCGATTGACGACTGCAGAACCGTCCATTGCTGACTGCTGACACTGTAAGTCTCCGCCGAATCGCTGTAGCCTCCACCCGTGGTCAAACCGCCCGTTACGAGAACGTCACCGGTTTTCAGGACAATGGCAGCATGATTTGCCCTGGGGACATTCATCGCGGGAGCAGCCGTGAAGGCTCCGGTCGCAGGGTTGTATATTTCAGTCGCGGCCAAGGGAATTCCGCTGCTGTCGGTTCCGCCGGTAATCAACACGCTACCGTTGGAAAGCAGAACCGCAGCCGCGCCCGAGCGGGCCTGGGTCATTTGCCCCGCCGAGGACCAGTTGAACGAAAGTGGAGACTGGCTCTCAGCCCGTGGGAGAATCAAACCAAGGACAAATAGACTGAAAATCATCACCAGTCTTGCTGCACGATTCGTGGTCATTTTCAAACCGCCTCCCAAACGTCCAATAAGCCCTCCAGGTCAAGGACCTGGTCGGGCGTCGATGAATTCAGCGAACCTGCAGGGGGGGAGCCTGTATCGCTTATTGAGATCAGTAATGCTTACTTGGCCGATTACTCCTACGGGGTAACCACTTTTACTTATGGGGTGAATGCCTTGAAGCGTCTAGTACTTATTCACGAGAATGCTCCGATGTCAGGAGCCAAATTTGGCGCAAAAGCCCTTGAGCGATGCCAAGAGACACCTCCTTTTGAGAGGCCTCTGCCACCTACCCAACTGCGGGAACTTGCAAACGATGTCGTTGTACGTAATGAGAAGGCTGTCAAAAAAAGCGTCGGCAAACGCCGGCGTGGCTGCGCAGCGAACTCTCAGCAACAAACGCACTCAGTGCGAAAGGAATTATCTGCATCTCTTCTTCCCGAATGGTTCGGTCAGGAAGATAGAGTGACAGTCAGTGTTGTGACCCCAGTTGTATTACCCCAGTCTGTGGAAACCCCAGTAGAAACTAGTCTGCTACTAACACGTGAAGGGCCATTCCGAACGCTCTGATAATGCGAGGCTTGCCCATTTCACATTTGAGATGTGTGCAATTAATTGCGCAGTAAGATGGAAATCCAATTACTTGGGTTTCCATGCTTCCGACATGAGCCATGATTTCCCGTGTCGTCGAATCTGCTTGCAAATGTTCCTGAATGCAATGAGGCCTTCGCGGAAATTGCGAACTGGCCCGTGACAGTTTTGCTTTCTGAGACGCCGAGGGATCCACCGATCCGGCCGTGTGTCTCGTTGCAATGGGCAAGTGCGTTCTCAGTTCCCTTTTGTGACAAGGCTTAGAGGGTAGGGCTCAGGCCGATTTGTCCAGGAGCTTTCGCACCCGGGTCAAGGGCGGTCGAATCAAACGCGACAGGACCGCCATGACACGACGCCGCGGATTATTGTCGGTAATGTTCCCTCATCTCAAGTAATTGCCCTGTCCGTCGGCAACGCAAAGGAATGTCTTCGGCGGAATGATTCAATTGCACGGCACATGATCTTCCGGTTCTCCGCGAGCCTGCTCAAGATCGATGCCGCTGCCGTGGTTTGCACTTGGAGTCCAAGTGCATGCACTCACACCTGACTGAGCGCCCCTATCAAGACGCAAAACAGTCTGCGCGTACAAAACAGATGCCATCGCCAGATAGTGAATGGTTTCGGCTTTCCGCGTGCGTGGCAAGTTGGCAGTGCACATTTCCTCGAAGATAATCTTCGCGGCATCATGATCACTCTTGGTGATCCCTCCCGCCAGTTCTTCTCTTGCCGCCTCTATGCAGGCACCAAAGAAAAAGCTCCAGTCATCTGGAGCTTTTCCATTTCTCGAACACTAATTTCCCATCGGTCTCAAGAAGGTGTATTTTCTTAATGGACCCTTATTGGACCTTCGTGTCACATGCCAGATGGGGCTTAAGCCCTTTTGAATCTGGCGGGGACGACGGGGCTCGAACCCGCGACCTCTGCCGTGACAGGGCAGCGCTCTAACCAACTGAGCTACGTCCCCAAAAGCAAGTTGCTGGTATTTGAAAGGCTCGCGGTGGAGCGGGCGCTCCAACCTTCAGGTTCCGGCCACTTGCGTCCGGAATTCTGCCCTTCACCCTGCCACCGGAGCTGTCACAACCCCGGCACTTTCCTGCCCTTGCAACATCATTGAGTGTATCAGAAACTCGACGGCTTTTGTCCAACGAGCCCAAGCACACCTTCATCCGTTTTTCACCGTCGCATCGCATCCACGGTGAGCTTTTCCATCTCTTAAGATTTCAACCGTCTGCGTCGTAGCTGCGGTTGTAATCTCAGAGGCATGAGGCGATTCCAATTCGTTCTGCTTGGCGTCATGGCTCTTGGAAGCATGGCCGCGACTGCGCCCGAAGGCATCCTCGCACGCCAGCAGGAGCTCATCCGCGCACTCCACATGTCGCCACTGCCCAAAGAATCCGGATATCTCGGCCTGATTGGCGGCTCGGCGCAAACCGTATCCATCGAAGGCCGGCGCCTTGCCGTGCAGAGCCAGGTCTACTACATGCTCACGCGCGACAAGCCCATCAATTACCTTCACTGGCTTGCCTCCGACGATACCCATATCCTTATTGAAGGCGGCCCCGTCGACTACTACATCTTTCACCCGGATGGACACGCGGAGGTCGTCACCCTCGGCCACGACGTCACCGCCGGCCAGCGCCCGGTCGTCGCCGTGCCTGGCGGATGCTGGAAAGCGCTCCGTCTGCACAAGGGTGCGCAGTATGCGCTCATGGCCAATGCCCTCTCGCCTGAATTCACTCCGGATCGTGTGCGCATCGGCGAGGGAGCCGGATGGGTCAGCCGTTTTGCGGGCACCGCACCGTGGGCGACGCCTGAAACGCTCAAAGCCCTTATCGGACCGAACTGGGTTCAGTAGCGGCTATTGTCGATTCTTATGCTGACCACGCCGCGCGATTCGCACGCCCTGATGTGATGTACCCCATATCCACGGAGATGCCGCGCACGCACTGCAGCAGATGATTGGCAATCGAAGGCAGCTTCTGCGCGGTCACGCGAAACGATGGCCCCGAGATACTCACCGCCGCCACAGGCTGGCGTTGCGCGTCCAAGAGAGGCACAGCAATGCAGCGCAGCCCCTCTTCAAACTCCTCGTCGTCCACCGCGTAGCCGCGCCGACGAGTCTTTTCCATCTCTGTCTTCAAAGCTTCCGCCGTTTGAATCGTCCGGTTAGTGAACCGTTCAAACCTCAGCCGCTTGACCACTTCGGCGGCACGCTCCTCCGGCAGAAACGCCAGAATCGCCTTGCCCACGGACGTGCAGTGCACCGGGTTGCTGGCGCCGATGCGCGTAATCATCCGCACCGAGCGCGCCGGCTCGATTTTGTCGATGTAAATCACCCTCGACGCCTCAAGCACGGCCAGGTGCGCGGTCTCTTCGGTCTCGCCCACCAGCCTGCGCAAATGCGGTTGCGCCCGATCGCGCAAATCGTACTGCTCAATCGCGCGGTTGCCAAAATCGAACAGCCGCAACCCCAGACGGAACTTTCCGGTCGTTGTCCGTTCCACCATGCGGTGGCGTTCCAGCACCATCAAAAAACGGTGGGCCGTGCTCTTGTGCAACTGCAGCGACGCAGCGACCTGCGCCAGCCCAAGCGGCGTCTCGCTCTCGCCCAGCAGGTCCAAAACCGCAAATGCCCGGTCGAGTGCTTGGACTTTGTAGGTTCCTTGCGGGGCGGCGTCTCGCATAGTGGTCCTCCGTATCGTTCTTTGGCTTTGTCTCTAGCTTCTCAAGATATGGGACCCGTGTCAAGACGTGATACGCGCTGCTCCCCCTGCGGACCCAACCTCAGACCGCAGCTCTACCCTTTTTGTTTCAATTGGTTGCGTCTGTCTTCGACGATCGTCGCGCTTATTCCGGAATGATGTCGCCCTCGCCCGGAGCCAGGAACAGGTTTGCCTCAAGTCCATGCTGGCGCATATAGAGGTCGTAGTAGCGGCCCTTCATCGCGAACAGTTCCGCGTGATTTCCCCGTTCCAGGATCAGGCCGCCCTCCACCACCAGGATCTGGTCGGCGCGCCGGATCGTCGAAAGCCTGTGCGCAATGACAAAGGTCGTCCGGCCCTGCATGAGCTGGTTCAGTCCAGCCTGGATCATCGCTTCCGATTCTGAATCGAGCGAACTCGTCGCTTCGTCCAGAATGAGAATCCGCGGCTCGGCCAGCAGTGCACGCGCGATCGACAGCCGCTGCCGCTGCCCGCCGGAGAGCTTCACGCCGCGTTCGCCCACAATTGTGTCGTAGGCCTCCGGAAAGCGCTCGGCAAACTCGTCCACTCTTGCCGTCCGGCAGGCAAACAGAAACTGTTCTTCCGTCGCTTCAGGCCTTGAGAACATGATGTTCTCTCGAATCGTGCCGTCAAACAGGAACGAGTCCTGCAGCACTACACCCAACTGCGAGCGAAACGAGTTGAGGTCAACCGTGGCCAGGTCGATATTGTCCACCAGCACCGCGCCTTTGGTCGGCGTATGAAACGCGCACACCAGGCTGATGATGGTTGACTTGCCCGATCCCGACGAACCCACGAGCGCCGTCACCGTCCCCGGCCGCGCATCAAAGCTGATTCCGTGCAGAACCGTCTTCTCCGGCGTATAGGCAAACTCCACATCGTCGAACCGGACATTGCCTTCAATCGGCGGCATTTTGTTCGCCCGACCAGGCGTCTGGTTTTCTTCCAACTCCGACATGATCTCGTTGGTGCGGTCCAATCCCGCAAATGCTTCGGTCAGCTGCGTGCCGATATTCACGATCTGAAACACCGGCGCAATCATGAACGCGAGAAACATGTTGTATTGGAAATAGACGCCCACCGTCCACGTATTGCCGAGCACGCGATGGCCGCCCAGCCACATCACAATCGCGGAAACCAGCCCCAGCACCGTCGTTGACGCCGAGCCCAGCAGGCTGGTCATGGTGAGCGACTTCATTACGTTGTTCAGCAGCTTTTCAACGCCGCCGGCAAACACGTGCGCCTCACGCTCTTCCGCGTGGTAGCCCTTGATCACGCGCACGCCGCCGAGGGACTCCGTGAGCCGACCCGTCACTTCCGCATTGATCTTGCCCCGCTCTCTGAAGATGGGCCGAATCGTCTTGAACCCGTACTGCAGCACAAAGACAAACACCACCATCACCGCGAACACGGTCAGTGTGACTTGCGGGCTGAGGTGCAGCAGAAAAAGAAACACGAGCACGGCCGTGAGCATGCCGCCCACAAAATCCACCAGGCCTGTGCCCACCAGGTTACGCACGCCTTCGACGTCCGTCATGATGCGCGCCACCAGCGCGCCCGTGCGGTTTTCGTCGTAGTAAGCCACCGACAGAAGGCCCACGTGCTTTTGCACCTGACGCCGCATCTCGGCGATCAGACGCTGCCCTGCTTTTGACAGCAACTGCGTCAGCGAGAACGACGTGATCGCCTGGACCACCATCGCGCCAAAAACAATCGCAATAATCTTCGGCAAAAGTTCAGGATGCGGATGCGCTGGAGACAGCACCTTGTCCAGCAACGTCTTTGACGTCCACGGCAGCACGAGGCCAGCCATGCGATTGACCACCATCAGGCACATGCCGCCCGCAATCAGACCCTTCCGTGGCCCCACCAGCGCACGCACCTGCGGCCAAATCTTTTTCAGGTCAGGCTTCTTCTTGGGTGGTTCAGCTTGTCCGGCCCGGGCTCCGCGCCCATGCGGCGAGCGCTCTGCGCGCATGCCCATGCCCATCCCGCCGCGCATTGTCCCCATTTGCTTAGACCTTCCCTGAACGCCGTGCTGCGATAAACGACCGTACGCACAGGATGACGTAGATCAGCATCAACCCCGCCATCGTCACTTGTGAACCAAGCGCAATCGCATCCGGAGCTACGCCTAAAGAGCTCGCATGAATGTAGCCATACACCGCGCGACCGCCAGCGCCCAGAAATCCAAGCAAAGCGAGCGTGACATTAATGTGCATGAAGAGCTTGCGCCGTTTTTCATCCGGGCTGATGGCCAGATACCCGAACAGGCCGAGCGCCAGGCCAAACCATGTGGGAATCAGCGCCGTTTGATGGATCCTGCCGGTGCCAAGAAATCCCGCAAGCCCGAGAACACACAACAGGAGAGCGAAAACCAGTGTTACTTTTGCCACGCAAAACCTCCATACGGATGCATGGCAAGGATATCAGTTGTGCGCACCCAATTCCCCACCGGCAGACCCCTCACTCAATAGATGCACGCCGCAGGTCCCAGGACTGTATTTACTGACCCATCGGGATTGGTATCCCACCGTGGCTGACGTTGGATGAGCGCCGGGCGAGGTGTAGACTTTGTTCGTTCCCTAATCGTCAAGGAAGGCGGCCCTCCGTTTTGGTTGGGGCATTGACGGCAATGATGAAGGCGCAGGTATGTATGTACGCGGCGATGGCCGCGATTTGCGCCATAACCGGTGCGGCGCCGATTGTTGGTCAGACGCCGGCCGCGCCGGGGCAATCGAGTCCGCAGTCTGCCGCGGAGCCGGTCTCGTTGGATGTGGCTGTTCGCGACGGGCACAACCGGCCGGTTCTCGATCTGAAGCCGGAAGAGATCTCGGTAACGGACAACGGCAAACCGGCGAAGCTGACCGATCTTCGATTGGTGAACGGGAAACAGCAGGATAAGCCGCTGATCACACTGTTCTTCGATCGCCCGGGAATACCGGACAGCAAGAAGCGGGACGATTTTGTGTACGGAGGGTCGGGATCGCAAGCACGGAGGACAAGCCGGAAACAGCAACAAATAGCGACGAAGTTTCTTAGTGCGTTTCCCAGCCATGGATTTGAGTTTGCTGTCGTGGACGTGTGGGGGCGGCTGCAGATTCAGCAGGAACCTTCAGACGATCGCAAGGTGATTATGGAGGCTATTTCGGCCGCGGTGGAACCCGGGATGTATGGGAAGAGGTTTACTGAGAATGCCGTCGAACAGCGCCTGATGCAGATAGCCAAGACAGGGCAGGATGCAACGGGAAAGGCAGCGGACGCGAGGGAGCGAACGCTGGCGCGTTCGATGACCGCTGCGCTCGAGGCATCGAGCCACATCGCCAAAGATCAGCACCTTTCTCTGTCGCAGTCGTGCCTGATGGCGCTGGTGCAAGGACAACAATCGTTACCGGGACGCAAGGCAGTGGTTTATTTCGCTTCGTCGCAAAATGCCGCCGGCGAAACCGGGGCCAGAGCGGGCAAAGACAACCACGCCCAGGATGCGCTCCGTTCGATTATCGGCGCGGCGAATCGGGCCGGTATCAGCATCTATGTCGTTCTGCTCGATCAGTTGGAAGACACGGACCAACTTGCGGCCACATCCAGCCTGAACGGCATAAAATACGGCACCGGATCCGGTAGTGGCAATTTATTCGGCGGCGTGAACCCTGTCGGGGGCGACTTGTCCGCCATGGCAATGGCAGGCTCTTCGTATGCCGGAACGAAGCGCGTACTAGCCGCGCAAGAGAATATGAACATGCTGGCGAGGCAGACCGGTGGCGATGTGTTGAACGGGAGCGGGAGCATGTCGGGACCGGTGAAGGATCTTGCCCGGAACCTGACGACATTTTACGAAGCGACGTTTGTGCCGGCTTCCGATGTGGAGGACGGGAGCTTTCACACTACGGTTTTCAAGACCTCGCGCAAAGGAATCAGGTTGCGTACACGAACGGGGTACCTGGCGCTGCCACCGAGCGCGGGAATCTCCAATCCGGCGCAGCCGTTCGAATTGCCATTGATGGCGCTGCTCAAGCAGACGGATCTGCCCGGCGATGTGGACTACCGGGCTGGTGTGTTGCGGATGGGGCATCAGGACGAAGGAAACTTGGGTCTGCTGGCACTCGAGATTCCGGTGAGCGGGTTGCAGGTTCGCGAGGATGCGAGCACACATCTCAATTCAGCGCACCTTTCGGTTCTGGCAACGATCAAAGACAGCTCCGGGACCGAGATCGAGCGCTTTAGCGAAGACATCGCGCGCCGCTGGTCCGCCGAAAGCATCGCCAGCAGCGCGCCCGATTTTATATCGTTCGAGCGAAGCTTTGCGGCGCCACCGGGCAAGTACGTTCTGGAAACCGCGATCCTGGACAATAACAGCGGCAAGGCTACGGCAAGACGACAGACATTTGAGATTTCCTCCTCCCATTCCCTGCCCGAACTGAGTGAGTTGATGGTGGTGCGTGGGATCGAGCCAGCGGAGGAAGGGAGCGGCGAGCCGGACCTGTTGTGGGGAAACGAGCAGCGCGTGGAGCCGAATCTGTACGGCAGGATTCCGGCAGGCGGCCACAACGTGACTGTGTTCTTTGTTGCGCACGCTGACGCGAAGTCGCAGGAAACGGCGACCGTGAGGCTGGAGGTTCTGCGCGACGGGGTTTCGCTCAAGGGCGAGCCGCTGACCACTACGCTAAAAGCGGGCACCGAGTTTACCTCAGTTTTGAAGGGCTTTGCCATCAGTGCGGCCACAGACGGAAAGTACGAGATACGGGCGACGCTGACGCAGGGTGGAAAGTCCGCTGAAACGACGGGCACTTTCGAGCTGACGGGAGAAGAAGTCCGCATGGCCAGCGGCGGCGCGAGTGCGGCCACGGAACCACCTCTGGCGGTCAATCCTCCAGGATTCGAAGCTTCCGAACAGACCGTTGGCCGCTCGACGCCGGAACAACTGAGCCTGATTCTTGCGGATGTGCGCAAGAATGCGCTGGCGTATGGAGACTCGGTGCCCAACCTGATCTGCCAGCAGACCACAACGCGGTTGATTTATGCGCGCGGGACAGGGGATTGGAAACAAAAGGATTCAATTGTCGAAGTGCTGACCTACATGAACCACGAGGAAGACCGGACGGTGGTTGGCGGAGAAAAGAACCAAGTTCAAGAGTCCACGAAAAACCTGTCAGAAAAAGGGATGACTTCCAGCGGTGAGTTTGGCTTGGCGCTCAGCAACATCTTCAAGCCGGAGTCGAAGGCCGAGTTCACGTGGAAAGATCCCGGATTTCTGCACGGCGAGGTGGAGGAGGTCCTCGACTATCGCATCGCGCAGGAGAACGCGCCTTTCTTCCTTAACGCTTCCAACGTCTCGGCCAAAGTGGGCTATCACGGGAGTATGTATATTGATCGCGCAACGCACGGCGTGATGAGTATTACGATGATCACCGACGATGTGCCTAAAAAATTCCCAATCCTCAAGACAAGTATTCTGGTGAACTATGACTATGTGACCATCAACGATCATGACTACCTGCTGCCGGTGAGCGCGCAGGTGATCACAAAGGTAGCCGGGGACTCGTTGAGCCGCAACGATATCACATTCAGCAATTATCGACGGTTCGGATCGAGAGCGCGGATTGTGGGGATAGATTCGAAGGATGCACTGCAGTAGGAAAGGGAGCGGGCGGCGCGAGTTTCGCTCGCAACGCCCGCCGCTCGCGCAGTCTGCACAGGCCCTGACATTTCGGCTTGGGGCCCTGAAGTCGAGCCGGGCGCCAAGGTCCCGATTTTTGGAACTCGGATGAATGTTGAATAATTACAGGCTCATTGCTACCTTTGAATGCGCGCCGATCCACCTTTGGCGAACGCCTTTACCTGGTCCACCGTCGCCATGGTCGTGTCGCCGGGGAACGTGGTCAGCAATGCGCCGTGCGCCCAGCCCAGCTTCACAGCTTCCTCAGGATCCGCGCCGGTCAGCAGTCCGTAGATGAAGCCCGCGGCAAATCCATCGCCGCCGCCTACGCGATCCACCACGTCCAGTTCCGCCATCGGCGCCTGGTAGGTCTTCCCGTCGACCCACGCCACCGCGCTCCAGCTGTGCCGGTTGGTGGAGTGAACTTCGCGCAGCGTCGTGGCCACCACCTTGGCGTTCGGCAGCTTCCTTGTTACCTTCTCCATCATGCCGAAGAACACGCTCGGGTCCAGCTTCGACTTCGCAGCAACCTCGGGTCCAAGAATTCCCAACCCCATTTGTAGGTCTTCTTCGTTGCCCACCAGCACGTCAACGTTCTCAACAATCTTGCCGATCGTCTCCACGGCCTTCGCATCTCCGCCCTGGATCTTCCACAGCTTTGCCCGGTAGTTCAAATCGAACGACGTCACCGCGCCTGCCGCCTTGGCTTCCCTCATCATCTCCGCGGCCAGCGCCGCTGTGCTTGCCGACAGCGACGCGAACAACCCGCCGCAATGAACCCAGCGAACGCCCTGCGCAAAAATCGCCTTCCAGTCAAAGTCGCCCGGCTTCAACATTGCGCCCGCCTCGTTGCAGCGGTTGTAGAAGACCACCGGAGGCCGCACGCCGTGTCCCTGGTCGCTGAACACTGTGGCCATGTTTGGCCCATGCACGCCGTCATGCTTGAAGTTCTTGTAGATGGGCTTCACGCCCATTGCCCGCACGCGCTCGGCAATCAGATCGCCCACCGGATAATCCACCATCGCCGAAACAATCGCGGTCCGCATCCTGAAGCAATCAGACAGGTTCGCAGCCACGTTGAACTCGCCGCCGCTCACGTGAATCTTGCACTCAGTCGCCTTGCGAAACGGGATGATTCCCGTATCGAGCCGATGAATCAGTGCACCCAACGAGAGAAAATCCAGCTCGCCATCCTTGCGAATATTCAATCCATGACTCATCGCACTCACTCTCCTGATTTTCGTACGAGTTTTTCTAAAGTTTGAAAACTGCAGGAATTATAAACTGGTCTGACCACTTGAGGAAACTTCATCCGGCATTTCCCTCGAGCTTCGTGACATCCCCAACCACTTGCTCCGGCGTCCACTCGTTCCCAGGGTAGAACGCGGCAACCTTCCCGTCGGGACCGATCAGTGTAGTCGAAAGCGTGTGCGTGATGGAATCGTCCGCTCCGTGCGTGATGCCCACGTCAAAAAACTTCGCCATTTCGAGCAGAACCGCCTTGTCCGTCGTCGTCGCAAAATCCCAGTGCGCAAACGCCTTTTTGTCATCGCTGCCGATATAGGTGACCCCGTAGGCCCGCAACCGCTCCGGCGTGTCATGCTCCGGATCGAAGCTCACGCAAATCAAATGCGTTTTCCCATAAAGCGCCGGATTCTTGGCCAGGGTTGCGTTGATCACAGCAAAGTTGTGCGTCACCAGCGGGCAGAAGTTCGGCAGCGGGCAGCGGGTATAGATAAACGTCAGCAGTACCGCTTTGCCCTTGAACTGACCCAGGTGAATCGCCCGCCCGTCCTGGTTGCGCAGCGCGAAATCCGGCACATGGTCGCCCGGCGCTGGAACGTGATAAATCACCGAGGGCTTGTAATCCGGCTTGGCCTGGGCCACCACCACAATGTGATCGAGCACTACTGTCTCTTCAGAGCTCTTCGACACGAGAACATCGGCGGTGATCACGTCGCCCGGATGCAGCTCGCTGATGATGCTCGGATCTTTGAGCTGGTACGGCATCGTCATCGCATCCATGAAGCCCGGAATCGCCTCATGATCCAGCACCACGATGCCGTGCGGCGCATCTGTCGACACCACCTTGCCGCGCAGATGGTACACGGTCACGTTGGCGCCCGATGGGGAATTGGGATTCTGGCCCGAGTGGCACCCGGCCAGCACGAACAATGCGAAGAGAGTGAAAGAAAGCAGTCGGCGAATCACAGTGCAAGTGTACAACTGACGGGCACATCAACCCCTTGCGGTTCCCTGCCCGGGAGCTGTCCGGGACAGCAGGCCCGCTCGAAATCACCGGTCAATAAAATGCTCAGATAGAATGAATCTGCCGGGAGCGCAAGAAAACATGCCTGAGAAAAAGGAACAGTACAAAGTTTTTGAAGCCCTTGATGCCTACTTCGAAGTTGTCATGAAAGGCTTGAGCGGACTCGTCGATGGCGATCACTATTTTGAGACTTTTGCTGAAGACGCAGTGTTTGAATCCCGCTATCAGTTTCCGGGCTGGCCTACGACCATCCGAGGCCGGACCAATTTAGAGGCGAGTCTCGCTGGCTATGGCAAATCCATCAGGGTTCACGCCGCCGACGCTCTGGTTGTCCATCGGTCTGAGGACCCGCACGTCGTCATCCTCGAATACGAGGTGCACGGCAAGATTGTCTCAAGTGGCGGGCCCTACGAGAACAGACTCATCTCTGTGATCACGATTGAGAACAGAAAGATTGTTCGATGGCTTGATTACATGGACTCTTTGGCAGCCTGGACTGCATTGAATCCTCGCTAGAAGGCTATTTACTTTACGCAGCAGGCAGAGTTGGTCAGCCGAAACACGGCTAAAGCATCAACCACTCGCCCTCGTCTTCGAGAACGTCCTCAAGCTGCTTGCCGCAGCCTGCCGGAGCCGACGGTCCCGCGCAGCCCTTCTTGTCGACGGCCTTCATCCGCGTCACAAACTGGTCGTTGGTCTTCAGCACTTCGTCGTGGCACTTTTTGGCAACGGCCATCAGCTGTTCCCAGCTTCCTTCCAGAACCATCCCCTTGCCGGTCGTCTTGTAGTGCAGGCCGCTCTGGTCGATGATCCTGCTCATATTCACGCTGCCCTCATCAACTGCTTTGCCCTTCACCGACACGCTCAACTCAAGAAGCATCTGAAGACTCCAATTCTCGCTACTCTCCATCAGATACTTCCAAACGCCTTTACCCACTGTGACCCGAAGCACACCTACTCGTGAGTTGACTCACTTGGAGTGAGAATGTGTGCTGACTCACTAAGCTCACAAACCAACTCAAGCTGACGCAGCAGTAACTTGTGAGGACGCTCACTTATCGGCAGATTTCACTCCACCCTTGGCTTTCCTCGCCTATCCGAGTGATAGCAGTCACTGAACTCTGGTTAGACCACTCCTAACTTGAGTAACTGAACCAGTCCTGAAGAGGACTACACACGAGGATCGACGATGGCAGCCACCGCAGCGCACCCAGTGGAACATGCACCCGACAGCGCAGAGCACATTTCCTTCGATCTGTCTGAGCTCATCCGCATGTACGACTTCACCGGAATGGTCGTCGTCGTCACTGGCGGCGCAGGGATCCTCGGCAGTGAAATCTCGCGTGCGCTTGCAGGTTGCGGCGCGCAGGTCGCCATCCTCGATTTGAATGTCGAACCGGCCAGGGCGCTCATCGCCGACCTCGGCGAGCATGGCAAGCAGGTCTCGCTCTTCCCGTGCGACGCGCTCAACAAGGACAGCATCACCCAGGCAGCTCAGGCTGTGATCGCCCAGTTCGGCAAAATCGACTGCCTCATCAACGGCGCCGGTGGCAACAAGGCCGCCGCCACCACCAGCCCCGACCTCAGCTTCTTTGATCTGCCCGCAGACGCGCTCCGCTGGGTCTTCGATCTCAACATTCTCGGCACCATGCTTCCCTGCCAGGTCTTCGGCAAAATCATGGCCGAGCAGGGGCACGGAACCATCCTCAACATCTCCTCGATGAACTCCTTCAGGCCCCTCACCCGCATCCCCGCTTACTCCGGAGCCAAGGCCGCCGTGAGCAACTTCACCCAGTGGCTCGCCGTGCACATGGCCCAGGAGTACTCGCCGCACATCCGCGTCAACGCCGTGGCGCCCGGCTTCTTCCTCACCAATCAAAACCGGTTTCTGCTCACAGACAAGGTAACTGGCGAGCTCACCAAGCGCGGCAACTCCATCATTGCCCACACGCCCATGGCCCGCTTTGGCGAGCCGAAAGATCTTTTCGGCGCCGTCCTCTGGCTGCTCTCCCCTGCTTCAGAGTTCGTCACCGGAACGGTCATTCCTATCGATGGAGGCTTCTCCGCATACAGCGGTGTCTAAACTAAACCAGCCATAAAAACACCACGGCCGGAGGAGTCCAACTCCTCCGGCCGTATTTTGTGCCTGCTTTCAGGCGGTTTGCCGACCAACCGCGTCAGCGTTCCTTTTACTTCGCTCCGTTCACCACTCGCCGATGAGGACGAAGGGCGCCCAGTAGTACGGGAGGGTGTAGTCGGGCTGGGTGGGCGAAGTCTGGGCCGGCTGATCTTCGACGATGGGGCCGCGGGCCATACCTGGGGACGTCGAGGTGACTTTGCCCTGGAGCAGATCGAGCTGCGCATGTCGCAGTGCCTCGCCCTTGGGCGCGCCTGCACTGAGATATGAGTAAAAGTCGGCCATCAGCTGGCTGGTGCTCTGGTCTGCGATTCCCCAGAGCGTGGCAACCGTTGAGCGCGCGCCATTGTCGTCGGCAATGTAGGCGAGGCTTTCCACTTCGCTCCCGTTGCGCACGGGACCGAGACCGGTGTCGCAAGCCGAAAAGGTGGCGAGCCAAACGCCCTTGAGCGGGTAGAGAGACTTGTCACTGAGCTTGCCGTAGTCGAGGCGGCCAGTTTGCGTGAGGAGGTAGGTATTGCTGGCCATGTCATTGAGGACAAAATGGCTGGCGATATGCACGATGCGGCGGCGATCGTGGGTTTGTTCGAGCGCGTGCAGCTGCGATTGAAAATTCTGCGGAGAGAAGACGGCGGTGCCGGGATGCGCTCCGTCGTCAAGCAGGATGGTGGCGGGAATGGTTCCGGCAGCACCGTTCGGGCCGGTAGCGAAAGAGTTAAAGATCTCGACGCTGACATTGTCGAGTTGGGACAGCTTGTCGGCCCGCTGGCGGTTGGTGTCGCCGGCGGCAAGCGCGAGGAAGTCGTCGCTCTCTTCTTTGCTCCATCCGCTGCTGGGCGTTTCGAGAGCCTGGCCGAACTTCTGGATCAGAAATTCGTGCCCGTCCCAGAGGGCGCCCATGGGGATGTAGCGGAGCTGATCGCGAAGCGACCAGAGAAGCGTGAGGCGCGAGCTGGCAGCGGACAGCGCGCCGAGAATGCGGGGCGGAAGAAGTATGTTGTAAAGGACCAGACCTTTGCGTTGGATTTCTTCGAGCGAGATGTTGCGGTTGCGAATCGCACTGCGGAATCCGTTGATGAGCGGACGCAACTCGGTGCGCGTGTAGAACGTGCCGTCGGGGTGGCGAGCGGTGTCGAGGATGGTGGGCTGCGAGTTCTGGAAGATGGCGGTCTGCACGCGGTCGTCGCAGACGAGCACGGTGAGGTAGACAGCGTGCTCGCCGAGGGTTTTCTGGAAGGCGGCGAAGCCGTCAAGGGCAAGGATGGGCGCGTTGATGGGCTGCACGCCGTCAGGGGCTGCGCTTTGCTTGCCTTCGAAGGCGGTGACGTTCTGGTGATCGGTGAAGTTCATGAGGGCGCGAAGAGCCTGCGACTGTTCGTCGGAGAGTGTGCCGTCAGGGAAGCTAAGAACGCAGGGCCAGTCCTCGTCGCCACTGAGGAGTTTGCGTACCGGCATGCCGGGTTGAACTAGGCCTTGGCTGACGAGCACGCCGGTGATGACGCTGGCCTGCAGTTCGGTGGGCGTGCGCTCCTGCACGCATTTCTGGTCGCCGGGTTCGCACTCGCATCGGCCTGCCGGGCAGGTGTTCTGCTGCAGGACAACGGACTGGAAGGTGGTCAGGGGCACAGCGGCAACGCCAGATTGCACCGCGGCGTTGGTAGGGCGGTTGCGCTCGAGCACGACGACTTCGTCTTTTTCGCCGACCGTGACGTAGGCTGTGTTGCCGTCGGGGGAGAAGACGATATCACCCGCGGCCGGCAGCGGGATGCGCTGCACGACCTCAAGGGTGTGCGGGTCGATGCGCTTGATTTCTATGCCTCCCCCGATGAACACCTCGCCCTGCGGCGAGATGGAGATGCGTCCGTTGAACTCGACCAGAGAGAAGCCGAAGGTTTTAAGCGGCTGCAGGGTGAGGCGCGGGTCGTCAGAGACGCGGAGCGCGTTGATGACCTTGCTGGGGACGAAGGGGCAGCCGTCGTGGGGATAGTCAGGGCGCGAGCAGGTATCGGCGCCGTTGGTCCAGACCTGGGAACCGTCGGGCGAGAGGGCTACCTGGTCACCGACATTGGGCACGGACGCCTGAAGCTGGATGGCGCGCGCGCCAGGGAGATCGAATTCGACGAGCGCGTCGTGTGCGAACTTGTAGCCTGCGGCGCCTTCGACCTGCGGGCCGCCGCCCTGATAGTTAACGAACATGTGTTGGCCGTCGGGAGAAATTTGAATGCCGACGGGAAGGCCACCGGGATTGTCGAGACTGACGCGCGAGGGCAGCGGATCTCCGCCGGGGAGATCAACGGTGTCGATTTCGTGGCAGACGCGCGTGAGGTAAAGGTGCCGATCATCAGGCGTGAGCGCGAGAGCGTCAGTGCGGCCTATAACGGGAATGCGGCGGAGGATGGCGAGGCTGGCGGTATCGATTACGACGATGTTCTCAGTGATTTCGTTTTGGACGAAGCAGGCCGCAGAGTTGTTGTCGGCGTCAACGATGGCGTAGAGGCGACGGCCGTCGTGACTGATGAGCAGGCCGTGCGGCGCGTGCCCGACGGGAAGGGGCTGGACCGAGTTGGAGGCCGTGTCGATGACGGAGAGGGTGTCGGCACCGTAATTGGCGACGAAGAGGCGGGCGCCATCGCGGGTGATGGCGGCGGATTGCGGAGTGAGGCCGACCACAATGGTGCGCTGGGGAGTAAAGTCCTGCGCTGGTGCGAAGAGTGAAAAGTGGAGCGCCGATGCAAGGAGGAGAGAGCCGAAGAGACGCAGGCGCGGCATGATCGCAGCTCCTTGGGTTGGATCGAGGCCAGCTGGCTCAGAAAGAGAAGGTTATGCGGGCAACGTCACAGTTCCTTATACCACAGGTGAATCCTGGACGGAGTGGGCGGCATTGCTCTCTTGCTCCCCGTCTTTCTGACCACTGATCACAGACCGCTGCCCCTGATACGACCAATTCTCTTCCGCTTTGCGCTAGGATTGGTTTAGCTGATGTTCTTTGTTGTCTGAAGTCGAATCC
>Ga0302140_10002304_pt1 | contig 24821 bp, 34 predicted proteins | sample I_Bog_E1_1_FD_202095 | JGI IMG/M metagenome (GOLD analysis project Ga0302140, IMG submission 202095) | Peat permafrost microbial communities from Stordalen Mire near Abisko, Sweden - I_Bog_E1_1 | ecosystem: Environmental > Terrestrial > Soil > Wetlands > Peat | place: Sweden: Abisko, Stordalen... | reverse complement strand
TTTTGATATCTTCCATAATAATTATAGATTTTGTATTGGAAGTTTTCGTTGCTTTCTGACCCTTTGGTGGGTTTTTTATTGCCAGGAAAACTTTCTTCGCTGCCTGGGAAATTGTTTTTCGAGTTTGAATTTGCCTTTATGTTCTTGTTTTTGATGTTTTTGATCGTTTGTTTCACATTGCGATCCTTTTCCTGCTTTTTCTTCTTATTCATTGGTTTATCATCTTTCTTGAAAAAAATGCTTCCGCATAAATTCTTCATAATATCGAAAAGTGTCGACATTTCCTCTTTTTCGATAGCAAAGAAACGATGTGACCTTTGACCATCTTTGATTTTGCATTCGATGAAGACTTTTTTGGTAAAATTTATGAAATCATCTTCGTTGAGGATCTCTGTAGTCATTGCCATATGATTTGCATTCTTCAAATAATATGAAAGTTCGTTTTTATTCGGGTTTTCACGATCTCTGCGAAACAAATAAATAGCCAATGGATAGTTTTCCATGAAGATCTGATACCATAATTGGCTTTCCTTGATATTCATGAAATTTTGATAATATTTCTTCTTTTCCACTAATTCCTTAAAATAGAGCAGGAAAAATGTCATCACCAGAAAAAAGGGGTAAATGATATAAACATTGGAAAAATTCGCTTGGAGACCCGGCCTTAAAATGCAATAAACACTATTGAAGGTCAAAGATATAGAGGTCAAAAACCATTCCGACCCCAAAGAAAACACCATTTGTGTTATTGTAGTGAATAATCCAAGCAAAAGGCCATTTTCTTCGTTGTCTATTTGATCATAATACTGATAAATCACTATAGGATAGAAAAAGGACAACAGGAAGTTTATTACTTTCAAATGGTTCTCAAACTTGTAAATGAAGCCTAAGGATGCCCCGAAAATCAGGAAGAAGATCAAATTTAAAACTGCAGGTATGATTTGACCTTGAGTGAAGAGAATTATGGAGACGATTAAAGAGGACAACATGCCGAAAACTGCTATGATGTAGAGCTTTTTCTTGAGGAAAGGTTGCAGGAAAAGGTAATGGTCTCGACAGACCTTTTTGTCCTCAAATATCAACGAGAAAATTTTCATGATTTATTATTGTTAGCCGTGAAAATACAAAATTATTTAAAGTCTTGATAAAATATTCCTTTTAAAAGTTGTCAGTTTTTCTTTTTTAGCATTTTCTTTAATGGGAGCTTTTTCTCATAACACTAAAAAATTGCTTTTAATAAATAAATAGAGTAGAATTGTTAATACCCTTCGAACTTTTTCTCCATCTTCCCGAATTTTAGTATCATTAGCTAAAAACGCGTCCATGAACTTTTTCCTTCGGATCGTGTCAATAATCATATTAAAAGGCAATTTGTTAGGGATTTTACCACCAGCCATATTGCCATTGATCATATCTAAAGGAAATTCTTAAATAAATAATTTTTTAAAAGAAAACCTTTGAAGAAATTTATTAGAACTGAGGTGTTTCCGGAATTTTCGGTTTTTGCTTTGATTATTCCAAGAAATTCACCGAATTCAATTTGTCCAGAACCATCTTTATCAACTGTCGCGATGATCTTTTTGACATCTTCGGTGCTTTCTGCAATCCCCAAAGACATTAATGGTGTTTCCAATTGATTTATCCCAATACTTTCTATTAAAAACTTTAATTATTGTATATTTCATTTCACAGCAAACCTTTTTTTTCTTCATCCAATTGAACGAAATATTTCTTCAATTGCCTCAAATCCTTTAGAAATTATGAGTTTTTCTTTGGTTTTATTTTAAAATCGCAACTTTATCCGTGAAATCGATTAAATGCTCTTTGCCATGTTTCGCTAGCCATTTTCGTTGTCCACTATCGATCTTATAAAGAAAAAAGAATACAATATGTTTGAAAATCATATAAATTACAATTTTATTGTTACTATTTTTATACTTTTCCTTCCTTTCCTTCTTATCATCCATCAACTCCTCATATCCCTTTAAATGCAAGCCTTAATTAACATTGATTCTTTATTAGAATTATAATAGAGGAAATTCTTACCTTCTTGAATAGCTAATTCCTTAATGTATTTGTTAGAAATGCTTGAAACACTTGGTGTTTTTTCATTTATTTCATCTAACTTGCTTTTATCATGAATGCTGGAGATTTCATTGGAAGAAGAATTCATTTTCAAGAAAAAACAACAGAAAAACCAAAAATAATAATTGGAAAAGTTGCAATAAAAAAATTATTAAAAAAATATCAAAATGTATACAATATCTGAAATAAATGGCATCAAAATCTATAATCTTTCAGCTGGAAAAACACTCCCCCAATTCCTTGAAGAAGCCAACAAACGTAAGTCAAGTCTAAGATATGATCAGGATTTCCGTCGGAGAATCGAACTCATTCAAGATTTTGATTTTCCCATCGCTTCCACTCAAGTCCAAATGACTCCTGATCAATTATACATCATAGCATCCGGGATATATCCTCCCCAAATCAAGATCTTTGAAACTTCGCAATTGAGTTTGAAATGCATGCGAGGCATTGATTCCGAGGTGGTGAAATTCAACATCCTTGATGAGGATTATACAAAATTGGCTTTTGCCTGTGCCGATCGAACCATTGAATTCCATGCTCAATACGGTAAACATTATAAGACACGAGTTCCTAAATTTCCAAGGGATATGGTGTATAATGCTGCAAATTGTGATTTAACCATTGCGGCTGCAGGATCCGAAATATACCGAATGAATCTAGAGGAAGGGAAGTTTTTAAACCCATTGATATCATCTTCAGAAACAATAAATACCTTAGCCTATAATAAAAACCTTAGTTTATTGATGAATGGAGGCTCTGATGGTTTATTAGAGATTTGGGATTATCGACAAAGAGATAAAATCGCAGGGATTAGATTTTCAAGTCCTATTACCTGTTTAAGCATCAATGAAGATTCTCCGATTAAATACGCTGTAGGCAATGAGGCAGGTTTGGTGAGTATATTTGATCTAAGATATGAAAAGAGCATCATCGATTTGCAACATCAATATCATGAACCCATCAAAGGAATAACCTTTCATGATGCTTCCAGGAACATTTTATCTGCAGATAAGAAAATCCTGAAGATTTTCAATCAGGATAATGGTAAGATCTTCACTAATATAGAGCCGAAGGAAGAAATCAATTCTTTCGAAGTGGTGAAGAATTCAGGTCTTATCTTCATAGCATCGGAATGCGTGAGGATTGGCACTTATTTCCTGCCTGCTTTGGATGCAGCACCGAAATGGTGCCATTATATAGAAAACGTCACCGAGGAACTTGAGGAGGAGTTAGTGGATAAAGTTTATGATGAATTTAAGTTTGTGAGTCATGAGGATCTCGAAAAACTCAATGCCACGAATATGATCGGGAGCAAATATCTCAAACAATATATGCATGGATATCTCATGCATACTAAATTATATCAAAAGTTGGAACTTATCAATGATCCGTTCGCTTATGAGAAATATAGGAAGGAATTAGTCAAAAACAAATTAGAGGAAAAGAGGAAAAATCGAATTCTGGGTGATGGACACAAAAAAGTCAAAGTTAATGAGGAATTCTTAAAAAAGATGGAAGAGAAAAAAACAACTAATAAAAGACAAGTCGATGTTAAGAAGGAAGTGGTTGAGAGCGAAAGGTTCCAAAAAATGTTCCAAGACCCGAAATTCACCATAGACGTGAATTCGGAGGAATATCTTAGGAATAATCCACAAAGGAAGAGGAATCTTGTCGGGAGGGTTTTTAACGAAAATGATGGAAATGATGAAGAAAATGAAGAAAATGTCGAAGAATTTCAAGAAAATGACTTGGAAAATCATAGAAACCCAATAAAATCATCAAAGAAGATTAAAAAAGTGATGAAAATCAATGAGAATAAGATAACCTATCAGGAGAAATTGAAGGCCAAGAAGATGAGTGGAAAAAAAGGCTTTAGGAAAAAGAAAATGTTTTAATATTTAAAAAAAAAACGAAATTTTGAAAATAGAACAAATTAAAATAAATAAACCATGATAAATAAAATCAATTATTTTTAATAATTGCTTCATAAATTTATAATGTTAGACGAATCGCATTTGAACCTCAACAATTCTGTGGCAAATGATGTTAGTCGTGACAGCAATGACGATTTGTTCGTTTCTGTCGGTTACTTCATGAAAAATGTATTTTTTCTTTTTCTTAAAACCTTATATTTCCATTAAATTTTCATCATCCATTAGAAAAAAACTGATGACAAAAACTTCCTGAAAGTTTACCCAAAACAGAAAAAAAGTGTTAACATCACTCAAAGCAATAATTCTCAACAAAGGTCAGAAGATATGAAAAAAGGAAGCCTGATAATAGATTCATATTTTTCGAATACCAATACCAATGGCTTCTTTTTAAAAATGGAACCAAGTGAGATTAGTTCTTTTTAGAAATGTTTTAAATGCAATTTAAAGGGAAATATAAATCTCTTCCAATCAACGAAAAAAAGTTCACTTTTTATAACTTAGCAGAACCAAAGAATTCATTGAAATTCCCCTTTAAATGTGCTTGATGTTTCAATAAATATGTCTTAATTCCTTTTTTTAAGCCCAAAACAGTTTGCGGGAATCTTTGGGAGCCACTTTTTCTGAGTTCTTTTCACCTGCTGTCTTGAAAAAGCTCCAACAAGAAAATCCTGATTCCTATGAAAGTTTCCTTATGGAAGAAGAAAGGAAGGGCTCTATCAGAACTAACAACTACCTTCATAAAATTTATACAAAAGTAAAGCGGAAAGTTTTAAATTTATTGAATGTTTTTGAAAAGCAAGAAATATTATTTTATATAGCTAAAGCCGGTTTCTCTGTCAAGAAATACACATATACTACCAATTATATAATAACTGTAAGCTTTTTATTCTTTCTATTTATATATTATTTACCAATACAAGCAAAAGGCTTATTATAAACATCGGGTCTTGTATTTTCTCGAGAATTTCCTTTATTTATTGGAAACCTTCGATAATGAGCGTGGATATGTCAAATCTATAACAAATATTTATGATATAGAGAAAATCATGGTGGAATTCGCGAAGCCTAGAAGCCTTTTCCATTCTGTGCTGATCTTCGAAATGTGCAAAAAGTTCGAAAAAACTGCATCTATCATCAAAACCAAGATTTATGAGTTCGAAAACACTGCAGAAAGCAAATTCGATTTGGAGACTTTCCTCAAAAAAATTAAAGAAATTAATCGCGAGCTAAAAATTCATTTTAAATTATGTTAAAACTAATTGTTTTTCTATTCGTTTCTACTTTTTTCAAAATCACGAAAAAATGCCAAAAAAAAATTCTGTAATTTTGCTTGTTTTCTTCCTCATTTTTCTCAGTTTGAACGCTTCTACTTTGGATCCCCTCAATGAAAGTCCATCCTTGAAAAAGGAATCCCCTCTAAAAAAAGATGTCCCTTCAGGTTTTTTAGAACATACATCTTCAGTAGTGGAGGTAACCCGAAAAAGCTGGGCCGAAAAATTCGAGGAATCCTTTTATCTTTGCATTTTAGGTGCGATTCTCTTTATTTGTGCTTTCCCGGCTCTTTGGTTTAATGAACGTCGAGCTGTTCGGACTACAGAATTGATTACTGATGGGTTAAACAATTGTTATGAGCTTGATCCCAACATACTATCACCTGAAAAAAATGGAAAATTGGTGTATTTATCAGGCATGGCAGAATGTCCGGAGCCATTGAAAGATGAATTGATAGGGGTGACGATTGAGAAGACTTTGAAAATGAATAGGAAGGTGGAGATGTTCCAATATAAGGAAGAAACCAAGACTTCTAATCAAAGAGATATGATAGGAGGAGGAGAAACTACCATAACCACAAATAATTATAAATTAGATTGGGAAGAGATGGCCATTGATAGCAGCAAATTCAAAGACCCAAAATATGTGAATACGAACCCAAAATTCATTATAGAAAAGGAGATCTTCTATGCAAAAGCCAGCCATATAGGAGAATATGACCTCGCAAAACATCAACTCGAAAGTTTGGTAGGATTCAAGATTTTTTATTTACAAGAGAACAGCAAAAGTAACTTTTCTCTTGATTTCATGGAAAAAATCAAGGGGATTTCCAGTTTGGAGAAAATTTTTGTTGTCGAAAATTACATTTATATCAAAACAGCAACTGGGAATGAGAATCAGGATTCGATCGGGGATCTAAGAATTTCCTTCCAATATGTACCTGAAGAAAATATTTCATTAGTCAGTGGTTTAAATGACAAGTCATTTCTACCTTATTCTATCAAGAAGAAAGGTTTTAAGGAAATCGAAGAAACCAAGCCTTTTATTGAAAAGCCTGAATTGAATGTGAACCTCGAAGATGAAGAAAGCGAAAATTGTTGTTTGAAATGTTGTCCTTGTTGTATTTGTTGCATTTTTTGTATAGGAATCGATTCCCTATGTAAATCACCGACTACCATTAATTGGTTATTCGAAAAACAATGCACTAAAAATGAAATTTTCGAATTCAAAGAAAAGGAAAATAGACTTGCAACATGGTGTTTGAGAATCGGAGGGTTTTTGATGATGGTCTTTGGCATTTCATTGTTTTTCTCACCAGTTTATGAGATTTTGCAGATTTTACCTATTTTGAGTTATCTTGGAAAATTGGTGGTTTTTATGTTCGCTTTGATAGTGTCGATTCCTTTGACTTCTTTGATTATTATGATGGCATGGTTAAGTTATAGACCGAAGGTGGCGTTTATTTTTTTCCTAATAGTAGTGGTGTTTGGGGTCTTGCTTTATATTATATTAAGGAAAAATGCAGACTTGCCTGAGGGATTTTAAACTATTAATAAGAAATTCAGAAAATTTATATTAAAAAAGATCAAATGTTTATTTATTTAAGTTATTTTTAATGAAATAATCGTTAAATAATTGCGAGGAGTTGATGGAGATTGGGCTTGAAAAGCCAATGTTGGTTTTATCATTAGTTTTATTAGCACAGCCATCGATATTTATATTGTTAATTGAGGACACATAGGTTTTGGCTTCGTTCGATTTTTGATGTTCTTGAGGAGTTAAAGTAAACGGTTGGGCATATTGGTCTAAATTGAAAAAACTATCAGTGGACTTATATCTATTTGAATCATAATAGGTAAATTTGTTATCATTTGTAAAATCCCCATAATTTTTCTCTTTTTCATAATCTCTACCAAGTGCATTGAGATAACTATTTTTTTCTATTTGTTGCAAATTAGGGGTAGTGTTCACTTTGGTGAATATGTGTGTATTGATGAAGTGTTGATTTGGAGTATTGGACTCTTTTTTCAGATTTTCGTTCAAACCCAAACCCAAGAAGATATTTGAACTCGCGGTATAGGAGGCTGGATTGATCTTCAGGAATTTTTGGTAGGCCTCGAAGATTCGTTTCCTAAAAATATTCAAAATTACTTGGAAACAAATGAAATAATTTTACTCTTCCTTCAAAATGTTGCCAAGCCTCCCGAAAAGCTGATTTTGGATATTTTGTTGTTCTTTTATGATGAGAAATAAATTATTTTTTTCCTCCTCTGTGAGTTTTTTAGTTACTTTCGTTTTCTTCGTTTCAAAATCCATAGATGAACCTTTTCTTTGATAAGATGATAGTTCCAAACTATGGTTGTTGCGGTGTTTCTTAAAATTTATAATATCTCTGTCGTTTTTCACAAGTTTATCTTCTTGCTTCTTATAGAAAATTTCATCCTCGTTGCCCAAATTGCCTGGATCCAAGCAACTCATCGTCACATAACTCAACTTTTCAGTCATATGATGCAAACTCTCAGAACTCCAATAGATTTGATCATTGATTTCATCCATATATTTAGTTTGATCGTTAAGTTTTTTCAAAAGGATATCCCCTCTTAACTTGTGCTTGATATTGGTTGTTTCCAATCTGGTGATTTCCTGCTTTATTACATTTTGGCTATCTATGTAAATTTCTTTTTCCCTATTGATGATTTTGATCCTTTCTTTGCATTTTTCTTTTTCTGACACCAAAGAATTTTCTTCTTCAGTCAATACTTTTAAGAAAATAAATTTAATCAGAATTTTTGGTGTTTTTATACAATCTTTCTTCTTTTGGATTTTGTTTTTTTCCTCCTCGATTTGGAATTCCTTTTTTTTCAGGAGATTATTAAATTTCTTTAGTTTATTTTCTTGAATTCGTATCTTCTTCTTTTCCTGATAAAGCTCGTAATAGATTCTCTCGATCTCTTTGAAGTTTATTTGATTAGGATTTATAGTGTTATTTGATTTTGGGGGTTCTTCATTCGAATTGAAAAATCGCTTTTCTTTATTATTTTCATTATTCAAAAGAGCATTTCCTGCTTTTCTTGCCTTTTCTTTATAAACTTTTTTTCCTTCGGACACAAGATCAATGCCTAGATCTTTTATTTTTTGAAAAAATATCAATTTTTACCTGAAACCATCGGTTTTTTCTTCAAATTGTTCAGATTTGAGCCTTTTTAGATAATTAAGAAATTTTTCAAGAAATTTATGAGTTAAATACCTTTTATCTCTGAGATGGACTTAATTTCTTCTTCAAACGAGATCTTCAGATATAAATATCCAATTAATTTGTCATTTTTCTCATTTTCATTTAAGAGAGTCAACTTCCTGAAATTTGTCAATAAAGGGTTATCCAATGAAAGTGATGAATGTCCTATCTAAAACCAAATAAATAAAATCTGCCAGAAATTTTATTATTTTATTCTCACATATTTGTCAGAAAAAAGGAAGTTGCTCTTATGAAAAAGGGTAATCATTAAATGATTTTTTAGAGGAACATTTTTATATTCAAAGGACTTTACATTTTAATTCAATAAAAATCAAATAATTTATGAAATACCTCATTGAAAACTGCATTATATGGTTCTCTTTGAGATGTGGTCATAGTTTTCTTGGTTTCACTGCCGATTTTGATCGATATATAAGGAGAAAAATCGGGAATTTTCAAATTATGAGTGATTTCGATCCTTTGAATCTGGATTTTTAAAATCGGGTAAGTTTCAGATGAGGGCATGTTTTGGTTCAAAGAAGCAAATATCAAAGCAGGGAATTGCTTGATGCTGTTTAAGAAGTTATTTTCTTGATTTGAAGCATTTGTATTCATGAAGAAATTTTGAATTTGAAGGGATTAAATAATAAATGCAAATAATTTATAAAATTGAGTTTATTTTAATGAAAAAAATAATCATTTTTTGGAAAAAAATTCGCTTTTTGGAAAATAAATTCATTTTTTGGAAATTTATTTTTTTGGGAAACAAAATTTCTTTTTTTGGAAGAAAAAAAAATCACATTTTTGTAAAAATAGTTCCAAACAAAAAATTTTCTTCAATTTTTAATCGAGAAATTCCTGTTAAGATTTCTCCAACCATTATAAAATTATAATTTCTCAGATTAAATTTTCTTAAAATTAAAACAAAATGTTTGAATTTATTTCGTTTTTTCTTTTTGAAAGTTCGTTCTCCTTTTAATTCAAATTAATGTCAAATTAAGACTTTTTAAGATTTATTTTTTATGAACGCGTCCTTTTATAATGTTCTAATTAATTTTGCGTTTTTTTCGTGCTTTCGTCTCAGAACTAAATTTCCCCCCTATCAGACCTCTATCCGTCCAGGTGCTTTTCCTTATTTTTATTGGCCTATTCCCTACATATTTCCCATTCATTTCGCTTAACGCCTTCAAATATTCTTGAGGATCCATTAAAGAAACAAAACCATAGCCTTTTGTCTTTCCGCTTCTTTTGTCCCTTATCACCTAAACGTGAATTAGTGTTAAAAGTGAAAAAAATAGTACTCTGGCGCGATGGAAAGAAGAATACTTTCTGAAGGCTGTTGCCAAAACTTCATCATTCACTTCATTTCCTAAATCTCCACAAAATATTCTGAAGTCGTTTTCCGGCCAATCTTCCAAAGTCTTATCTTCCCAGGATTCACCTTTTGTCTTGAGGGTAACATATGTATTCTTAATATAGAAACCTGCAATTTTTCGTAAAGTCTTTTGTTTTTTCTTCTTGTCTTTGGCAGACTGTTCCCTTTCTTGTTGATTTTTTTTCTTGGAATTATCATTGGCATTTTGACCTTTGGTAGGCTCTTTTTCACATATCCTAAAATTAGTTTAAAGAAACAATATAAACATCATACTTAAAGAACTTATTTTCCCATTGTTTATATTATCATTTTCTGTATAAAATGGCATAATGGCTTCCGGTTGATTAGGCATCATTAGGCCATCATTGAAATTGCCAATATTCAAATTCAAATTCATATTTGGTGGTTGGATATTCATGGGATTCAGAAAAAAAGCTCCTTCATTAGGATAATTGGGCATTAATAGTGGATTTTTCAAGAGAGAAGTGGGACCGGTGGAAATCAATGGAGTGGGAAAAATTTGATTGTTTTGGGGGGGCTTGGGAAGAACAGTGGGAAACGGTTCGACGCTAGATTTAATAGGAATTTGCTCAATAATATTTTTCTTATTTTTAACTAATTCCTCTATTTTTTGGAGAGACTTCAAAATGGAGGGGTCCATATTTTTGATTTTTTTTTTCTTTGATTCAAATTATTTGGAAAAAAAAATTTTAAATAATTGAATTTGTAATTTTAATTTTCATCACAGCTTTTCATTTTTTCAAAAATTGAGCAATCCATGGATGTTTCAAAGCCTCTTTAGGAGTTAATCTTTTTTCAGGAGTTGGAGTCAAAATTTTGGCTATTAAATCCACTGCCAATTCTGGTAAATTCTTCAAATCATCCTCTGGGATATTATTGAATCCTTTATCTATTTGAGTAATTAGTTTATCGAGGCTATTAATTTTAAAATAAACTTAGTTTTTCCTTGAAGGGATAATTTTTTTCTCAAATTAAAATAAAATTACTGCTTCGTGATAATAAATGGTTTTTTTCCAGAAAGACATTCATACAAAATAACTCCAGCAGCCCACATGTCAACAGGCTCTTGATAAGCTCCCCCTTGATATATTTCAGGAGCCTTGTAAGCAGGTGTTCCTGTAGGCGTCCACATGGCAGTTGAGGCTTCATTGATTTTAAACCATTTTGAAACACTGAAATCAATGATTTTGATTTGGAAATTGTCAGCAATCATTATATTATTTGGATTGAGGTCTCGATGACAAATTCCTTCTTGATGCATATAACATAAACAATCGAAAATTTGTATGAAAATATTAGCGATATCGGTTTCTGTTTGAATATATAGAAAAAAAGGTAATTTTATTAATAACCTTTGAGGTTTTTCTTCAGAATAAAGTTTGATAAAGTTTGACATTTTAGATATTCCATAAGGATTCTAACTGCTTTATGCTCATTAACAAAGAAATTAAAGACTTTTACAATGTTAGGGTGCTCTAATTTCTTTAAGCTCTCGTATTCATTGCGACACTTTGGAAATAATTGAACAAAATAGATAGAAAAAAATAGAAGATTTACTGTTTCTACTATTTCTGGGTCCAAATTCAAAATCACTTTGCATGCAAACTCTTCTTTTGTCTTTCTATGCATTACTTTCATCACATATCCATGTTGACCCTAAAATCAGAATTCGGAATATGAGGATTTTTTTATATTATTAAGACTTCTCCTAATTTGTCAAGATCCTCATAATTTTCCTCAAATTCATCCTTTTTTGTAAAATCTTGTTTGGTTATCATGATGTGCGGAGTGTTTTTTTTCCGCTCGGTCGATTTCTTTGAATGGTCGTTGTTTTTAAAGCTACTCAAAGAAAGCTTAATATTAAATTTCGAATTAAAGATAAACCCGAAATCCATAAAAAACAAAATTATTTTTAATTTATAAACTTGAAATTTTGCTCATATTTTCCAAAAACTAAATATGATCAAAAAAACATAAAATTTCAAAATTCACACTTTTTAAAATAAAAAAACCTTGAAAAAAAAAACTAAAAAACAGTAGTTATAACTTTTTCAAATGTCAACACAACCAGGGCCACGTGAAAGCTTGATTCAATATGAAGAGCCTATTGAAATCAATCAAGCAGCAGAAACAGGCAAAGGCCAACAAGGAGCTGGAGGCTTGAAGAAAAAGGGAGTGAATTTGCCTCCTTTGGAAACAAAACCAAGCACAGATGATATTCTAAATGCAATATTACCTCCCAGAGAATGGGATCAAGAAGGAAAACATTACATCCAATACGTTTCACATAACAGTGCTTCTAGAGAGGATGTCGCCAATCTGCAAAAATTGCTTGATGAAAGATTGTTGGCCCGACAAGCCAGGTTTTGAAGATTTGATTTCTTTATAATTTAGAAAAATAATAGGGAATCAGGAATCTGTCCAATTAGAGAAGAATTGCATAGTCAAGCCTTTGATGAGATTATTAGACAAGTTACAATAGATTGTCCAGAAAGAGGACTGCTTCTAATGAGGGTCAGAGATGAATTAAAAATGACAATCGCTGCTTATCAAACTCTTTATCAAAGCTCGGTGACTTTCGGAATGAGGAAACAATTGCAATCGGAACAAGGGAAATCCGAACTAGAGGCCAAGATTGAGGAATTACAAAAAAAGAAGGCGAAAATGGAGGAAAAGGTTTTGAGTTTATTTAAATAATATGGTTTTTAGGAAAAGATCATGTTTTAAATTAGAAAATTTCATTGCAAAACAAAAAAGATGCTACTGAGAAAAGGATTCAGGAGAGGAAGGCAATTGATGATGGCAGAAGAAAGGGAGAAATCGAGTTTTTGAAATATCAAGGATCTCATCTGGAGAACTTTTTGAAATCCATAAATTCTGATTTTAAATAAAATATTTGTTTTGAGATATATTATTAGTTTCAATGCATAAACATGAAATTTCAAAAATCATTAAATTTTTTCAATGCTTTATAAAGCATTGTGTTTATTTATCATTATATAACAAAAAAAAATTAAAATAAATGATTTATTTTTAGAAAATTATGATGACCTCCCAAAACAAAAACTAAATTATATATAATTCTGATCTATAATAGTCTATAATTAGATAATATTATGTCGAATCTTTGGATCCTTAAATAGCGTATTCCGAAAAGATATTATAAAAAAAATATAAAAAATCTCAAAATGGACTCCAAATTTAAGATTGCAAAAGATCACTTTCTCTTCACGAGCGAAAGCGTGACCCAAGGTCATCCAGACAAATTGTGCGATTTTATATCTGATACCATTTTGGATGCCTGCCTCGAACAAGATCCAGATTCCAAAGTTGCCTGTGAAACCTGTGTAAAAAACAACATATGCATGGTTTTCGGCGAAATCACCACAAAAGCCAAAGTGCATTATGAACAATTGGTACGCGAGGCCATCAAAGAAATAGGATACGATGATTCAGCCAAGGGGTTCGATTATAAGAACGTCACCGTGATTGTGGCCATTGACCAACAAAGTCCCGAGATCTTCGAATCTCTTCACACTGACAAGAAGCCAGAAGAAATTGGGGCAGGAGACCAAGGTTTGATGATCGGATATGCTTCAGATGAGTCCGAGTTTTTGATGCCTTTGACCCATATTTTCGCTTCCCAAATTTGCGAGAAAATGAACGAATGCCGCAAAGACAAAAGCATTCCTTGGATGAGACCTGATGGTAAATCCCAAGTCACTGTTGAGTACAAGAGAAACAAAGATGGTCACTTGGTGCCCTTGAGAGTTCACACGGTACTGATCTCCTCACAACATGATGATGCTGTCGCTAGAGATGAATTGGAGTCAGATTTGAAAGAAAAGGTCATCAAAAAGGTCATTCCTCCCAATCTGCTCGATGAAAACACCATTTATCACCTCAATCCTTCAGGAAGATTCGTTTTAGGAGGACCTTATGCTGATTCAGGCTTGACTGGTAGGAAGATCATCGTTGACACTTATGGTGGATGGGGTGGACATGGAGGTATTTTTAATTTTTGAACGCACTAGATTTTTTTCTTTAAATTTAGGTGGGTGTTTTTCTGGCAAAGACCCGACCAAAGTCGATAGATCTGCAGCTTATGCGGCTAGATGGGTGGCTAAATCACTGGTTAGCAATGGGTTTTGCAAAAGAGCTTTGGTAGAAGTCGCTTATGGTATTGGTATTGCCCATCCAATTTCCTTGATGGTCAATAGCTATGGAACTGTCAATGCGCCCTTTACAGATCATGACTTACAGGATATTGTGGTCAGGAATTTTGACTTGAGACCTGGATGCTTGATTCGAGATTTGGACTTGAAAAAACCAATCTACAAAAAAACTGCAGCATTTGGACATTTTGGAAGAAATGAATCGGAATTCTTGTGGGAGAGACCAAAGGAACTGAGTCATGAGAAAAAGAGTAGTCAAGAATAAAAAAAATTTGCATAGATCTCTAAATTAAGTGAGATTTATTTATTAAATAAATATTTAAATTGGACCTAAAAAAAACGAATAATTATGATGATGATTTAAGAGCAAATTAAATTAAATATCAGCACCACAAAACATGGCTAAAAGGTCGCTTTCTTCGGTTCCCTTCAAGAAAAAATGTTATCGTAAAATAATTTTTTCAGGTTTTAAGACTTGAATTATAGTTGATTTAATCGTATTGAGAGGAATTTCTTCAGTTATGTCAATTTGGACAGCTGAAAAAATTAACTTTGTGAAGTATTCACAAAGATCATCGAGAAAAGTGTCCTCCCCATCTTCCTTAATATATTTGGAGAGACAAATTTTGCATAATTTGAAAATTTCATCTTTAGAAAGCATACCGTTTCCGTCCTCATCTGCGATCTTATTAATTTAAATTATTGAAATTTATATTTTAAAATATAAAATAAACAGACTTTAATAAATAAATCGATTTTTTCTTTAAGATTTTTGGCTCGAATGATCACCATCAAATTAATAAACTCCTCCCAATTAAGAAATCCTATAATATATCAAAATAACAAGAAGAACAATTATATTTATTTTACCTGAATAATTAAAATCAATGGTATTGAATATTCTGATGGCAAGTTCCTCACTTTGAACAAAAACTTGAAAAATCCCAGTTCGAAAGGTGTAATAGTCCAAACCATCATCAAGATCTATTTTAATAATATATTTTTTTTTCCCTTTTTTAAGAATCTTACTATAGTTATCATAACGTTGAGATGTCACTTCTTGCAAAACTTTGTAAAGAATGTAAATTGTATGAATTTCCTTTCGTGTTAAATGGGTTTGCTTAATGAGATTAGGGATGTTTTGTAAAAACAATTCAAGGTTTTTTGACTTCAAAATTTTCATATATTGCTTTTTAGTCATAAATTTCCTTTTTTAAAATAATTCATATAAAAATAAAATATATTTAAATTTACTTGATATTCTTTTCAATTATGCTAACTTTTTCAATCTGATTGTCAGGGGTTTCTCCGACATTATACTCCAGTTCATTTGAAGTATTTGAGGGAGCTTGTTCGTTTTCAGGAGTTTTTGAATAATTTTGAATTGAAACATGCGTAATAGGTATTTTTTTTTTACTATCAAGATTTTGCCATTTTTCCAAAATAATGTCCAAATGACGAGCAATTTTGTGCAAATCTTAACTTTAAATTAAGGAAAAAAAATACTCCACAAATATTTTTACTTGAAGCATCATTTAAATCAACATTTTTTGCATTTAATTTAATTGGAGCTTGAAAATCCTCGTCATCATTACCTTCGTTATTATCAAAGACGTTTTTGCTCGGGAGAGTGCCATTTTTATAATATTTATATATTTCACAAATTTCATTATAGGTCTTCGATCTATTCAAAGGCTTTGCTAAATTTTTTTTGTCGAAATATTCTGTTTTCCTTTTTGTGTTGGAATCTTCTTCTAAAATACCTTCAAAAACGTCTCCCAAAATTTCTGAGTGTTTTCTTGTTTTTCCTTTTCTAAAAAATAAATTATCTTTTGTATCATTAAATTTTTTGTCACTTCAAATCCAAATAGATTTTTTCCAAATTTTTGGAGTTCATGAAATCCACTCCACTGGTGATCACTTTGAGTGTGTCTTCATAAAGATCTCTATTATCTTTCTTTATAATTTCTTCATATATCTTCACAGATTTCATTGAAATAGGAGAAAGTCTATTGATTTCCCTTATGGGAAATTCCATCTGAGCTTGACAACTCAACATATTGATTTTTCTTCTTCTATCTTTGGTCAAAAAATAGATCCCTCTAAATCTTTGAGTAGAGCCTATATTAAAAAAAGGAGAAAAATTAATTTTAAAAAAAGAAATTTCATTTTTTTGAAGATCTCACTCACAATCAAACAGACTTCACTCAATGGAACTTCATAATGATTTTTGATGAATGTGCCATTTTTCAAATAGATAAAGATTTGCTTTGAGTTAATGTTGAAAAAATCAATCAAATTCAATTTTATTTGTTCAAACTCTGAATTTATTTGTTTATGGGTTCGAATTTCATTTGGCTAATTAATAAAGTAAATAATAAAAACAACAATAAAAACATTTATACATAATTTATTTGAGTGTAGCAATACTTCAACTTATTTTTGATCCCTTCATCCAAATATAAATTCTCCACAATTAAAAATATCCGTTTATTTTCTGAATTTGTTGCAACATTCTTTTGATTTAAGAATTTTGCTTTAATTTGATTATTAAGAAGCTCAATCTGCGTGATTTCTCTCGAATCTTTGTGAATGATCGAGTTCACCTTGAAATTTTTTTCAAAGTTCTCATTTTTCTGAAAAGGGTCCTGATTATTCTGAAAATCTGTGATGACATGTCTTGTTTGAATGTGTTTTGCAATGTTTGTGCAATGATGTGATTTCTCCATCACAATATTTTGTTCGAAATAATCTTTCAGACATTTTTCGGAGTACATTCTATAAGGATCGGAGTCATTGAAACATTTCCTATGAAGAAACTTCCTCTGTGCCTTCTTAATTTCTTCATCCTTTTCAAAATTCATTGTTTTTCCTAAGTTTTTTGAGTATTTCGTTCTTTTTGAATAAATAGGAGCAATTGGCAAAAAAAATTTATTTGTCTCTTTTTTCCTCTTCTCATAAAAAACGGTTTTCATTTTCATTAAATTCATTTTTTCTAATGAGCTTTTTTGAAAACAAGGCTCTTCTGAAATCTCAGAATATGGGGGTTTCACTCCATTTCTTTCACAAAGTTTAAACAAAGCGGATTTCGTCTTTATTCTTTGATTGTTGGGTTTTTCAGTTTGCAAGAAAGAAGTAAGGGTTTCTGGGTTGAGTCTGGAAGTATTTTTGGTGCTTTGGGACGTAACTGCTCGTGTGCCTTCCATTCTTGTTGATGTTCTGCTGAGATTTTTGCCGCTAAGCTTGAAATTGGTGTTTTGGTAATATTGTCGATAGAAAAATTTGGGAGATGACACATTTTTATTTGAAGAAAACAAATATTTGTCAAGAGTTTGATTGAAGAATTCCGGTTCTTGCTTGATACTAGGCCTTGATCGTTGTTGCCCTTCTCCAGTTTTTGGTTTTGAAAAAGTGGTTATTTGCATTATTTTATTCTAAAAATTGTTATGAAATCTGAAAAATTTAGGAAAATAAGAAAATATTTTATTTTATTTCCGGAAACGTTTATAAAGCAAAGAAAAATCATCTTATTTTAAATTAAATCTAAAGAAAAAAGATTTAACTCTCTTTCGCAAAACTCGCCCCCCAAATTTAAACTCAACATTTTCTTTCCTGAACTTATGGAACAACCAGGTACATAATTCCTTTTGCAATTTAATAAAACTTGTTCCCCTAGTACCAGTGCCACCAGTGCCAGTGCCAGTGCCAGAAAAAAAAGAAGAAGCCAAATTAGCCTTCGAAAACCAGCCAAAACTCTTCAACAAATGGGACTACACAGAAGTGAAAATAACCGACCCCTGCTTTACCGACTACATTGCCATTGCCCAAACCAAGACCCAAGTGTGTGTTCCTCACACAGCTGGCAGATACCAAGTCAAGAAATTCAGAAAGGCCCAATGTCCCATTGTCGAAAGATTGGTCGGATCTTTGATGTATCACGGCAGAAACACTGGTAAAAAGGTCCTTGCTTGCAGAATCGTCAAGCACACTTTCGAAATCGTCGCCTTGATGACCGGCAGAAACCCAATTGAAGTTTTTGTAAAAGCTCTTATGAACGCAGGAGCCAGAGAAGATTCCACCAGAATCGGAGCTGGTGGTGTTGTCAGAAAACAAGCCGTCGATGTTGCCCCTCTTAGAAGAGTCAGCCAGGCCATTTATTTCATCACTGTTGGAGCCAGAGAAGCCTCATTTAAAACCGCCAAGACCATTTCTGAATGCTTGGCCGATGAAATTTTGAACGCTGAAAAGGTCTGAGGGAGAGTTTTTTTAAAATTTTCTTTAAGAGGGAGAGAATTGGTTAATTTTATTTTTTATTTTAGGGATCTTCAAACAGCTATGCCATCAAAAAGAAGGATGAAATCGAAAAGGTCGCCAAGGGTAACAGATAAACATCACTTAATATATTCGTCGAGATATTTTATTTGAGATAAGAATTACAAAATTTTAAAACACCTAGAAGTTTTTCCTTTATAATTTAAGCAATTTTTTTCCTTTGAATATTATTAAAAACCTTTTTTTTTTCATTTTTTTTTCTATTTTTTTTTTTTTGTCTGGAACACTTTTTATTTTATTGCTGCAAAAAAATCATTATGGCACAAAAAAAGTAATTATGACATAATTTTATCTGAAAATTGGTTTTCTTAATATTTAAAAAAAAATAATTTTTTTGTGCTCGCCAACTGCAATTTTTAGTTAATTAAAATATGGTTTTTCAAATAACTTTTTATTATTTTTCTTTCTTAACTACTTAGACCTCTTTTCTTCTTTAATCCATCCATGTAGATCCATTCCATAGCCCGAGCAGGTGATAATAATTTGCAATAATGGAATCCCGCTGCTGCTGATATTAGATAATCAGTTGGAGTTCTCATCATAGGAGACTGCATTTCTATGTAGTACTCACCGGTGGTATCCTGCTTTTCGTCATAGGCTAAATAATGCCAGATCCAAAGTGGTCCAGCATTGTAAGGTCCTAAATCATCTCCAAATTGAATGTTTTCTCCATAAGTGGTAAATCTAGCAACAGTGTCTGCACCAGCATTACTCAAAGCATATTCATAAGCTTTCAAATTAATAGCAGAACAAACTGAGAACTCATCAGTAATATGGAAATCCACTTTGACACCAACATGTTCTAAGACTCTTTGTCTGGAAATCATCTTAGACTTTAGTTCATAGGCAGTTGCTGGATAAAATCCAGTGTCGAGATCATCTGTAATTTCATAATTGATTTCTGTCACTGTGATGCAATTCAATTCACAGTCACTTCCTGATCCATTTTGACATGAAGTGTTGCAAGTTGGCAAATGAACTGGTAAAATTTCCCAAACTTTATGGAAATTGTCATCCACATTTAAATTCACATTTGTGATGTTATATTCATCGAAGCCAGCCAGAATTGTTTGTGCATAATGGACCCATTGAGACCCATGACCACAGTTCAAAACATTTCTATTCACCAAATCCTTGTCTTCACATGAAGTTTTGAAATGATAGGAGCCTTCCAAATGCATAGCATCAATCAAAGGTCTCAGGAAATCTGATGAATCAGCCACAGCACTTTTCAAACTTTCTTGATTTCCATCTATGAAGTTAGCCATAAGTTGACTAATTCTATTATGAGCCTCATCTTCGCTGATTTCCGGCTTCAAATCGTTGAGCTTTACAAAAATGGGAGGATCTCCAGAAGCGAATTGCATATGAGAAGCTCCTTTAACCACAACAACTGGGAACTTCCAGGCTTGATCATTCTCAATATTGTCAACTGAATGATAGAATTGTTCTGCAATTCTGGAAATTCTGCATTGACCATCTAACTCATTGCCAATGGTCAATGTAGGGCTCAAAAAGTTTATTTTAGTGGTTCCGTCTTGGTTGATGCTTCTAATATTTCTATTCAGAAAAGACCCCATCAAAATCACACCATCAGCTTCAATATCCTTCAAATGCAATGCAAGGACTGTGCCTCCCAAGGAATGACCAGCATAGATGGTTTTTTGTGGCTCTGGCATGCCTTTGGCCTTCATTTCTGATAGCAAATCTTGGAGCATTGAATTAATTGTCAAAGGGTCTGGCATATTTAAGGTGAAGTCTGACACACCTACCCAGACAGAGCTTGAGGTTATGCTTTGGAGCTTGGAGAAAAGAGGAACATATTGATCAGGTGAAAGGGAAGCCCCTTGAATCATAAGCAAAGCAACAGTGTTGGATGATGTGTTGGGAGGGGAAAGAATCACTTTTGTGGCGGAATAAAGTGATAATGAAAGGAAAATGAGAAGAAAACGTTTGAGCATTTAGAAAATAAAATTTAGTTTTTTGGGATTTATTATATTTGTTTTTCAAGAGCTATTTACCTTATTTTATTAAAGATTCATAAAATTATTGTAGTTGTCTAGATTAGACATCGAAAATAAAAAAATATAAATTAGAAATTAATTAAAATAAAATTGTGGATTTTTAAGGGGGGAATTAAATTAGACCAGCATCTTTTAGATCAGTTATCAAGTAAGGTGTTTTCTTAGAAAGCAGCTCCTTGTACAAGTTGCAATAAGGCTTTTTTTATGGTCAACATTAAAAAATTAATAAATTTAGATTTTCAATACCCAACATTCATTTTCGAATTTGTGGAAATTATCTGAAACTTTAATTAGAATGCTATTGTCCGTTTTATTGAAAATCATAATGTCTGGATGATATTTCTGGGCGATTTCGGTGATTCTTGGATGGAAATCCTTATTTCTAACTTAAAAATTATCAAAATCAATTAATTTTACCTCTGGTTCCTGGAGTTTGATATGAGTTGAAAATTTCTCAGTGATTTGGAAATTATTAAGACTATCATTTATTTCGCTCACAAGTTCTTCGTTAACATTTTTCGCTGAATTCAGATGGTCGATGATTTCTGAAAAAAAGATCTGAATTTGATAAGCAACTATTTCATCTTGAGCGAGATTCTTCGTGGCATAATGCATCAAGACTCCGATTAAATTTATTGCCTATGAAATTTAAAAATCCTCAAAATTTATTTCATTATTACCTCATTAATATTTCCTTGAACTATTAATGTTATAATAAAAGAGCAAACCCTCAGACTCTGAATTCTGAAGAAATCCTTTGCCAACTTAAAGAAAAAATCCGTTTTCTTGCTTTCAAGCAAAATATCAGCTGCATAATAAGCCTCTTCAAATTTTTCCTCGAGTGACTTTTCAAAAAAATAGTTGGCAATCTCAGTATTTCTCGTTTGATTGATGTAATCATTCAGCAACTGGTCGCAATCGGCTGGGAGAATATTCAAATTCGGTTTATTTAACATACTTAAATTGTTCATTTTTTTTTGCAATTTTTCCTGAAAAATAACGCTTGAGTCTTTCAAATCTTTCAATGAAATTTTATTTGGATGTAGTTCCTTTAAACATTTATTAAAGAGATGAATCTTGATATATTCTGAAAAATCGTTGTTCGAAGGATGATATCTCAAAAAAATATAAAAATTTGAGAGATTCGGGGGCTTGAATTCCGAAGGCAGATTAGGTCGATTATAAATTTTGATCAAATTCAACACAAAATTGTATTTGCTGTTATATTCATCCATGATTTTTTGTGCCAAATTTCCACTGAAATTCTCTTCTATTTCTTCTGCGAATTTCAAGTTATCTTGATTAATTTCCATCAGGAGAGGAGAACCCTCTAGATAGGAGGAATAGATATCGACATCCTTTTGCGAAAGTTCTGAAGTGCAAAAAGAACGATAAAACATGGAATTAGTCGACTTGAAAAAGGTATCTCTGGCGTAGATTAGGCAATAGGCGTTTCGAGAGCTATTTTCCTCACCTTGGTTTCAATTTTTAAGAATCTTTAATAATTTAAACGCATTAGATCATTTTCAAACCATAGGCTTCCCTCAAAATCGTTTCCTCTGACTCCTCAGTTACATGTTGATCATTATATTTCCTCCAAAAATTTCGTTCGAAATCATAAATATAAACAAAATAATGACCAGAATCTATAAATTTTAATTGAATTTTGTAATGAAAATAATTGATTACCAGCATGTCCTTCGTGCATTAGAATTCCCAATAAACAATATTTGAAATTCTTTTTAAATGTGTTATAATATTTTTCAATTTCCTCATTAATTTTCTTCAAAGAATTCTTCAATTCATTGACCCTCTTGTCAATAAAGTTTTTATAAGTGAAAATCAAATTTGTTGTGATGTTGGCTTCCTGTTGGTTGTGGACCCCGAAATATAAAGGATCTAAAGAGAAAGTCTTGTTTCGTTGCATAGTCAGGAATTTTTCGAATTTTCCTAGAACGTTCTGGATGCTCATGTTGGTATCGTCAAAATAATCGAATTTCCGCAAATCATCCTGAATCTTTTGATATTGTTGCTTTAAACCTAAGACTTTGTCTTGAATATTCCGATAAAGTTCATAATTGCAATCCATGAATCTGTCCAAATAAATCTCCTTCTCAAAGGTGAAAGTGTCATTTAATTTACTAGGTCCTAATTGAGCAAATAAAAAAAGAAATAAAAAAATAGATTCTTTAATATTTACCTTTTTCTTTGTCATATTTGACTCTTTGTATCTGATATAACAAAATGGTGGGCACTCTTATCAGGGTGTCCGTTTTAATTGCCTGGGTCACTTCTCCAATTTCATTCTTAAAATCCTCAAGACTTTCCGCGAACATGTACTCCCATGCAGAATAAAGGTCCTTATGTATCACATCCAAAAATATGGTGTTGAATCTTTCAATGGAGGTTTTTTTAATCTAAATTAAAAAGAGTCTTTAGTTTTTTTGAGAGATTTTACCGCCTCATTGTTCTCCGAATATGTTATAGTTTGGTTCATTTTCCCGAAAAATGTTTGGCAAATTATAGATTCTTCTTTAATTGAGTTGAATGAGAACTTTATTTTGGAATCTTTCAAATGATTTCCTTTGGAAGACATCCGTGAATCTGATACATCATTCGAATTGTTTTGGGAAACTCGCAAATTGTTTTCAGTAATAGCGTCTTTCTTTTCAGTGGGAATTTCGTCTTCTTCTTTCAAAATTTTATATTGCAAACCCTCTTCTACCCGAGAAAGAAAACATAAGTTGAATTCAGCGACATCCTTTTGATCCCCGATGGGGATTGAGTTTCCTTTCATCAATAAAATTTGCAAAAAAAAAAAGGTAATATTCATTCACCTTCATCATCAACAATTGAATTTAAGACTAATGAGGGATCAATGTACTTTTTGTCGCTTTTTATCATATAAGCGAAAAGTGATTGTAGATTTTTTATCAAAGCTATTGATGCCTATTATAAAAATTTTTTATATTATTTTGATGAATTTTAAATTGACCTGAATTCTTTTGGGAAGGTTTGGATTCCTTAAATAATTTTTATTTTCTAGTCAAAATCTATTAAAATTACTCTAATTTGGTCTTATCTTCCTGAAAATCAAGAATTTCTTTCACAAATTTATGGTTCATAAAATAAGACTGAAGTAATGAATTAAAATAACATGCTAATAAAAAAATCATCTTGTTATTCATATTTAAAAAGTTACTATTTCCAATGTTTTTTAACCCAACGGGAAACCCGTTCTTCCTTTTTCTATCCAAAGGGTTCGCAGATTCATATGTTTTATTATCCCTTCTTGCCGTTTCAATGGACTCCATGATGACATTATTCAAATGTTCGTCATCTCTCAATGAAGGCTTTTTAAATTAATTAAGTTTCACCAATGATTCTTAAATATTAATAGACTCGTGGGTAGCTCCTTTCTTTAGTCAACATGTTCAAAGTATCAATCATCATATTCTCATTATATACATTTGGGCATTTTGCAAGAGCTTTGTTAATAATTTGTCTATCATATCCCAATTCCTCATATTTCTTAAAAGCATTATTTATAAATTTCTGATTTATTTGTGTCTGGCTTGATGTATTCCTGTCATAAATAATCCGATTCAAAGCATCGACCATGGCATTGTCATTGTAAATATTCTGGCATTGGGTTAAAGCGGCTTTTATTGCGTCACGATCATACCCCAATTCTCCATATTTTTTATAGGCATTACTGATGAATTTTTGATTAGCTTGATCTATTTGACCTTGGTTTGTTGCGATCCTCGTTTCTTGAGTCACAAGCTTTAAAGTCTCAATCATAGAACTCTCTTTGTTGGGGGCAGGGCATCTGCCTAATGCTAGTTTAATTATTTCTTTCGAATAGCCCATCTTCTCAAATTTTGCCATCAACTTATCGTTGATTTGTTCTGAACCTTCTTTTTCTTTTTTTTTGAACATCAATTTTTTTCCCTCAGCTTCTTTAAAAAAGATTTAAAAATAAAAAAAATTTATTTTTTTTTTATTTGAAATTTTTTTTACAAAAGAACTTGGGAAAAACCAATTTTTTTAAAAATTAAACTTATAAAAGAAACTAATTTTGCAAAATTTCTGTTGTTGTAATTTGAAAAAACCATGATTCCAAACAAACAAAAAAATTAGAGTTTGTGCTTTTGAAAAGAAAGATTAATTTAATAATTTCGCTTTTTATTTTTATTAAAAAAAGATAAAACTTAAAAAAAAATTGTCGTTGCCCAAATAATATTTTAAAAAATATATTTTAACTTTCGTTAATATTTCATTCGACTTTTTATTTCTGTAAATTCAAAAAAGTTCAGAAAATATAAAAACTTTTTTTTACATATTTTTTTGATTTTATTTGAA
>Ga0302140_10002298_pt1 | contig 24849 bp, 27 predicted proteins | sample I_Bog_E1_1_FD_202095 | JGI IMG/M metagenome (GOLD analysis project Ga0302140, IMG submission 202095) | Peat permafrost microbial communities from Stordalen Mire near Abisko, Sweden - I_Bog_E1_1 | ecosystem: Environmental > Terrestrial > Soil > Wetlands > Peat | place: Sweden: Abisko, Stordalen... | reverse complement strand
TTTATCATTTTTAAACAATTTTTTTAAGAAAATCAAAAAATGGAATTTTCTAAAGTGATTTTGGATGAGCCCATAGGAAAAAAATAAAAATATTAAATTTTTGCTTAGAATCAAGTCTAGATTAAGATTATTATGAAACATTAAACTTTATTTCACAGAAAAATATGATTTGGATGAGCCCATAAGGAAAAAAATAAAAAATATTAAACTTAGATTGGAAAAAAATGATCAAAATTAAAAATCCCATTTTTTCCTTTCAGCTTTCTTCTAAATAAAAGATTTTTCATCATTTGCATTTTCCCCTAAATATTTTAAATTGGCAATATTACAAATTTCTTTTTTTAACGTTTTTGTTGATTTGTTTGTGATCATGATCATAGAAAATGATGCCGATTTCAGGTGGAATGCTTTTTTCATTTTTGCAAGTTTTTTGGAATCGTTCAACTCCACTTTGAAAAAATTGGAATTTATTGGGCGACTTTTGCCTTCTAAAGCTTGAAATAGTTTCTTCGTGTAAATAAGCTCCAGGCCCAGGAGAATTATCTCTTTTTGTTTCCGACACAAAGACAAATTTTTTGATTCTAATGTTTCTTGAGCTGATAGGTGTTTTGATGTTGATATTATATGATCCTTTTGAAATTATAATTAAAAAAGGGGATTTCTATTAATAATCAATAATACCTGGCCCTAAATTTCGACCAGTAGGAGAGCGACTTTGGGCAAATCTTTTAATATTTGACTTAAAAGCTACAATCTAAATTAATAAATTTAAGACAATTCTTGAATTTTCAACGTTTTGAGTTTTTATTTTTGCATCGATAACATTTTGATAAGAAACAGGACTGACTTCGTTTTCCAAAAATTTTGGCAAAAATAATTTTTTATCTTTGAAAATTCGTTAAGATCAGTCTGATATTAAAAACAACCGAGTGTTTCAAAGTATCCCAATCTGTTTTTTTCACCAGGTATTGAAGGAATAGCTTTATAGTCGGTTTGCTCCTTGATGTGTTTCAAAATTTCGAAATATTTATTTTTTCGCTCGATAGATTGTGTTTTTTTATTTTGATGTTGCCTTTTCCCCCTGAAAAAAAATTGTTAAAATTATAAAAAATAAATGTAAGAAAAATATATATATTGGTGAACTCATTTTTCTCGCCTTTTGAGTTGTTTAAAATATTTTGATTTTTTTGATGATTATATCTCGAGATGGGGATAGGTGGTGAGTCATTCAACAAATTCTCTAAAATTTCCTGTATTTTTAAATGGGAATCCATTTTTTCCATTTTAATGCGTTATATTTTTTAAACTTTGTTTTTTTTTCAACGATATATATTATGATATTTTTTTTTTTTTATATGTCAAAAAAAACTTTAATAAATCTGATTTTGTTTATGAAATCTAAAATATTTTAATAAATATAAATTCCATTAATGACAGATACAACCCAAAAAAAAAAGAAATCCAAAAAACATCAACCCAAATCAGAAGATGAACTTGAAGAGGAAGAAATAGACCAATCCAAACTGAACGATGATTACATTGTCAAGCCTTCTCATGAAAAAGCCAAATGTGACACTTCATCATGGCCGCTTCTTTTAAAGGTTATTTCTTTTTCTATTTTAAAAATAACATTGAACTGTCCAGAATTATGACAATTTAAATATTCGGACTTCCCATTACACTCCTATTCCTCATGGCTCCACTCCCTTGAAGCGTCCTTTGGTCGAATATTTGAAATATGGGGTCATTAATTTAGATAAACCTTCAAACCCCTCCTCTCATGAAGTCGTGGCATGGGTCAAGAAAATTTTGAAGGTGGAAAAGACAGGCCACAGTGGGACACTTGATCCAAAAGTGACTGGATGTCTGATTGTGTGTATTAATAGAGCGACCAGACTAGTGAAGGCTCAGCAATCAGCTGGGAAAGAATATGTTGGCATTGTTCGGCTCCATGAGGCGATTGAATCAGAAATTCAATTGGCCAAAGTTATCCAACAATTAACAGGGGCAGTTTTTCAGAAACCACCAGCGTTTTATATTTTAAAGGCTTAACCTCATTGTTTTTTTTTATTTTTAAGTATTGCGGCAGTGAAAAGAGAATTGAGGATCAGAACGATCTACGAGAGCAAATTGATTGCATACGATGCTGAGAAGAAGTTGGGCATTTTTTGGATGAGTTGCGAAGCTGGAACTTATGTGCGAACGATGTGCATTCATATCGGTCTTTTATTGGGAACAGGTGGACACATGGAAGAGCTCAGAAGGGTCAGATCAGGGATCATGACCGAGAACGAACACATGTTCACTTTACACGATGTGATTGATGCGCAATGGAAATATGAGAACCACAAGGTTTTTATATTAAAAAACAGAAATTTCCTTTTTTTTCTTTATTTTTTCTTTCCCAGGATGAATCCTACTTAAGGAGAGTGATATTCCCACTTGAAATCTTGTTATTGAGTTTCCCAAGAATCGTGGTCAAAGACAGCTGTGTTAACGCAATTTGTTATGGCGCCAAGTTGATGATTCCTGGTGTTCTTCGTTTCGAAAATAACATTGAACTCGGTCATGAAGTTGTTTTGATCACCACCAAAGGGGAAGCCATTGCTGTGGCCATCGCTCAATTGACAACTGCAGAAATTGCAAGTTGTGACCATGGAACTGTCGCCAAAACCAAGAGAGTCATCATGGATAGAGAAACCTACCCAAGAAGATGGGGATATGGTCCTAGAGCTTCTCAGAAGAAATTTTTAATTAAAGTTTTTGAAAGTGAATTTTTAAGAAAAAGTCATATTTTTTACAAGGTTGGAAAATTGGATAAACACGGCAAACCAACACCAGAGACTCCAAAAGATTGGATGGTTTATTTTGTTTCAGACGAAAACAATAATATGCAAGCTCCTCAGAAAGTCCCTGTAAGAAAAAAATTCTTCAAAAAAATAATAAATTTTATTTAAACTTTACAAAAAAAGAAGGATGATGAAAAACCTAAAATTGAAGAGGTCATCTCTGAGGATGGAAATCATGTGAAAGTTGAGAAAAAAAAGAAAAAAAAAGTCAAAGTCGAAGAGGTTATAGCTGAAGAACAAGAGGAAGGAGAAGAGGTGGAGCCAGAGCCAGAGCCAAAACATAAAAGAAAGGTTTCAGCAGGGGCTGAGGAGACAGGTGCTGTCGAGAAAACCAAAAAGAAAAAGAAACTTTAAGAAAAAATAAAATTTGAAAAAAAGCAGAAAAATAAAATATGAAAATAAAAAGAAAAAAATCAGAAAAAAAAATTCTTTGAAGATCTTTTGATTATATTTAAGTTCTTTAGGGTTTAAAAAAAAATCAAACTAAAAAACAAAGCCTCTGAAATTTAGTTCGAGATCGAACTCTAATTTCTATATTTTTAAAATTCTTAAGTTTTAGCAATTTTGCATTCCTAAATTTAATTTAAATAAAATAAAACATTATAAAATTTACACTGTATATTTCCTTGAAATTTTGGAAATCCACAAAATTTTTCTCATCTTCATTTAACTGAATCATCTTCTAAATTAACAAAAATTGAATAATTAACTTAAAAATATATACCAAAACAAATTCATCATCTACATCAGTCATACCTGCTCCGTTAAGAGCTTTCCTTAAAGTTATTTCAGTTATATGATTTAAGTTTCCATCTTTAAGAAGATTAAAAAGATAATCACATTCTTCTTCAGCGACCTCAGATTTGTACGCAACATTATTTTCCTTGGGCTTTTTGGGTTTTTTGCCATTTTTTGTTACTTTAATTTGCCTTTTTTTTTTGGGAACAGATTGGGAATCAATAATTTCCTTATTTTTTTGGATAAATCTTTCATAATCCAAATTTTCATCAACATTGGATTTAAAGTCGTTTGACACTTGTTTTTGTTTTTTAGTACTGTTGTTTCTTGTATATACAAAGGAAAAAATGTCCTTATCCTCTTCATTATCCTTAGAATTCATGAACAAGCGTTTTATTAAAATTTTTAATTATTTTGAAAAAAAATATTATGATTTTCTGATAATAAATTTTTTTTTTCTCTGCTAGAATATAATATTTGAAACCATTTTCAATTTTTCTGTTATGATGAAAATATTTGTCATTTCTTTTATTGGAAATATACAACTAAATATTTTGTTTATGACAAGACACAAAACTTTTTGTTTTTGAGAAGAAAGCAAAATAATATAGATAAGAAATTTTAGAAAAAAATATTTTACAAATTTTGAAAGAAACTTATTTTTTAATTAAAGAAAAAATATATCCATTAGTTAGTTTTCAAGGGGCTTTAGGCTTGGGAGATCATGTTTTTGCATTATTTTTTTACGATATTCTGCCAAAATAATTTGACACTCAACTATTTTGTTTTGGCTCTCTTCGATTGTTGTTTTCTTGTCTAACAAATTAAATACAACCACTCTTGAACATTCCTGGCTTAATTTTTCTAAAGTTTGGAAATCGAGGCTCTCAACAGTCGACGAATTCATATAAATTTGTCTCAGATATTTTGAAAACTTTTTATTAATAATAATTAAATCAAAAATTGTATATTTTTATATTAAATCTGTTTTTTGGTTTTTTAAAATTTATGTTCAAATTATTAACACCTTCTTAACTTGAAGGGGGCTGACATTTCCCTTTTTAGGTTTCAAAGATTTAAGGCTTGCTTGCGGGGATTTCAAATGTTTTCCAATTTGAAATCTTGAAGTTGCTGTAATTATCATTTTGGCATGGTTGCTAATTAAACTAAAGATTTTCTTAGCTAATGGTTTGTAAATTTTTCTCATATATTTAACATAAAAAATCAGCCATAAAACCAAATAACCAACATTTATCATGAAGGTTGCAATCAAAATTAGAAACTGCAATACCATATTATCAACTACAAAAAGAATGATGCATAGATAAATAGTTAGTATAATAATTAAATTGGATGAAAATTCCAGCAAATTTAAGTCTTTAGTCAAAAAGGGTCTTTTTGTGATCTGATAGTTGAAATATATTCCTATAACCACTAATGCAATAATCAATTTAAAAAGGGGATCTGGAGCCATAATTGATAATGTTATCACAATTGACTTTCTCAAAAAAATGAGAATATCCCAATAATAATATTTTTCCCTGTAACCAGTGTAAAAAAAATTCATTTTTTGATAAAACGATAGTTCATAAAGTTTATCCTTGTTCCAAAAAAGTGCGAATAAAACAAAAAATGGAATAAAATAGGCCCAAAACATGAATCCTGGCCAAAAAAAGAAGTAATACATTTTTGAGTAAAAATCTCCTTTGCATTCATACATCGGCTCATTTCTAATTACAGTTTTATCGTCTATTTGGGTACAAATCAAAACATTGGTGAATTCATTTAAAATATTTGACTGAAGCATCAAATAAATTCCTATAAACGTCATAATGATTTTGTCTGTGATGTTCTGGCATTTTTTAAAAATCTTCAAAATTTTCCAAAAAATTATTGAAAGTAAAACCAAAATAAGTGCTGTAAGGTTTACACAAATCACTCTCGTGAATTGAATGATTGATTGAAAACCCCCAGTATTGAAAATGCATTCAAAACCAATAAATTTCGTAGAAATTGAGTTAAAATAGCTTAAAAACCCGAAAAAACTATTGATGAAATCAGGAACGGTAATAGTCACAGGAACATCATTAAGTAAACTTAAAAATTGGAAATAATTAACCACAATTTTCATATATAAAGATTGCAAATCAATGTTTTTCATGAGAAATCTTGATGAAACAGCAATCCCTTCCTTTGTTTCCTCTTTCAACTTCCCCAGCAGTTGATTATTATCTAACGAAGATTTAATTAGAAAAATAACCAACACGAACAACACTATTATAAAACCAGCAATTCTTATATAATTCCAAACCATACTTTGACATTCAATGCATGAATTATCATCAATTTCATAAAAACCAGAAAGGCATGTTCGACAAAGAGGACCTTGAAAATTATTTAGACAAGGAGCATCTCCTCCTTGACAATTATCAGAATTCTCTTGGCATGAATAAACATTTAAAGATGTGTTGGAACTTCTCCAAAATCCACTATCAACAACCACTACATTCCCCCCTAAACATTGTGAATTTTCCAAGCAACTTGAACATGAATTGTCAGTGGGATTATAGGAAAAAGTTAGTGGGCCACATTCATCGCAAATATAATCCTCACTTTTAAAAATTTCACCGCTGATACAGGGTCTAATTTTAATAGGAATCAAAATAAAAAGCGAGTTTAATGTAATAAACTCAAAGTTCTGAACATCTGTCCTTAGGTTAAGAGCAATTATATCATAAATTGAGGATGCCATTTTCATATAAATGGTGGTATTTGGATTTGAAATAATTTTTATATTATTCACTAGCAAAACTCCTTTTTGTATTAGAAAATTGTTAGGTCCAAATAAAAAAGTATGTGACTGATTAGTTCTTTGAATCCCATAAAGCAATAAATTGAGTTCTTCCTCATCAATAAGTTCTATGGTTTCTATCAAATTGTTTAAGGAAGTCATAATTTGATCATACCAATCAAGATATATAAACATTATTGTATAAAGAAAATCCCCACCGCTTTGTTGACCTTGAATGACATTTTCGATATCGAAGGTTGATTGATCAGAGTCATAAATTAGAGATTGATTATTTATTGTCGTAGAGTTAAAAATTTGAATCGAAATTTTTATAAGGCTGCTGGCTTCATTAGGTCCATAGGCAGATGTATTGTTTTGGTAATCAATGGAATTTGACGAAGGTTTTTGGAATCCCCAAAAGATAGCACCTCCTCCTAATTCAGCATTGTTGGAATAAAATGCTGTTAAGTTTAGAGTAAAACTGGTTTCTGAATTGATAGCTCCACCATATTTGGCAGCTGAATTGTAAATAAAATAGGATTCGATAATTTCAACATTTGCCTGCAAAATGTGTAAAGCACCTCCATTTTGAGAGGTGGTTAACTGAATAAATTTGCATGAAATTATCATGATATTTTCAAAATTTGAGTTGTTTGCATTTGAAAGTTTCATCCCCGTTCCATTGCTCAAAGAATTAAAGTTAGCGAATAAACAATTTTGCAAATAAGAATAATTGGCTGAATTAATTTGGATAATGCTTCCTATAGAATAATAATTAGTTGCTGGTGGATCATTATAAAAAAAAGAGTCATTGATATAAAATGTTGTATTGCTCAAAACAAAACAACTAGAGGAAAAGTTCATAAATAGTGAATTATTCATTTGAATAAATGAATTTTCTCCAAGAATTAAACTGAGAGAAAGTTCATAGATAGTGTTCCAAAAAATCGTGTTCATTATTTGCAGTTCTGAATTTTGAATGCTGATAAAAAGATTGTTTTCTTTTTCTCCAGTAGAGTTTTTAAAGAGAACATCTAAAAGTATCAACACGCTTTCTTCTGAAACATAAATAAAATTGTCCATTGGATAATAACTATTTTGAATGACAGTTTTCTCGAAAAATAAATTTGCTTGTTGTAACCAGATAAAATTTGACGACTGATTGCTAAACACACAATTTGTAAAGTATATGGTGCCCCCTGTAAGAGAAAATAGTGCATCACTAGCAGTTGCACTCTCGAAAGTACAATTGATAAAAGTGGAAGTTTGATTTAAGCAATCCCATATATTAACAAGACCACCGCTAACACTTTCTGCGTTGATTATTTTGCAATTTAAAGCAAAGACGAAGGACCTTTCTGAAAGTTCAAACACACCCCCTAAAAGTAAAGAAGACGAATTTTCAATGGTGACATTTTCAAGCATTAATATAGTCATATCTGACAGGGTAAATGCTCCTCCACTACTAACACTAGAAGAATTCCTAATTATTGAGTTGCTAAGGTTTAATTGGGCTTGAGAATATAAAATAATTGCCCCTCCTTTCAAAAGGGCCATGGAATTGAAAAAAGTTTCATTTGTGGATTGGATTGCTGCACCGAGAAATGAATTTACTCCCCCAAACTTTCCGGCTAAATTATTTATATAAATGTTTCCTGAAGCAATTAAGACATTTCTGAAATCCCCCCAAATTGCAATTGCCCCACCACATACAGGCTTTTCCTGTAATTCTAATGCTTGATTTTCATAAAATTGACTGTTAGTCAGGATGGCTGTTCCTGAAATTTGATGCAAGAATAATGCTGCCCCATATTCTGCTGTATTGTTATAAAATACAAGATTGTTGAATGTGAAATTTGATAGATATGGTAAAGAATCCAAAAAAATCGCTGACATTTCTGCTAAACTATTTATAATTTTTGAGTTTGTTATATTCCCCATCAAACAATTGATCTCTGCAGTGAAATACATTGAAGCTCCATATAGACCGGCTTGCTCATTTATAAAAAGAGACTCATCAATAATAAGTTCATTAAATGAAGAGAGCTGTAATTCATCCAAAAAAAGGCTTCCACCATATGAAGCTTCGTTTCCTTCAAAATAAGAACCTTCAATAGTATTCAACTGTCCAGCTGAATAAATAGCTCCTCCTCTAGAATTTTCAATAAAACCCAAGATATTTAAAAGATCATAAATCATTTCCGTTTCCAGATAATCTTCCTTTGTTTGTTGATCAATTATGGGAGAATGATAATAAAAAGCACTAGAGTTTATAAGTAAACTGTTTCCGGTAAAAAAAATACAACTGCTTTGAAACCTTGCAGAATTGTTTTTAAACCAGCAATCTTTAATGTTGAGACTTTTACCGTCAATAAATGTTATGCAAGCACCTCCAACTTGTTTCAAAGCGTTTGAAGTGCAATTCATGATATTATAAGAAAAGAGGGTTGCTTCAAAGTACACATCAAGGCAAGTACTAAAATAAAAAGCTCCTCCTATATTTACTAAATTTCCTTGATAATATAGATAATTATTCACTAATGTGGAATAAATAATTGTTATATTTGTATCATCAGACATATTAAGCTTCATTTTCAAAGCTGATATTTCATTTTCATCATCTATGATTTTCACTCCAAATGAGTCAGTATAACTCAATGAGTTACTAATTGTAAAATTATAGAAGTATTTGATGTATGAATTTTCAATGTACAGGCATGAACCCAGCAATGGTGCAAAGGAATTTTCGTTTACCAAAGAAATGTTATTATTTTGATTATTGAAATCGCACTGGAAAAATTTTAATCCTAAGCTTTGTTCACAATAAATGGTGTCCAGGGCATAATTAGATGAGAAACTTGAAGAATTGAAAGTAAGCAAGCCAAGATTGTTGTTGATGAAAATCAAATTGGAAAAAACAAAATTATTTTCGAATTTACAAAAGATAATTTCTGCTTCTAAATATGTGTTATTCACTAACAAAATCAAAGGCTTTTCACTCAAATTGTTGTTGAAAATAAAAGCAAATGAAACATATTTCAAAAAAAAAGAACTCGGACCATTTTCAAAAGTTATCAAACTCGTTTCATTAAGTATTAAATTTTTAAAAAAACTATATTCAAAAGTTGAATTAAAACTCAAATACAAAATCCCTCCAAAGGCATCAGATTTCTTCGAAAAAGTCGAATTTTTTATTGAAAATCCATTTGCGTAAAGCGTGGTGTTTTCACTTAAATTAATCAAATATCCATAAATAGAGCAATTATAAATAGAGGAATTGTAAATTTGGATAAATGAAGAATTTTCAAGGCAAAATAGGGAATTACAATTATTGTTAATATCTGAAACCGATACTTCTTCTAATATAAGCGTTGAGTTTTTTGCAAAAATTATACCAAGCAAATTCTCATTAAAATTTATTTGAAAAAATCTGCAATTATTAAAAGTGATGATTGTTCCTATTTCAAGAATAAAAAAGTATTGAGAAAAGTGAGTTGATTGTTGCGTAATTGCAATGTTGGCAAAAATAGCTTGAGATTCATTTTGGATGGAAAAAATAAAGCCATTTGAGAAAATTAATGTATTATTGCTTCTATCCCCAATTAAAGAAAAATTATTACTTAAAATTAAGGGGTCATTCGATGTTAGAGTAGAGTTTCCAATTGAGAAAATTTCCAGTGGATTTCCCAATGAATCTCTTATCCCATCAAAATTGTTAAGTGTCGAATTTTCAATATTGTTTTGGTTCAGCTGGGTATTGATGGTAAAATTTAACTGAATTGCAATACTTATTTGGTATAACAAGGAGAACAAATAAATTTTTTTTCTCTGAAACATAATTTTTTTATATTGTTATTAGTTTTTGTTTATATTTTCTTCAAGTTTTTCTCTTTTTTTATGTTATTCTCCTTTCTGCCAATGGGAAGTCTTGTTTTCCTGTTTTCTTCATTCTTTTGAAGAGTTTCCTCAAGAATGTTTTTATCAGCATTTTTCAAAAAATTCCTTTGTCTAGAAATTAATTAACAAAATTAAAAAAGAAAAAATACATCTCTGAAAATTCATTGGGACCTTCCTCCAATCCAAAATTTTGTTTTTTTTCGAACTCATTGCTAAATCTCCTGAAAAAAAAAAAATAGAGTTTATTTGTTAGTTAGTAGGGGCTACATTTTCAGTTCTTCTATTATCATATTTTTATTCTCTTCTTTCTTTTCAAATTCTTGCTTTTGTGAAATGATCATATTATTTGACTCCTTTTTCAATGCTTCTAAGCTGTTTGTTAATTTTTCAACCTTTGGAATATAAAATAAATAGGAAATTAAAAATACTGTACTTCTTTTGTGGAAAGAATCAATTTTCTGATCAAAATTTGCTTATCTTCCTGGTTGACACTAATAATTATTTTTTATAGGTTTCTTTAAAAAAAATAATAACTTTGAGAGATTCTTGCTCAAATTGAATGTTCTGATTTTTTTTTGTGGATGAGGATTGTTAAAAATTTTCACAGGAGTTTGTCCAAACTCAGTAATTTGTGTTTCCATAGCAGAAATTTCAAAAGAAGTCTTTGAAATAAAAAATAAAAAAATTGTCTATTTAAGGAAATCAAAAATACTTTGTATTTGTTCCAATCAACATTCTCTTCATAAGTATGAGGATAAAATAGATTATCAGCTCTTAAAGCAGCTTCCCCATTTTGCTTATAACCAAAAATCAAATCAATCCAATTATGCAAGTTCTCAGAAACATAGTCACTTTCGAGTGCTATTTTCATTTTATGAATGAAATCATGAACATCCTAAATTTAGTTATATTTTATTGTTTTTATTATTTACAGTAGCCCACTCTGGTAACTGAACGTCATCAATTACGTCCCCCTCAGGAGTCACTCCCAATTCCAATCTTTCTGAATTGATTAAAAAATCTTCATCCGAATAAAATCTGAAGAAAAAATTTGTTTAATTTTATCAAATGAAAAATAACTCAGGTGTCATTTCTTTGAAATCGCTGCCTAAACTGACTGTTGAATACCAACATGCCTCCACACTTCTAAAAATACGATCAGTCGGTCCAAACACACCATTTTGCAGTTTGATCACGAATTCAGGAATTTTTCTCAGCAAAAAATACACCACAAAACTAAAAAGGCAATTTGGTTTTGAGAATTTAAAAGATGAAACCTTGGAGTTGAGTAGTGGGTTGAATAGAGGTAAGGAGTTTCTTTTTTCTTAGATTTTGACATTATCATATCTTGATAAAGATCCTTTCAGGAAAGGGAAGTATTTATAGATAAATTTTTAAAACTTTATATTTTTGCAATTTGTGCTTGTTAAGTGCTCCCACAGGTTTTGAAAGATCTCTATAATAATGCGGGTCTGAAAGATCAAGATCTAAAATAATTCGTTTTATATAGCTTTTGAAATATTTTAAACCTTTGACTGCATAATCTGATATCACCCAAGGGAAAATTGGATATTGGGACAAATCATTAAAATTTCTATTTCCCATGATATTGAGAAAAATCAAATAGTTATAATTTGAGATTTGTCCATTGATCCAAAGATGCTTTATATTTTCAAGAGTGATAGAAGAATCTTGCAACTTTTTGCAATTTTCTTTTAGAAAGTCATAAGCTACATTTTTATTTTGCTCATCTTCAAATATAAACAAAGAGCTGTTTCGATTATTATGAAACCAAATGCTAATTCCGATTGGTTTAAACATAAATCGGTAATTTAAGATAAATTTTATTTCGTTGAAATCAAATTCTTGTTTAGTTTCATAAATATTATTCAGGATTGGCTGAACAATAAGAGTATTGTTATTCATCATTGACATTATACAATAAATTGTTCCATATGATGTTATTTGCTTGACTATGAATGTTTTTAATATCATTAAACCAAATAAATACCTTTGAATATATGATTTAAAGTTTCCTTATTTTTTTCAAGCTCATTATTATATTCCTCCATTGTTTCGGAATATTTGTTCTCAACGATTGATTTTATACATTCCTATAGAAAAATTAAAAATTTTAGTAATTTTTTTATAAACTGTCTCATCATCTTCGGATTTAAGGAAGGAAAAGTATTTGAAAAAAATTTGAATTTCGTCTTGGGTATTGCAGGTAAGAATGTCGAAAAGGATCAGTTCTTTATTCTAGGTGTTTTGAGATCTTTTTATTTATTGCAATAATTTACTTTTTCTGTGATATAAGGAGAAAGCGGGTTCCTATTGATCACAAAGCATTTATCTGTTTTTATAAATAAGGGATTGATGATCCTATCATTCTCACAATTTTTCTTCTCTGATGTTTTTTTCACTGTATAAAGTTTTTCCATAAAATCGTTTTTTATGTAAAAAAGGTTTGGGTTGGGACTCAATATCTTTTCTTCTTTTTTATTGAAAGCTTCATTCATAAGTAAGTCCTAGAAAAAATATTTCTATTTGAAATTTTTTGTTTCTTTTACTAAATTTGTTATCATTGATTGTTTTAAAGGGGCCAATGGCAATCTCCTTAATTTCGATTTTTCCATGGCTTTTACTTGTTTTAAACAGATATTATTGCTAAATTTTATTTTGAAAAGAGGAAGTTTGAAGTCTTCAGGCTCAAATAAAATCGATCTAGAACATAGATGCAATTTGCCTGAAATCCTAAAAAAAAAAAATAACAAAATTAATATGGCAATTATAAAAAAAACTCTTCATGATTCAAATGATAAACCAAAAGGCATTTGAGACTGGTCAAACACATCTCTCCATTTTCCAAATGTAAGAGATTAAAATTCTTCTTTGGTTTTACAATTGTTTCATCCGAAAAAAACATGATTGATTTTTTTAAAAAAAAATTTGGTTCAAAAAAATTAAATTTCTTTCATTATTTTAAATTCGAGGTTCAAAAAACAAAATGCTTTCTTTTAACTAAAACAAATAAAAAATTATTTTGTTAAATTAAATATTTGCTGAATAATTTTGATCTTTATTTGAAAAAAAAATATGAATTTATTAAACCAAAGGTATGAAAAAATTGCAAAAATAGGCGAAGGTTCCTTCGGGAGAGTTTTTTTAGCCTGCGATAAGAAAGCCTGCCTTCCCTCAAAAGCACTATCCGATCCCTCAAATGACAATGAAGAAAACAAGGAAGCTAATCATTACAATACCCCAAAAGAAGAATCATTTGTTGCTCTTAAAAAATTGAAATCATCGGTTTATTTGATGTTTTTTTGTTTTGTTTTTTAAGTTTCAAAAGGAAAAGTTGAAAGATAAAATAAATGAAATCACAGAAATCAAATATTTAATGAAAATTTCTCACGAGAATATCATAAAAGTGAACAAAATAAAAAAAAACTCATAAAAATTTTCCCAAACTAAGATGCATGAGACGTTTTTTGATAAAGATGCTGTTTATATGGTTTTAGACTATATGTGTTATGATCTCGAGAGATTACTCATAAACTTTCATGAAAAACTCATATATGAAGACATCAGAATAATTTTATCTCAAATATTTAGAGGAGTTTTATTTTTGCATGAAAATAACATGATTCATCGAGTATTTTATAATTTTTTTCCTTTTAAAATTCATTCTTAGGATTTAAAATCCTCCAACATGTTGATAGATGGAAATGGTCTCATAAAAATTTCGGATTTTAGTTTGATCAGAGAAATTCCTGAAAAATCTGTTTTAATGACAAAAAATGTTGTGACCAGGTAAAGGCATTTTTCAAATTTGAATTTACAATTTTTAAGGTATTATCGTCCAGCTGAAATAATTTTTGGTTCTCAAATTTATGGAAAAAATGTGGACATTTGGTCACTTGGATGTGTTATGGCGGAAGCATTTTTGGGGAGGTTTTTATTTGAAGGAGGGACGGACATCGAGCAATTAAGTCAGATCTTTCAATTGTTGGGTCCACCAAATGTAATAAATAATTTTCAAAATTCTTTTTAACCTTGAACTCTTTCAATATAAAAAAGGAGGAAAATTGGCCTGGATGTACAAGCCTTCCATATTTTATCGGATTTGAAATAAAAGAGCCAAAAAATTTGAAAAAAGTCAGAAAATTAAAATTTTAACCTTTGTTTTTAATCTGTAAAATTAATAGAGAATTCCAAACTTGACTCCTCAAGCATTCGACCTTTTATCAAAAATGCTTGTTCTGGATCCAACGAAAAGAATCACGATTGAAGAAGCTCTAAATCACCTTTTTTTTTCAAATGTTGGTGACTTAAAAGGGTCAAATTATGTAAATTTAATGAGGCAAATCGAGAAGGAAGAGAACTCAAAATGGTTGAAGAAGAGAAAAAATTAAAAAAAAATAAGGCTTTTATAATTTTTTTTAAATCAAGCAAATCCAATATTCAAAATAAAAAAAATTATTAATTTGTCCCTTTAAATAAACATAATTATGAGTGGAAAGAATTCAAAGCTCATAAACCTAGTTAATATTAGTTCAAAAAGCGGGATTACCAATCCCAAGTCAAGCAAATATTACAATAGTGGAGATGAAAAGTTTGAAAGTTTTACGGAAATCAGGAAATTCCCAGCAGCGAAAAAAAATCAATCATCAGTAAAAATAGGTCAAGTCAAATAAACAATGTCAAGGAAAGCACAAAATACTCTATTTCTATTGAAAACTCGAAACATTTCTCCAAATCTCACGATATTTCAAAAAATAAAAACAATAACGAATTGGCTGAAATACCAGAACAAATGCGATCTGAGTCGCACAGTTATAATGAAAATGAAGAGATGGATTCAGATTTTCTGTTTTTAAACAAATTTGATTTAACCAATAAATTGCTCGATATTCTCAAGCAAAATTATTGGGCTATTCCATTTTGGATTAATTTAACATTCATTGACTCCTTGTTAAGAATCAACACAATGACATATTTTTTTTACAAACTTTTATGGATTTCCAAACTCTATTACATTTATTTGACTTTCATTTGCTTGTGTCGAGCATCTTATGCATTGATTTTGATAAAACTGCTCTTTCAAAGAGAGTTTGAAGATATTTACCTTGAGAGAATCTCCAAAAATTTCAACATTAATGATGAAGGACCGAATATTTTATTTTGGAATCAAACTATTGATTATGATTTTGAGTTCAATTTGGATCCGCAGAAAAATAAGTTCAATAAAACATATAAGAAATCTCGGAAAATTAATTGGAAGAAAACATTAAAATTTATTGGAATTCGTTTAGTGTTGATTTTGTTTCCAAATGAATTAAGTTTTTTGGTGGCGAAGCCCTTGTATGGAGAAACACAGTTTAGTTTATTGATTTCAATCTTATGTGGGTGGTTTTTTAAAAGCGTTGAGATTTACACTATCATTCCCTTTTTGGCTGTATTTTATTTTTATGAAGAGTGGACTGTAGGCTGGAATTATGATTTTATTTCGTTGGTTTTGCTTTTGTTTGACGCCTGCAAAACACTTGTAACCATCATAATTTTATTTTTGCTTAATAAAAAAATAACTCGATCTAAAACCCTTTTTTTTTTATCAAGCAAGAAATAATTAACTTTAGTGCAAAAAAACAAAATATATTTTTTTTTTAAAAAAAAATAAAAATATAAAAAATATAAATTAAGAATTATATTTTAAAAAATGTAGGGGACGTTACCCATTAAAAAAAAAATAATTTTAAAAAAACAAGTTTTTTTTTATTTTTATGAAACAAAATCAATAATAAAACGAGAAAAAATTTAAATTTTTAAACTTTACAAAAATGAATAAAAAGAACCAGAGAATTTCGAGCTTTTCAAACGATTTGCAAATTGCTTGTCCCCGCCACGAAGGTTTTGTGATCACTCACGGTTGTTTTAACGTGGATTGCACCCAAGAAATGTTGTTTTGTTCATCCTGTCTGTTGGAAAATCTTACCCATATCACCGAACACCAGAGATATATTTCTCCAATTCCGAATTTCATAAATGAATTTTATAGTCATTTGTCAAATCTTAAGGAAAATCTCAGACCTTTGGCAGAATTGAATTATTACAGTGAAAATCATTTGAATAATTGGGAGAGGATACTCAAGGAACAAAAGCAACTTTTTCATAATGAGATGAATGAACTACAAAATCGATTTATCAATATGATTGATCAGATGCGAGAAGATTTTGATAATGAAACAGGCAAATTTTTAAAGGATATTGAAGGGTGTTATCAAGCCATTCAAGAAATTAACGTAATCGATTTTAATTATAAGAAGTCAAAAGAGGATTTTCTTAAGAAAATTAATAAACTTAAAGTTTATGAAATCAATGAGTTCTTTCTTGAGATGAGAAGTAGCCTGAAATCCTTAAGAGCACCCATCAATTCAAAAATAATAAAAAAATACATCAATTTCTCACAAAGACTTGAATCCATTATGAACAAAACGAATATTTTTTCTTTGAGTTTAAGTGAAAATGTTCAATGTCTCATGGGAAATTTATTCAATGAAATTTCCCAAAAAACAAGAGAATTTCTTTCCAATTTTCAAAACAATGAAATGAAGTCTTCTTCATTTGGAAAGACTCAAATTTTCGAAAATGCGAAAACCCCAACCAAAATCCTTAAAAATCAATCAGTAGTTTCTAATAATATCAGTCCTCTGATCTTGAAAAACCATTCCGATGTTTCCAATAATATCAGTCCTCTCGTCAACAATAAGAGTTTCAGCACATATTTTCCTAAAAAACTCAACGATTCAGAGCTTAAAACTTCAAATTTGATGAGTTCGTTTAGAAACATGAGCAAAATCAATAAATTCGACATTTTTGAGACCCCATCTCAGAAGAACTTTCTGATTAAGAATGATTTCTCTTATAACAAGGAAAATCCTTTTAATCTTGACGTCAAAATGGAAGCTTTTTTTGACGAAAACAGCAGTTTTTCCACATTATGTTTGATTGATTTAAACGAAAATCTGCTTGTGACATCAGGCAAAGATGCAATCGTTCGCGTGTTTGAATTCATTCAGCATATTAATCATAAATCTAACTTAAAACTCATAAAAACATTTCAAAACCCACAAGACCCATCCCCTATTTGGAGTCTTGCCAAATTAACAGCTATCAATCATCAAAAAAACGATTTTGGGGTCTTTTATTTCGCTTCAGGTTCTGAAAACGGATTGGTTTCAGTTTGGAAATTTGATCATAAAAACAACAAACTTTCTGAACATCTGAATAAACCGTTAATAGAATTGGTTGGAAATCCAATAGTTGAGATAATAACTGCGATTTTAGACCTAAATGATGGGAAACATTTAATTTGCGGGGATAGTAAGGGAAGTCTAATGGTTTGGGATTTCTTATATGGACAATTGATACAAAATATGGACGTTCATAAAGAACAAATCAATAGTATAATAAGTTATAATGATGGACAGAATTTAGCAGTGGGTAGTTATGATGGCAACCTGAGTTTATGGGAGGTTTCAAATAGAAATAAAGAGAAATTAGAAGTGATTTGTTCTAAGATTATCAAGAACAACTTTTACATTTATGGATTGACTAGCTTATATAGCAGAAATCATAATATTGTTGTGGTAGATTCGCAAAAGAAAGTCAAGATTTTAGATATCAAAACCATGATGTATATTAAGGAGAGCGAATATTTAACGAAATCAGAAACTTTGATGGACATTTTATGTGTCGAATATGAAGAAAAAAACCATTGTTTTCCAATAGTTTTATGCTTCACCAAAAACCAAATGATTATATTAAACGGAGACACTTTGGAAACCATAAAAATCATTGATAATAATGAAATGGAAAATAATTTCATTGGAACCACGATGAACTCGAATTATAAAGTGGTGTTCATAAACAAGAAATCCGGAAATTTAGAAAAGGAAAATAGCATTTTTTTTGGAATTATTGATCAATCACAAAAATCTCGAAGAGTTTTATCAATTTTTAATGTTTGTTTATAAAAAATCTATGACTTTTTTTTTTCTTTTTCAAACAAAAATCTATTTGTTTTATTAAAAACTTTTAAATAAACAAAGATTTCTCATTTTGATCAACTAAAGAAAAATAAATTAAATTAAATTTTTTAAAAATAATGTCTAGAAACCCTGAAATCAAGAGCCTCTTCACTAAAATAAAGCATCATTTTTCAAGATGGGGACACATTCAAAGATCACCTTCTGACCCAAATTTTTGTAATAAACTAACTCCATGTTGATAAAATATTTGGATACAAGCCACTTTCGTATCATTTCAACAGGACAAGGATCCACGAAAAATTAATCTGGGCATAGGAGCCTATCGCGAAGAAAACAATTCTCCCATTATATTGAATTCAGTGAAGCAGGCATATTATATGAAATAAATTTTCTTTGTGATAATTTAAAATTTTGAAAGGCAAGCATGATTTTATATAAAAAAGGCCTTGATCATGAATATTTACCCATTGATGGGCATCCTTCATTTGTCAAATCCTCATTAAAACTCAGTTATGGAGAAGATTTTGCCAAATATAATGAAAAAAGAATAGTTTGTGTACAAACGTTAGGAGGCACTGGAGCTTTGAGATTGGCTTTGGATTTCTTGAACAAATGCCTTCCAAGTATAATAATAATATGAGAATTTTAATTTCAAGAAGGCTTGATATTTAACATTAGACACCACCCCGATTTATTATTTAAGTTCCCCCAGCTTAAATATGCATAGAAATCTCTTGCTCGATCTGAGGATTGGATATAAAGAATATCGATATTATGACCAAAAAAAGAAGGTTTTTGAGAAAAAAACTTTTCCTTGATATTTTTTTTTGGTTAAAAACAAAGAGTTTGGATTTCGAAGGGATGAAACAGGATATTCAAAAAGCCACTAGAAACTCAATAATCATTTTGCAAACCTCCAGTCATAACCCAACAGGTGATTTTTTCCAATCAAATATTGAATTCAAAGGCTTTTTCCAGGAAATGATCTTAATCTTTCACAATGGAGTGTTTTAAAGGAAATCATAAAAGAAAGGGATCATACTGTAATTTTCGATATGTCGTATCAAGTTTTCATATAAAAGAAGAATTTTTTGAAATTCAATTTTTTAAAAAAGGGGTTAAGTAGCGGCAATATCGAAGTAGATGCGGCTCCCTTGAGAATGTTCGCAGAAGGAAATATAAATGTTATATTAATTCATTCATTCGCAAAGAATTTCTTCCTATATGGGCATAGAATAGGATGTCTCAGTTTCGTTTGTCCCAATGAAAATATCGCAAATGGCATTTTATCGCAATTAAAATCTTCAATCAGAAGATCCTATTCGAGCCCCCCTTCATATGGAGCGAATCTCATTGATATTATTTTGAATAATGAGGAGTTATTCTGCCTTTGGCAGCAGGTAATAATAGCAAAAATCAATTTTTTATGAAATTTTATCAAGGAAATCAAATTATTGGTTGATAGACTAACTCATGTTCGTCAATTTTTGATCTCGAAATTAAAACAAGGAGGAACTCATATTAATTGTGATTATTTACAGGAACAAAAGGGACTTTTTGCTTATATGGTATAATTTTTGCTTTTTATAAAAATTCGAAAGGATTAGGGAATGTCACATGAGAAAATTGTAAAATTGTCTAAATTATATCATATTTATTGTTCGATGGATGGGAGGGTGAATTTATTGGGGGTGAATAGATTTAACATTGATTATTTGACAAAATCAATCCTGACGGTTACAAAGCCAACCTAAAAAGCCAGGAATAATTGCTTTACTTTGGATCGACTATATTTCTGACAAAATTCATTAATTTAAAAATTTTATTGACCTTGAATAAAAAAAATAGCCTTGAATAAAACAAAAGCAATGATAAAATTCAGCTTTTTCTTAAAAATAATAAATTTGTAATTTTTTAAAAATAAAATTATTGAATTATTTCTTATTCATATTGGAATTGGGATTTTAATTTGCTATAGCAAATTAATTTTTTTTTAACTCACTGAAATTTTGGGAATTTCATGTCATTTAATTATGAAATTCCCAAAAATCCCAGTGAATTTTTGGAATTTTTAATTTTTAATTGCAAATTAACAATTTGCTAAAGGAAAAAAAAAAAATGTATATTTTTTCATATAATAAAATTTCTCTTATCTTCAACATAAAACATATTATTAATTTTTAATGTTGGTGATATTGATATTGCTGTTGTTTTTCGAGACGATCCTTTGTTTTTCTTTATAATTAATAGCTGATTGAATTCTATTCTTCTTCATATTTTCCATCATGAAATTCTTTTTATCATCATGTTTCAACCTATCTGCTAAATTAATGCCCAGCTTATTTTCCAATTTGCTTTGTAATACATTTGGTGGTTTATAAGTAGGGAAGCTTCCTTTCACAATATATGACCTTTGTAAAATATTAAAAGATTAGAAAATTCATGAATTATTCAAATTAAACCAAAATAATTCTTCGGTCTCAATAATGAGTTTGCCTATTTTATTCTTCCCATATTCAATCGGTGTAAAGGAAACTATGAAATTCTTCCCTTCTTTTCCATATCCATCCAAATCTCCAGTTTTCGGCATTATCGAAAATTCTGGATCGGAATCTGGAGTGAAATAAGCATTGAAAGGGGCTGAGTTCTTATATCGATTCGTGAGTTTAAAGGAAACACTTGTGGTTTTATTCAAGGGAGAATAAATGAAGATCGTGTCATCTTCATCTGGATCCGTTGCTTCTAGATAAATTTTGAATCTAGAAAATATTTTAATGATTTTTTCCATGATTTTTTTCAGTTATTAGAGAAAATTACTTCCAACGTCCTCCAGAAGGCTTCATTATTAAAATATCACAGGAAGTCTTGAAAGGTTTCATGGGTGCGAATTTCACATTATAAATCAATTCATCGGTGATAGCTTCCATGATAGATTTCACTTCAGTGATTATGAAGCATTTCTTCAAAAGAAGCTCATATTCATTAGGGAAATTTTTCAACTCAAAAGTGAATTTCTGCGTCTTCAAATCCTTAGGCAGTCCAGGTAAATTGATCTTCAATTCCTTGAAAATCGGCATTCTTGTCTTCGTCTTAAAAGCAAAGGAAGTGGTTTGCGAAAGAGCCTCTGTGATTCCTATGATTGGATATTTCCATTCGATTTTATCATTCATATGGATTAAGATGTTGCATTGATATTCCATGATTTCTTTCGGAGTGAAGGAAAAGGGGATTTGGATCACGGAAAGTCCTGGAATAGTGATTTTGGTCTTTTTTAATAACAATTGGATGACTTCTTTGCTGATATCATCTAAATATTGCATGGAAATCACCACTACAATACTATCTTTAAACGGGTTTTTAAAATGGATGGTTGTGGATTGGTCTTTATTCAAAGCTCCTGTTATCATTTTGGGCTCATATTGTGTCGGAGGAAGACCAATGCCATAAACTAAATATTGCCATTTGCCTATACCTTCACTTTCTAAGGTGATTTCACCTGTCTATTAAAAAAATTTAAGATATTGATAAATAATAAATAACGAGACCTCATTCACATCTAAATCTGAAGGGGTATATCTTATGATGACTTTAACGGAATCATAAGCGGGAATTGTGATATTTTCAGGCAAAACATCGAAATTATTCGGATTGGAAATCTTTGCATAAATTGGACATTCAGTATTAGATGGATTCTCCAATATCACCTCCCATTCCTCCACCTTTCCCAGTTCCGCCTTTAATGTTGGGGATCTTATAACAGCACATTCTTCTGAATTCAAATTCATTTCATACCAAATTTCTCCTAACTTCTCTTGAATGAAGGCAATTGAGCCTTTTCCTTTAAAAACCCTCAAAGGTATGAATAATAGTTCATAATTTTTGGTTTCTCTAGGACCAATAATGAAAGAACTAGGTCCCACTAGAAATTCCCCATCCAAAATTGCTTCATAAGTAACTTCTTCCTTTAACGGGTTCGAGATTTCAATGTTAAAAGATATTGCTTTTCTTATCACAGTAGTCATCTCAATCACTTTCTCACTTTTCGGCCTATCAGTGTTCACAAGAACAGTATACCAGATATATTTGTTCTTTTCATCCTCTTCAAAGAAAGTTATTGAGCCTGTATAAAGACCTCCAAGCAATGGAGTTACTGATAATGGGTATTTAAAGACTTTTCCTGGGGCTATTGTGAATTGAGGAGGTCCATCTGGATTAATCAAATCAGTTTCGACTTTATAAGTTATAGGCTTTTCTTTGAATGGATTCGGCATTTCTATGATATGAGTAGTAGGCTTTCGAGCCACACAATTGAGGATAATATGATCTTTGGCTAAAGGCTCCTCTCCTAATCCTATGAGATCAAATTCCAACACATCGTTTGTATATGAGTTAAAAAGCGTCAATTTCGCTTCCGATTTGCAAATTATAGGAGGCTTGAATGTTATTGTGTAATAATTGGTGCTTTTCTTCTTAATATAAAAGTCTCTGGCACCTGAGAAAAACTGCCCATTAGTTTCCGGAGGGTTAATTAAAGTCACTTTGATCGCACAATCTCGATCTAAATTGTTAACTAAAGGAATATCCTGTTTAATTTCATCTCCACAAGGCACCTTCAGCTCCAATTTGGCTTTGACTATCTTCGGATGAACTGTGAACATCATTCTATAAACCCTCACATCAGATTTGTTCTGATTTTTCAAAATCAATAAACAATTAAAATCCTTCAAAATGGTTTTGAACCCTAATGTCAAACTCAAAGTATTCAAGGCTATTTCATTTCCAGCAACATTGCTCAATTCAGAGATTTTCGAATCGCTTGACATCTCCAATGATCCTTTCTTCAATTGTTTATTTGAACTTATATTTAATTTCTTCCCAATTTTATTCGGGTCAAAAACACTGAACTCCTTTGGACCAATTACATAAGGGGAATCTGGAACCATTTCCACCTCAAAAGTTACATTTTCTGGATGGACAAAATTCTGCATCAACTTAAAATAAGCATCTTTCTCCTTGGTTCTACCAGAAGAACTCAATCTTTGCTCATGATGCTTCCTGGCATCTTTGATGAAATCGTTCTTGAAATCAATGGGTATATCAAACTTATGGTTGGTGTCAACATATACTGTAAAATTCGGCTTGATTGAATCTTTTATTGGATCTGGCAAAAGAGTTTCTCCTATGATGGTATGTTGAAATTCCCCTACATATTGATCACAAAAAACCACATAACATTTATGAGTTTCCAAGACAAATGGTAAGAATTGCACTGATATCATAGCTGTATCTCCTCTTTTGATTCTAATTTTCTCTTTCATGGAAAAGAAAGCTGGAATTATTGTGAGATCATCTGGAGGAAGTTCATTTTTTTCTTCTTTTTTTGGCTTCTTCTTTGATTTTGATGTCTTCTTTTCCTCTGGAGGCGGAGGAGGGAGTATCTTTTCATGGACAACTGAAATTTGGAAATCCGCATATTCTGAGGCTGATGTAGTGAAGATGTTTTTTATTTGGAAACGGAAATCCTCCATTTTATATAAACGGCTTTGAGTATGATGTTCTTCCAAAGATTTCCTTTGAGTTATCTATTTTTTTACATGAAATTTTAATGAATTTCTCATGAAAAAATAAAAAAAGAAAAACTTGAGATTGTAAGTCAAATACTAGGGCCGCGGCTTGAGAATTGCTTTCTTTTTTGTTGGTAAAGGTTATTCGACCGGTTTGAATTGCAGAAATCCTGCTAACATATTTCACCTTGAATTTCAAAAGTTGGCTTCCTGGTTCCAATTTGACATTTTCCTTTTCAATGGTGAAATCTTGACTACCTGCATTTTTTAATTATTTCAATATAATTTATTGATAATTATTAAATTACAGTAATTGAAAAAAATTTTAAAAAATAAATTCTTTTACCTTCAATTTTCACCCAATAAGAAATTGGTTTATTTGTGGGATTTGTTAATTCGATGTTTTTTATGATTTCCTCTCCTAAAACACAAGAAAAAATGATAGGCGCAGCTTTGGGGATATAATGAGGCAAAGTATGCAACAAATGCATGATAAACAATATGTTTTCTCTCGGACTAGAAATCATAAGATCCTTAATGTTGAAATGCGTTTGAAGCCAGATTTCCTTCAATTGATTCAGAATTTTATCAGCATTGGTCTTATATTCATCTTCTGTTATTGGATTTAGTCTATAATTTGTCAGATATTTGCAATTGTTCCCCACATAATTCTGAATACATGCAGCATAACACATACAAGATTTGAGATCTTGGGAAATGTTAGTTATTCGTTTCACAGATTTCGGATAGATCATTTCAGTGTTAATTTCAAGCCAACGCAATAAAATACCTTCTGGATTACTGATAAAATTACTTCCTTCCATATAATAATCTGGAAAAATGAGCTTTTCAGGCGGAATTCCAGGGAAAGATTTGACTAATTTGAGGGTGACTCGGGATAAATGGAAAACCTTGAAAATAGGAAAATTTAATGAAAAAGCCTTTTTGTTTTTTATAAAGAA
>Ga0302140_10002296_pt1 | contig 24853 bp, 22 predicted proteins | sample I_Bog_E1_1_FD_202095 | JGI IMG/M metagenome (GOLD analysis project Ga0302140, IMG submission 202095) | Peat permafrost microbial communities from Stordalen Mire near Abisko, Sweden - I_Bog_E1_1 | ecosystem: Environmental > Terrestrial > Soil > Wetlands > Peat | place: Sweden: Abisko, Stordalen... | reverse complement strand
TAGGATATTGATTCGGCCTTAAAAATATAAAATTGGTAAAATTCCAATTACCAATTGGAATTAGTAACTATAAGTTAGTTCATTTAAAATGTGGACAGGCGTAATTTTGAACTACGCCGGAAATTTGACATTCACGAGCTTTGAGTTAATATTGAATTAGTATATTAAAATTAAAGGAGTAGTGATATTATTATGCCAGCAGGTAATGGAGTGAACTGTGGAGATTGTATAGAATTAAAACAAGGAAAATGTAATGGTGAAGATTTAACTTGTTTATGCTATAAATGTCCAAGAAAATTAGCACAATGTATGTGTGTTAAGTATTGTAGAGAAACAGAATCAGTGCTATATTTTGATTATGAAGATAATTAAACTTAAAGTGTATTGTTTCAAAGAGCAATGAAAATATATAAAAATAAATATAGAAGAGATATTTGTCTTAGAAAATTATAAAGTTGGACAAATATTCCTTCTATATATTTTTTTTGAGAATTTTTAACTATAAAGGATAACGGATTAATATTATGTATTAAATATGAAATAATAATAAACAAAAGTAAAGAAAAATATTTGTTAAAATTGGATAAGATACAGTTTGATATCAAATAAATAAGGATTCGAGAAATTTTTTAAACAACTATATTTATATAATGAAAAAAATATAAAACTATTAATTTAAATTGTTATTTTAAATAACAAAGTCTTGAATTGATGACGAATAAGTAGTAAAATATAAAAAATAAGTATTAAGTATATAAACTAAATAAATGAGGTAAAATACTAAATTCATAATTAACAAAATAAAAAATAAAATTAATTTTATGGATATAGTTTATTTTTTTTTTACACTATAATTCAGATAGTTTTGATGGGATATATATAGGTTGAAGTTTTAAGGTTTTGTCATTTTTAAATTTCTATAAATATATATAGGGACATTTTATAAAAAAGCTCTTGCAGTTAATAACTAATTGAGTAGGATTTTGTGTTAAAAATATAAAAAATAATATATAATAACAATATACAAGGAATAAAATCCTGTATTGTAATAATAATTAATTAGCAATAAGCGTATTTAAATTAAGGGGGATTTTTTTTAATGATTAGAGTATTAACAAACGACGGATTAGAAAGTGCATCAATTGAAGCTTTAAGGGCATTGGGTGCAGAGGTTGTTAACGAACATTTTGAACAAGAGGTATTAGGAGAAAAATTAAAAGATTTCGATGCAATAGTTATAAGATCAGCTACTACTCTTACTTCTGATGTATTTGAAGCAGAAGCTGGTGGAAATTTAAAATTAGCTATAAGAGCTGGTGTTGGAATAGATAACATAGATATACCGGCTGCAGAAGGCAAAGGAATAACTGTAAGAAATACTCCTTCAGCAAGTTCAGATTCAGTTGCAGAGCTTGCAATTGGCCATATGTTTGCATTAGCAAGATTCATTGCTATATCTAACTACACTATGAGAAATGGTGAATGGAATAAAAAGAAATACCAAGGAACTGAAATTGCAGGAAAAACACTTGGAATCGTTGGAATGGGAAGAATAGGTCAATCTTTAGCAAAGAAAGCTACGGCTTTAGGCATGAAAGTTGCATATTATACAATTGAAGGAAAACATGATGATTTAGATTATGACTTTGTATCATTAGAAGAAGTATTAAAGACTTCAGACTTTATTTCGCTTCATGTACCATATGACAAAGTAGCAGGTTCATTAATCGGAAAGAAAGAATTAGAATTAATGAAGAATACATCATATCTTATTAATTGTGCTAGAGGTAAGGTTGTTGATGAAGCTGCATTAATTGAAGCTCTTGATAATGGACAAATTGCTGGAGCAGGTATTGATGTATTTGAACAAGAACCAACTAAAAATGAAAAATTAATTAACCATGCGAAAGTTAGTGTTACACCACATATTGGAGCTGCAACTGAAGAAGCTCAAACAAGAATTGGTGAAGAAGTAGTTTTAGTAGTTAAGGAATTCTTTAATCTATAATTATTTAGGAGGAATTTTTAATGGCGATAGTTAAAGCTTTTAAGGGAATAAGACCAGTTAGAGAATTAGCTTCAAAAATAGCAGCTTTACCTTATGACGTAATGAATAGTGATGAAGCAAGAGAAATGGTAATTGGAAATCCACACTCATTTCTTCATGTTGATAGACCTGAAATAGATTTGGATCCATCAATAGACATACATGATTCAAAAGTGTATGAAAAGGCTAGAGAGAATCTTGATAGAATGATAACAGATGGAGAATACACTCGAGATGAACAACCATGCTTATACATATATAGACAGATAATGAATGGAAGATCTCAAACAGGAATAGTATTTTGTGCTTCCATTGATGATTATATAAACAATATTATAAAAAAACATGAATTTACTAGAGCAGATAAAGAAGAAGATAGAATTAAGCACGTTGATTATTGCGATGCAAATACAGGTCCTATTTTCTTGACATATAAAGAAGATCAAATTGCATCAGAAATAATAGAGGCGTGGATTGAAAATGAGAGCAAGAGAAAGCCTATATATAATTTTGTATCTGAAGATGGAATAAGTCATATTGTTTGGGTAATTGATAATGAAATTATCATAAGTGAAATAGTTGACTTATTTAAAGAAGTAGAGTACTTATATATTGCAGATGGACATCATAGATCAGCATCTGCTGTAAAAGTTGGGCTTAAGAGAAGAGCAGAAAATCCCAATTATACTGGTCAGGAAGAATTTAATTACTTTTTAGCAGTTGCATTCCCAGATAATGATTTAATGGTTATGGATTATAACAGAGTAGTTAAAGATTTAAATGGGTTAACTAAAGATGAGTTGATAGGAAAACTTCAAGAAAAGTTTACTGTAACAGAATCAACTAGTGAAGAACCAGTTAAACCAGCTAAAAAGCATACATTTGGAATGTATGTAGAAAATAAATGGTATCTATTAGAAGCTAAAGATGGCATTTACGATGCTGAAGACCCAATAGATAGTCTTGATGTTGCAATACTTCAAAACAATGTCTTAACACCTATCTTAGGGATCGAAGATGTAAGAACATCAGATAGAATAGATTTCATTGGTGGAATTAGAGGTCTTAAGGAACTTGAAAGAAGAGCGAATAAAGACATGAAGATAGCATTCTCAATGTATCCAACTGAAGTTAGTGATATAATGAGTGTTGCAGATATCGGAGAAGTAATGCCACCAAAATCAACATGGTTTGAACCAAAGCTTAGAAGTGGATTATTTGTTCATAAGTTAAAATAATTGTTCCCGTCAAAAAAAGATTAACCAAGAAATAAAGAGAGCATAAAACATTGAAATAAAGAGCCTTTGAAGAGACTTTTCGATTCAAGTTTATGCTCTTTTTTATGTTCAACTTCATATTTTACTCAAATTTCCTTCATTATATATAGTCAAACTTTATTTTGCAGCTCATTTTATAAAGGTCGATAAAGCGAGAAAAAACATTAATTCCAAATTTTTAATTTCGTAGATTTTTTTACAGGAACATAGTTACAAATGGAAAAAGACTAAAAATATACATTGCATCTTTGAATGGTTATTTTCTTTCATTGCCTAAAGACTGTCATGCTGAGTAAAAAGAAAAAGTTTTAAATTATGGAAGGTAATAAAAAGTACTGTTAATATACTCCTAAAGTAGTATGTTAACACAAAAAATAGTCAAATGATAATATTGAAAGAGGCAAGAATAGAGAGTAAAATATAAGCAATATAGATGTGCAAAGAGGCATATGTAATACTCAGTTTATGAGATTTACATGTGCCTTTCATTATGCAATCATAGATTTAAGAAGAAAGGAGGTTTTATATATTGCGTAGTCTAGAAACAAATGACTGGATGGTTATTAACAATATCATTTATCAAATTAATTCCATTGAGGATTCTGTTACTATGAGAAAAAATTTCCTTACACAAATGGGATTAATTTTAGAGTTTGATAGTGCTGATTTTTACATTGCATCCGAATTAAATAATCATAATTTGATTAATCCCGTTTTTTATAACTATCAACCTAAAACAGATGAAAATTATATGGACAAATATGACAGCATAGATTATAGTAGAGGCTTAATGTTTGGTGGAAAAAGTAAAGTATATAGGGAAAGTGATATTATTTCAGAGCAAAAGAGAGTAGAAACAGAATATTATAAAAAATACTTTGAACCTAATAATTGGCATCATACATTAAATATGATTTTATCATATAAAAACCAATTTGTTGGGGTAGTATGTTTTTTTAAATTAAAAGGGAAAAAAGATTTTGTATATGAAGACTCTTTTGTATTAGATATGATAAAAGAACATTTAGCATTTAGACTATATCAAGATCTAAATAATAATTCAATGAAAAATGAAAAAATATCTGTTTCTCAATGTGTAGATATTTATGGTTTAACAAAGAGAGAAGAATCTGTTCTATATGAACTTATGAATGGTTTAGATAATAATGAAATTAGTAATAAATTATGTGTTACTAACAATACATTAAAAAAGCATATTTTAAATATTTATAGGAAATTAGAGATTAAAAATAGGGTTCAGATATTTAAATTAGTTAGAGAAAAAGAATAAAAAATAACAAAATACTTATTTATAAGTATTTATATCTTAAAAAGTATAATTAAAATGGTGTTTTTGGTCAATTGTTATAAAAACATTTTGATATTATAATATTCACAAGAAGTAGTGATGCAGTTTAATTGTAGCATCTTTTCATATAATTTAATAATAGGGAAGGAGCAGTTTTATGAAAGAGATAGTATTAATCATTAGACCAGAAAAATTGGAAATTGTTAAAAGCATTTTAGATGAATATCATTGTGGAGGAATGACAATTTCAACGGCTATGGGATGTGGGACACAAAGAGGTTCCTTAAATGGTGTGAATGAAATTAAAGGGTTAAAGACAAATATTAATTTATTACCCAAGATTAAAGTTGAAGCAGTCGTAGAAGACAGCAAAGTGGAAGATATATTTTTATCAATAGTAGAGAAGGTTGGTACTGGAAATGTAGGCGATGGTAAAGTATTTATTCGTAATATAGAAGAAGCTCTTCGAATAAGAACAGGTGAAAGAGGAAATAAGGCTTTATAATTTTAAATATTTAAATGCAAAGGTGCATGAAGGTAGTTAATATCTTTATGTACCTTTTTTCAACTTTATAAAAATTATATTTAGTAAAAAGATATTAAGTTCAAGATGATATTTATTATACGAGGAGTGAGTTATATGATAAAAAAAACAAAAATAAAGAGATTTATAGCAAGTATAATGATGGGTGCTATGGTTACAATGAGTTTAGCTGGATGTGGGTCAAGTACTCAGTCAGCTGCTAATGGAAGTTCTAGCGCGAAGTCTAGTGGAAGCAAAGAATTAAATGTTATTTGCTGGTCAGAATATTTACCAGATGAAGTATTGAAAGGATTTGAAGAGAAGTATGGAGTTACAGTAAATATGACTACATTTACTGATCCAGATGAAATGCTTGCAAAGGTTAAATCAGGAGGAAAAGGAACATATGATATGATTATTGGTCCAGCACAAGATATTCAAATATTAAAGTCTCAAGATTTAATTCAAAAATTAGATACAAGTAAAATAGAGAATTTTAAAAATGTTGATGAAGAATATTTACATGAACCAAATGATCCTCAAAATGAATATAGTATTCCTTATTTAGGTACAAGCATTCTTATTGCAGTTAATACAGATAAAATTAAAGATGACATAAAATCATATAAAGATTTATTAAACCCTAAATATAAAGATACAATGGTTGTTGTTGAAGATGCGCGACCAATTGTTGGTATTGGATTAATGACAAATGGTTATAAGATAAATGATACAAGTGATGAAGGATTAAAGAAAGCAGAAGATTTCTTAACACAATTAAAACCAAATATTCATGCATTTAATGGTGACAGTCCAAAAACATTATTATTAAATGGTGAATGTTCATTAGGTCTTGTCTATGGTGGTGAATGTGCTTTAGCAGCAAAAGAAAATCCAGCAATTAAAGTAGTATATCCAGAAGAAGGCATTTACTTTACATTTGATATGATGATGAAAACAAATGGAGCTAAGAATGCTGATAATGCAGATTTATTAATGAACTATATTTTAGATCCAGAAGTAAGTGCTACTATTTCAAAAACTTTCCCATATGTAAATCCAAATAAAGCAGCTAAAGATGTTTTAGGGGATGAATTTAAAAATAATAATATTATAAATATTCCAGAAGCAGAAATGAAAAAGAGTCAAGGTCTACAAGATATTGGGGAAAATGTATCAAAAATAACTGACTTATGGACTAAATTTAAAGGCTAGATATAAAATATAAAGACTTTGGAGGGGATTAAATGTCTGAGGTTATCGTAAAAATAGACAATGTAAATAAAAAATATGGAGATAATCATGTAGTTAGAGACTTATTCATTGACATAAAACAAGGTGAATTCTTAACTATGCTTGGCCCTTCAGGTTGTGGTAAAACCACAACCTTGAGGATGATAGCAGGATTTGAAACACCTACAAGCGGAAATATTTACATTGAAGGTCAAGAAATTCAAAATACTGAACCCTACGATCGTGAAGTAAATACAGTGTTTCAAAACTATGCTTTATTTCCTCATATGACTATTTATGATAATTTAGCTTTTGGGTTATCAGTAAAAAAGGTTAATAAAGTAGAAATTAAAAAACGTGTTACAGAAATTCTTGAACTGGTGCAATTAGTAGGTTTTGAAAATAGAAAGCCGGATCAATTATCAGGTGGACAAAAGCAAAGAGTTGCGATAGGAAGAGCTCTTATAAATAGACCAAAAGTTTTGTTACTAGATGAACCTTTAGGAGCTCTAGATATGAAATTAAGAAAGCAAATGCAATTTGAATTAAAACGCCTCCAAAAGAAATTAGGAATTACATTTATTTATGTTACTCATGATCAAGAAGAAGCACTTACAATGAGTGATAGAATTGCAATTATGTATGGAGGTGACCTAGAGCAAATAGGAACACCAAAAGAAATATATGAAAAACCAACATCTAAATTTGTAGCAGATTTTATTGGAGAGTCAAACATTTTTTATGGAGTTGCAAACACGATAGAAAATGACGTATTAAAGGTGACACTAGAAAATGGAAATGTAACAGCAGTAGACTCACAAGTAAGAGATAATGAAATAATTTATGTTTTAGTGAGACCAGAAAATATAAAATTATCTGAAGAACCAGTAGATGGATTTACACTTGTAGGAAAAGTGAAAGAACATGTTTATATTGGAAATGTAAACAAAACAATTATTGTGCTTCAAACAGGAATGGAAGTTAAAATGAACACTACTCCAAAAGTGGATCTATTATCAGTAAATTCAGAAATATATATTTATTGGGAAAAAGAGGATGCAGTTGTTATTAAATCACAAAGCCAAGAAGTCTTTAATGTTGTAGATAATCCTGTATTTACAATAGAAAATCAAGTAAAGTAAGGGGGTATTTAGATGAATAATAAAAAGAAAACAAACTTACCTCTTATTGTTACAGTAGGACCAGTTTCAACATGGATGATTCTGTTAGTAGCTATTCCTTTTATTTATGTTTTTGCTATGAGTTTTATGAATAAGGGGGCTTATGGTGGAGTTGTTATTGGATTTACTTTAAATAACTTTAAACAGGTATTTGATCCATTATATTTAAAAGTATTTGGTGAATCATTTTTGATTTCAGCTTTTGCAACTATAATATGTATAATAATTGCTTATCCGTTCACTTATTTTATAGCTCAAAAATCAAACATAAAGAAGACCATTTTTATGGCTATGGTAATAGTTCCCTTTTTAGTAAGCTCCTTAATTAGACTTTTTGGATGGATTAATTTACTTCGTAAGGATGGTATTCTTAATTCAATGTTATTGAAATTAGGATTAATTCATGAACCACTTCAATTAGTATACAATACTACAGGAGTTATGATAGGTCTTGTATATATGCTATTGCCGTTTATGATTTTACCATTATATAGTTCAATTGAAAAATTGGATAAGTCACTTTTAGAAGCTTGTAATGATTTAGGAGCAAAACCTATAATTTCATTTTTAAGAGTTACATTACCACTTACAATGCCAGGAATATTTGCAGGTAGCATTTTAGTATTTATTCCAGCACTAGGATATTTTTTTGTTACTGATTTACTTGGAGGAAATAAAACACAAGTAATTGGGAATGTTATTAGAACTCAATTTATAACTGCTAGAAATTGGCCATTAGGTTCAGCAATTTCAATTTTCTTAATAGTAATTACATTAATCCTTGTGTGGTTGTATCAAAAATCAGGTGGTAATATGGATGATTTAGGAGGGGTATAAAATGACAAAAACACAGAAAAGAAACGTATCTGGAGTATTTAAAAATATTTATATTTATCTTGTTTTTCTATTTTTATATCTTCCTATCTTTTATGTAATTATTTTTTCATTCAATACATCAAAGATGAATATTGTTTTCGAAAACTTTACTTTTGAGTGGTATGGAACCTTTTTTAAAAATAGGCCATTGATGGAAGCACTTACAAATACCTTGATTATTGGAATCTTAAGTACTATTGTTTCAACTATTATAGGAACAATTGGTGCTATTGGATTAAATAAATATAGGTTTAAAGGAAGGAGAATAATAGATAAATTATTATATATTCCTATAGTAATTCCAGAAGTAGTACTTGGTATCGCATTACTTTCAATATATTCAGCTTTAAGTATTCCTTTAGGAATAGTGAGTATTACTTTATCTCATATTACATTTAGTATTCCTTTTGTTGTAATAACAGTTAGAGCAAGGCTTGCAGGATTTGATAAATTTTTAGAGGAAGCAGCTATGGATTTAGGTGCAAACCGTGTTGTAACATTTTGGCGAGTAACACTTCCAATTATAATGCCAGGAGTTTTATCAGGAGCTATGTTGGCATTTTCATTATCTATTGATGATGTTGTAATTAGCTTCTTTACAAGTGGACCAGGAAGTACCACTTTACCACTAAAGATTTTTTCTATGGTAAAGACAGGAGTAACGCCAGAGGTAAATGCTTTATCTACAGTAATAATGCTTATTACAATTATTATCATAATTATAAATACTTTATTCCAAGTTAAAAAACTAAAAGCTAATAAAGTATAACGGTCTTAAAGGAGAAGGAAAAGGATGATTTTAAGATGAAATATGATGTTGTTATCAAAAATGGCACTATAATAGATCCAAAAGGTCAAAAAAGCACTATAGCTAACATTGGAATCTTAAATGGAAGAATAAGCACTATAACAAGAGAAGATATAGAGGGTGATACTGAATTAGATGTTATAGGTAAAATTGTATGTCCAGGAATTATAGATATTCATGCTCATGTAGAGGGGAATTTAGATTGCGCAAAAGTCATGGCAGCTATGGGAGTTACGACAGTATACAATGGTAATTGCGGAATGTCTCCAGAGAATATGAAGGATTTCCACGATAAATATGATCATTTTTTAATTAACCAAGTAGAACAAATTGGACATACTACCTTAAGAGAGCAAGTTGGAGTTATTGATCGTTATAAGCCATCAAGTAATGAAGAAATTGAAAAGATGAAGATTATGCTTAAAGAAGCATTTAGCTTTGGTGTTAGTGGACTATCCTTTGGACTTGAATATGTACCCGGAAGTTCGGTAAATGAGGTTTTAGAATTAGCTAAGGTTGCTGCTAAATATGGAAAGTTAGTATCTATTCATACAAGATCAGATTGTTATGGAGGTCTTTCTACTTTAAGAGAAGCTATTGATATAACTAGAAAAACAGGAGCTGCGGTAAATATTTCTCATTTAACTTATCAATTTGGAATGGGAATGGCAACAGAAGCGCTTCATATGATAGATGAAGCTTTAGCTGAAGGCTTAGATATATCAGTAGATAGTGGGTTATATAGTGGGTTTGCAACAGCTATTGGAAGTGCTGTTTTTGATGAAGGTTGCGTAGATAAATGGGGTTGTGATTATAATAGTTTAATTGCTGGAACTGGCAAATATAGAGGTCAAAGATTAACTAAGGAAATGTATGAAGAACTTAGACGTGATTATCCTGATGATACAGGAATAGGAATGATAGGTAGAGAATATGAAGTATTTGAAATATTATACAAACCATATGTAATGGTTTGTACTGATGCAGGTACATTATATGATAATTGTATACCAGGACATCCTCAAGATGCAGGTACATATCCTAAATTCTTTAGAACTATGGTAAGAGAGCAACATAGAATTACATTAATTGAGGCTGTTAGCCGTTGCACATATATGCCTGCAAAGCGCTTAGGATTAAACAACAAAGGTATTATTGAAATTGGAGCTGATGCAGATATTTTAATATTTGATGCAAGAATAATAGAAGACAAAGCAGATTATCCGTGTTTTGGAGCTACGGACACAAGACCAGAAGGAATTGAATATGTATTTGTAAATGGAGTAATGACTGTAAAAGGAAAAGAAGTCTTAGATGCAAATGCAGGAAAGATTATTAAAGATCAATGTAAGTTATGGAAATGGGAAGAATAAACAAAATGTATATACTAGCGCGCTGTGCTAGTTCTTAAAATATACTTATAATAATTGTAGGTATATTTTTACTTAAGATATATGCTTAAATACTGCATATTCTAATATGGTTAACCATAAATATTCTGAAGAATATTAGAATGTTTAGTCTAAACCATATTACCATATATATTCTTCAGAATATGCGCCAAAAATGCATGTTTAGGGATGGTTTTATGAAAACTTTAATATTAATAAAATGAGAGGAAGAGATATTATGGAAATTAAAAAGATGTATATTAACGGAGAATGGGTGGAGGCAATTTCTAAAAAAACAAGAGACGTTATAAATCCAGCCAATGGACAAGTAATTGCAAAAACAACAGAAGGTGGAACGCAAGATACTAAATTAGCAATTTCAGCAGCAAAAGAATCATTTTATGGAAAAGGCGAATGGAGAAGAATGAATGCACAAGCTCGTGCAGATATTCTTTTACAAATTGCAGATAAGATAGCAGAAAAAAGAGATAAATTTGCAATGCTTGATACTATAGATAATGGAAAACCACTTCGTGAAGCAGAAGGTGATGTTGATGATGGAATTCATTGTTTTAGATATTATGCAGGTTTAATTACAAAGCCATATGGCGGAGTTTATGATGTAAATGATGGTTTTGGAGAAATGCATTCATATACAGTGCATGAGCCAGTGGGAGTATGTGGACAAATTACTCCGTGGAACTATCCATTTTTAATGGCTATATGGAAGTTAGCTCCAGCTATTGCTGCAGGTAATAGTGTTGTATTTAAACCAAGTTCAAATACACCTTTATCAACAATTGCATTATTTGAAGTATTTGATGAAGTAGAACTTCCTAAAGGATGTGTAAATTTAGTATTAGGGTCAGGTGGAACTGTAGGTCAAGAAATAGCAGAAAGTAAAGATGTAGACATGGTTACATTTACAGGAAGCACAGAGGTAGGACAAGGAATTGCAAAAGCAGCTGTAGGCAATCTTAAAAAAGTTGGTTTAGAGCTTGGCGGAAAATCACCAAATGTAATTTTTGCAGATGCAGATTTTGAAGGTGCAGTAGAATGGGCTATGGTTGGTATTTTCTTCAATCAAGGAGAAGTTTGTTCGGCGGGTTCTCGTATTATTATTGAAGAGTCAATTAAAGATAAATTTGTAGCGCGTTTATCAGAAAAAGCAAATGCAATGACTATAGGAAATCCAGTAAATAATCCTGATATGGGACCATTAGTTTCAAAAGAACATATGGAAACAGTATTAAAATATATAGAAATAGGTAAAAAGGAAGGGGCAACCTTAGCTTGCGGTGGTGAAAGATATACTGAAGGAGAATGTGCAGATGGGTATTATGTAAGACCAACTATATTTGATAACTGCACAAGTGATATGACTATTGTAAAAGAAGAGATATTTGGACCAGTTGTAACAATTCAAACCTTTAAAACACAAGAAGAGGCTATAGCTTTAGCTAATGATACTGTGTATGGTTTGGCTGGAGCAGTATTTACTTCCGATGGAACAAGAGCGTTAAAGGTAATAAAAGAAATTCGTGCAGGAATCACATGGATTAATTGTTATAATCCAACATTCAATGAAGCGCCTTGGGGTGGTTATAAAATGAGTGGATATGGTAGAGAGCTAGGAATTCATGGACTAGAAGAATATCAAGAAATAAAACAAATAAATATTAATTTAACACCAGGACCAATAGGTTGGTATGAAAATTAAATTATATTCGGAAAAGTAAGATATATTTACAAGGATTTAAGCTTTCATTATGTGATATTTAATGGAAGCTTATACTTTTTAAACATATTATTAAGTAAATTAGTTTTAGCATATATATGCTGCAATAATAATTTTGCTTATGTTAATTTCTATAGAATTTTATTAATGACATAAGTGATGTAACTAAAGCATCAGTTACATCAGTAAATAATATTCAAAACATAAGCATGAAGATAGCGGATGAAACACAAACAATATTAGCAGCAACAGAAGAACAACTAGCATTTGTTGAGGAAATAGCATCATCTAGTAAAATAAAAGAACCCTCATCAAGATTAGGAGCTCTTTTTAAATAAACTAATTACCTAAAAATTAAAACTTATTCTCTAAACTTTAATAAATTCCACTTAGTAGACACATCAAATTTACGATATAAGTTTTGGATGTGTTTTTTTAATGTGTATCCACTTATGTAAAGTTTGTCAGCAATTTCGTCATTGTCCATGTCTTGAAAAATCAATTGTAAAACTTCTACTTCACGATTTGTTAAATGATATTGTGAAGCAAGATTTGCTATTGAATATGATGTGCTAGAAGAATTTTTTGCATCATTTGTATAATATTCATAGAATCGAAGATTGAGATGATCACTGAAAGCTTTTACAATAAACATTTCATCATCTTTAAAATCTCCAGCTTCTCTTTTACGATAAATTGTAACTACACCTAAGAATAAATCATTATATACAAGATTTAGTTGTAATGAATAATGAAGTCCAAATGGTTCATAACATTTTTTATAAAGTACTGTTTTCATCCTTTCTTCTTCAGGCATTAAATCGCTTTCACGAATAAGTAAACATTGACCACTTAGCATAACCCAACGAGTATAATCTTCATCTTCGTTTGAAAGATAGTTTTTTTCAGCATCTGAATAAATCACAGGTACACAAATAGGATCACAAAGTAAATTTTTTGAATTAGTATGATCTGCCATTAAGATGCTTGAAGCTGTATTTGGAACTAACATTTTGAGTAGATTTAAGAATGTGATTTTCATAGTATCAAAATCAGGAATGCTGTATATTTGATAAATTATATTGTTTATTAAGAGAAATTCATTGTTTTGCATATAAATACCTCTCTGCGATTATATATTATGATAAAAATATTTATATAACTTAATATAAATATTCACACTACATATAGAGTGCTTATTAAAAGATAGTGTACCATAAATGAGATAACTTGTACATATTTGCAATAATACTCAAATATTAGTGAGGGTAGATGCTAAGTAAGAAAAAAGGTACTTATAAAGTAGTATAAATACTCTGAAAATAATGCAATAACCATACATTGAGAGAATTGTGTTCATTAGTCAATTTAGCTTATAATAATAACAACAAAAGAAATAGATTAAATACAACGGCGTATTATTGATGAAAAAATCAACATAATACGCCGTTTTGATTTTAGGAAGGAAGTAATATTATGGGAGAAAAAAAGCAAGTTATTGAAGATTTAGAAAGAGTTATAGGATACATTGAAAGTAATGAACTAACAAATGATGACAAGGAACAAATTACAAAGGATACAGTAAATTATTTTAACAATTATGTAAGTCCAGGCTGGCTTAAATACAGAAAATCAGTATCAACAAATGCAGCAGTTGTAGAATGGACAGACGAAGGGGCTTATTGCACAGGATTATATGGCGAAAAGTTTATTGACTGCTTAGGTGGTTTTGGGATTTATACATGTGGACATAGAAATGAGGAGATACTTAATGTTGTAAAAGCACAGCTTGATCACCAAGCATTGCATTCACAAGAATTATTAGATCCATTAAGAGGATACCTTGCAAAAGCAGTTGCAGACATTACACCAAGAGATTTAGAATATTGTTTCTTTACCAATGGAGGGGCAGAGGCAGTAGAGATGGCATTAAAGCTTGCAAGAATTGCTACAGGCGGAAGATGGTACATTTCAACAGTTGGGGCTTTTCATGGTAAAACAATGGGAGCTGTTTCAATGGGTGGTAAGGGTACATATAGAGTACCTTATACACCAATGGTACAACAAGTTCAGCATGTAGAATACGGTAATGCGGAAGACATGAGAAAGGCAATAAGAAATCTTCATATAGTAGGAGAAAAAGTTGCAGCTGTTATAGTAGAACCAATACAAGGTGAAGCGGGAGTTATAATTCCACCAGAAGGGTATTTAGCGGAGGTTCGTAAAATATGTGATGAATATGGAGTAGCATTAATATTTGACGAAATTCAAACTGGTATGGGTAGAACTGGAACCATGTGGAGATGTGAAGCAGAGGGGGTAACACCTGATATTATGACATTTGGTAAAGCATTTGGTGGAGGAATTATGCCAATAACAGGTATTATATGTAGACCTAAAATGTGGACAGAAGAGCTAATAGATAATCCATGGTTATTAGGTTCACCAACTTTTGGTGGAAACCCAGTTTGCTGTTCAGCAGCACTTGCAACAATAAAATATATGCTACAAAATGATATTCCTGAACAATGTAAAGAAAAAGGAGAATATTTAAAAGTAGGATTAGAAAAATTATGGGGAAAATACCCTACAGTAATCAATGAAGTAAGAGGTATTGGACTTATGTTAGCAGTAGAATTTTGTGAAAGTGATGTAGGATATTCAGTTGCTAAGGGATTGTTCATGAGAGGTGTTATGACAGCAGGTACATTAGTAAATGCAAAATGCATTCGTTTTGAGCCAACAGCAGTTATTTCAAAAGAAGATATGGACAATGTAATTGAGAGAATGGATTTAGCACTAGAAGATACAAAAAAGGAGTTTAATATATAAATATTTAAAAGTAAAGGTGCTATATATAATGTTATATAGCACCTTTTATAGAGTGAGGAGATATGTATTATGAAGCAATTAATACTAAAGCCAACAATATATAAATATGATGATTGCAAAACTTTTTGCAGGGAATTTCGTATTGGAAAAGATGATTTAATAATCACAAATAAAAGTGTTTATAATAATTATTTAAAATTTAATGTAAATGAAGCAGCTGTTTTATTTAGAGAAAACTACGGAAGTGGTGAACCATCTGATGAAATGGTTGAATCCATGTATGAAAATATTAAGAGAATATCTTACGAAAGAGTTATTGCTATTGGAGGAGGATCTATTTTAGATATTGCAAAGTTATTTGCTTTAAAAAATGTTTCACCAGTTATAGATTTGTATGATCATAAAATAGAAATTATAAAAGAAAAAGAGTTGGTTCTAGTTCCAACTACATGCGGTACTGGAAGTGAAGTTACTAATATCTCTATTTTAGAATTAAAAGCAAAGAATGTTAAATTGGGTCTTGCCACAGATGAATTATATGCTGATAGTGCTGTTATGATACCAGAATTATTACAATGCCTTCCAGTTGAAGTTTTTGTAACTAGCTCTATTGACGCATTTATTCATGCTATAGAATCATACTTATCTCCTAAAGCAACTGTATATACAAGAATTTTTTCTGTAAATGCTATGGAAATAATACTTAATGGTTACAAAAAATTGCTAAAGAAGGAATAGATGCAAGAAATGAGATATTAAATGACTTTCTTTTAGCAAGTAACTATTCGGGAATTGCTTTTGCAAATGCGGGATGTGCAGCAGTTCATGCAATGAGTTATCCACTAGGTGCAATATATCATGTACCTCATGGGGAAGCAAATCATGTCATGTTTGCAGAGATATTCAAAGTATATGAAAGAATAAATCCTGATGGACAAATTAAGGAACTAAATAAATTTTTAGGCCATTTACTAGAGTGTACTGAAGATAAAGTTTATGAACAAATAGAAGTTTTATTAGATAAATTAATTGTTAAAAAATCTCTAAGTGAATATGGAGTAAATGAAAAAGAATTAGAGGAATTTACTGATAATGTTATGGAAAAGCAAGGAAGGCTAATGGTTAATAATTATGTGAGATTAGACAGGGAGCGAGTTTATGATATATATAAGTCGTTATATAAATAAAAAGAAACGCGAATGAGGATGGGATTTGTATTACCATCAATTGACAAAGTGGAAAAATGGGAGTAGGTATATGTTGGAATCAATGGTTTCTGGAATCTGCATGTTGCATGGCTTTGCTTGGTGTAGAAATTTTATCCAACAGCAATAGGAACAGAACCAATTTTGCCTGTAGACAGCAAGGCACATTGGGAAAGGTGTATGGCAAGGGCATGCAGCAGCAAACATAATACCATTAGTAGCATCTAATAGAATAGGTACAGAGAAAGAAGGTGATCCCTCAATGACTTTCTATGGGGCATCATTTATTACAGATCCAACTGGAGAAATTATTAAGCAGATGGATAGGGAAACAGAAGGAGTTATTGTGGTAGAATTAGATTTAGATGAAATAAGAGATAAACGTCGTTCGTGGAGAATATATCGTTATTGTAGACCAGAAATGTATGGGATTTTAATGACGCTTGGTACTGGGAATTAATAAAAATCAAGATGAAAAATAAGAAATAAAAGGAGCATTAGACATTGAAAAACAGAGTCTTTGAAGAGGTTTTGAATTTAAGTCCATGCTCATTTTTTTATTCAATATTAATATACAGTTGTAGAATATCACTAGATTTCTTGGTAAAATGTTATTTTACTGCCTATTTTCCAAGTGAGAATTAAAGATATGGAGAAAAGCAAGGAACGAAGCTGAAGTTCTGAAGTAGTGCTTTTGTTAAGAGTTTTTATATTAATATCTAAAATATGTTTGTACGGATACAATTGTTATATATTACATCATATGCTAAAATATAAACAAATGTTAAACATGTTATTAATAAGTATTTGTTTAGTAAAACCTTATTAAGGGGTTAGAATTAAAGGAAGGGGAATCATCGTAGTCTTCATCACACTGATTATATTGGTATATTATAGGCTTTTAATATAGAGTATGGTCTTAAATCAGTGTTGACACGGAGTTGAGGTAGGTTAGAACAAAGGTAGTGAGAGGAGAATTTATGAGGATGTTACATTCAATATATAATAAAGCCAATGAAGGTATATATAAGGATATTACTATTAAATTCATATCTACATTAGTAGAAACTCTACTTGTTTCTATATTAATATGGACTGTATTATGGGATAAAAATAAAGATTTAGTACATGCAATACTTGGAACCATATGCGTGTGCATAGGAATTGCAACATTTTTAATTATATGGAACAAACGAGGAGATGAAAATCATGTTAATGATATATTGGGATTTGGTTTCCTTGTAGTTTCAATATTTGATTTTATGCATACATATTACTATAACGGTCTTATAGTAAACGATATTTTTAAAAGTCAACTTTCAATTGGATTTTCTTTATTAGCCAGGTTAATAGAAGTTGTAATTCTAATGGACTTTTCATTTGCACCTTACATAAAAAATATAAATAGAAGTATTATGATCATTGGGACAATTATAATTACTAGTAGCTTTTTTTATATATTATATGTATATCCCAATTGGGTTCCGTGCTTGTACGATGCTTATGGAATTACCCCAATAAAGGTAGCATTAGAATATTCGGTTATAATAATAGCAGTGTTAGTGTTGTTAAAATTAAATAGTAACCTACAAAGAGAGCATTTTATAAAATTTAAATATCTTTACATGTGCATACTTCTAATGATACCTTCTGAAATTTGCCTTGCTTTTTTTGAAGACTTAGGTTCATTTTTGGTGGTTTTTGGACATGTTTTAAAAATTTCTAGTTATTTTTATCTTTATAAGGCAGTGTTTCAAAGTTTGATTAATTACCCCTATGATAAATTAGGTGAGAATAATCAAAGGCTAGCAGACATACTTAATGCAATGCCAATCTCTATACACACATATAATAGTGATAATGAGATAGATTTTGTTAATAAGAAGTTTGAGGAATTATTTAAATATCCAAAGGAAAGCATGATGGGGTTAGACCACATAGAGGTACTGACTTTATTGCATAAGGTTGGAAATGAAGATGAAAACTCTTTAGTTATTAGAGTCAAGAATAATGAAGAGAATACTAAGAATATTATTAGGACATATTTAAATTCTGAGGGTAAAGAGATAAAGGTATTAATTAATACAGATAAAATTAATGGTGGGATTTTAATCTGGGCAAGTGATGTAAAACAAGAACAGGAAATTAAGAATTTGAATTTACAAGCTCAAACAATATTAAATGCTGTAACAACGCCAACAATGATATTAGATGATGTTGGAAAAATAGTTGCGTGCAATAATTCATATGCAGATTTAATAGAAATAGAATACAATGATATTATTGGTATGGATATACATAAGTTATATGATATTTTAAACTTCAGTGGTAAGGAGAACATGGATGTATTTAAGAAAGGTTATTTTAAGAATGAGGTAAGAGATTATTTTATTGAAACACCTAAAGGAAATAAAAAGCAATTACGGATAACTAGGTCTTCAATTACTAATATATATAATGGAATTGTTGGTATTGTATCTGCTATACAAGATATATCAAATATGAAAGAAGAACAATTAAAATTGATAAATCAAGAAAAATTAGCTTTGCTAGGTCAAATGGGAGCAACTATTGTTCATGAGACACGGAACTTTCTTACTACTATAAAAGGAAATAGTCAGTTAATTGAATTATATGTTGATGATGAGAAAATAAAAAAATATGCTAGAAAAATTAATGCCAATACAAATGAGGTAAATAGGATTATTAGTGATTTCCTGAGTTTATCAAAGCCACGAGAAACAGAACTGGAAGAAGTTGCGTTTAATGATTTAGTTTCATCCATGAAAAACACAATCGAAACATCCTCTCTCATGAAGAAGGTGGAATTGATATTAGACTTAGATTATGATGAAAGATATATACTTTGTGATGAAACCCAAATTAGACAAGTAATTTTAAATATTTGTAAAAATGCTGTAGAGGCTATGGAAGGAATATTAAGTCCAATTTTACATATTAGTACAGGGCTTGACGAGTATACAAAAGAAGTATTTATTAATATATCAGATAATGGAAGTGGAATTGATAATAAAACAATCAAAAAGATTGGCACTCCATTCTTTACAACAAAAAAAACAGGTACAGGATTAGGCCTTAATGCTTGTTATCAGATTATAAAAGAGCATAAAGGAAGGATAGATGTTGAAAGTGAGTTAGGAAAAGGAACTAAATTTACAATTGTGATACCTTATATAGATGAAGATTTAGAAGATATAGTTTAATGAAAATATATGTTGTACGAAAAAAACAATCTTCACAATTTGAAGAGTAGAAAATCCAAGTTATACTGGTAGAGCAAATAAAGATATGAAGATAGCATTTTCAATGTATCATACTGAAGCTAGTGATATTGCAGATATTGGGGAAGTAATGCCGCCAAAATCAACATGGCTTGAACCAAAACTTAGACGAGGACTATTTGTTCATAAGTTAAAATAATTGTCTCAGTCAAAAAAAGATCAACCAAGAAATAAAAAAGATTGACTACGACGCGGAGCAGTAAAAAATAGAGAACAAAAACAAGAAATAAAGAGAGCATAAAACATTGAAAGAAGGGCCTTTGGGTAGGTTTCGGATTTCAAGTTTATGCTCTTTTTTGCGTTCGAATTTCATGCTTTATTTTAGTTTTGTTAAAATTTCTTTCATTTATACAGTTAAACTTTTTTTATTATATAGGAAACAGCTTGCGGAACTGGCTGTGGATAACAGTTATACTCGACCGCAGGGAGATTTTGTTCTTGTTGATTTTTTGAGGTGAAATTACAGTACTTATTTCATATTTTTGATTTCAGGAATCTTTTTTATAGGAACAGTAGTGTTCGGCTTTATTATATAATTACAACAAGTATAAAGTTTTTGCAGTTTTATGCGAATATTAAAATGTAGAAGTTTTACTAATATATGATGTACATGAAATTTTGAAGGAAAGAATGGAAATATTTAAAAATATATGATATTATAATAACTATTGATCTTACGAGAAAAAACGATTTCAATCGAGAATAATGGCAAATAGTGATCTTAAAAAAAATGTTAAGGATACTTATGAACATTTAGTTATGATAATAGTAAATTATGTATTAGGAGGCATTATGAATTTATTACGCAATGCAAAAGTTAAAAACAAATTATTTTTTATGGCAAGTATAGCATTAACTTTCTTGGTTATTGTTGGAATTACAGGAGGATATTATCTCAAAATATCAAATGACAAAATGAAAGATATAAATAGTAATCTAAAATCAATTGAATACCTTGAAGAAGCAAAAGATACTTATGATTCTTCAAATACTGATTTGTTTGAATTAATGGTTACAACAGATGATAATCGAAATAATGAATTAAAACAATCGATTAGTAATAAAACAGACACATTAAATAAGTACATAGATGAGTATGCTAATACACCACTTGATCCATTTGAGGTTGATGTACTTAAACAATTTAAAGATAATGTTACTGAGGCAGAAAAGGTAAAAAGTGATGTTATGAATTTGGCTTTAGCAAATAAAAATGAAGAAGCGTATGCTTTATATAATAAAACTTTAAGTTCACTTAATCAAAAAATTAAGACAAACCTTTCTGATTTAACTGATTATAATGTAAAAACTGGTGATGAATATAGCCAAGAAAATGAAACAAATTATAATAAATCAATTTGTATTATTATAGGTGTAGTATTATTAGCCCTAGTAATAGTTTTAGTTGTATCTATTTTTATCACAAATTTAATTGCTAAACCAATAATGATATTTGAAAAATATATTAAAAAAGTTGCTGATGGAGATTTAAGCATAGAAACACTTGAAAAAGAAAGATATGTAAAAATATATAAAGACGAAATAGGTAATTTAGCAAATTCAATAATATATATGCGTGAAAACTTATGGGGACTATTAATGAAAGTATCTGAAGCATCAGAACAAATAGCAGCCTCTTCTGAGGAACTTAATGCCAATGCAGAAGAATCTTCAAAAGGGATAGAAGAAACTGCAAAAGCAGTAAATGCTATTGCAGATGGTATAGAAATTCAACTTAATACGGTAATGGATACTTCAGAGGTAATTCAACAAATGTCTGGAGGTACACAACAAGTAGCCGCTAATACTACTGATACAGCAAGGGTTGCTGGAAAAGCACTTGAAGCAACAAATGAGGGTGGAAAAGCAATAAATACAACAAAAGAGCAAATGAATAATATAGAAAAAATAGTAAGCAAGTTAGATGTCGTAATTAAAATACTTGGAGATAGATCTAATGAAATAGGTCAAATAATTGAGGCAATCTCTGGTATTGCAGAGCAAACAAATCTTTTGGCATTAAATGCAGCAATAGAAGCAGCGAGAGCAGGCGAACAAGGTAAAGGATTTGCAGTTGTTGCAGATGAAGTAAGGACGCTTGCAGAAAGTTCAAAAGAATCAACAGCTAAAATATCAGCGTTAATAGGTCAAATTCAAAATGATACAGATAATGCTGTTTTGGCAATGCATGAGGGAACAACTCAAGTAAGAATTGGTAGAGAAGTTGTGGATAAAGCAGGACAAGCATTTGAAGATATTTCAAAATTAGTTCAGGAAATCACAAAGCAAATAAAGGAAGTAGCGGCAGCATCAGAAAGTATTGCAGATGGAAGCCAACAAGTAGTGTCATCTATGGATAAAGTTGATGAAATAAGTAAGGATGTTTCAGGTCAATCTCAAACAATTAATTCAAGTGTTGAAGAACAAACGGCAGCAATGCATGAGATAGCAACTTCATCAGAAGGTCTATCTAAAATAGCCGAAAATCTTATGAGTGAACTTACAAAGTTTAAATTATAAACAAAATACAAAAAAAGAGCGAATTTGTTCTTTTGCATTTTGAATAGGAAATTATGTTTAAATATGTTGCCGCAAAAAAAGATTAACCAAGAAATAAAAAAAGATTAACTACGACGTGGAGCAGTAAAAAGGAAAAATAAAAATGGAAATAAGAAAGAGCATAAAAGCGAGAGAAATAGAGCCTTTGAAGAGGTTGCTGGATTTCGAATTTATGCTCTTTTTTATGTTTAAATTTCATGCTCAAGTTCATATTTGATTCAATTTTCTTTCATTTATATAGTCAAACTTTATTTAGCTTCTCTAAGCACATGAGCTCCTAAAAGTGGAATAATTATTGACTTAATTGTACAGCCTAAAAGTCCTTCCGTAGCTTGTGACTTAAATTCTCTGATTTTAATAGTTTCTTATATTAGATGATAAAGAAATTTCCATAGAAGTTATACTTGAGGCTATGAAAATTCTGCTTGCAAAATGAGTTACTTTTTTAGCATACATTGTATATTTAGTCACGATTTCATTTGCATTAATATATATTCAGAAGTGATGTATTAAGTGAGTATATTGAGGTGATTAATATTAATTAGGCGGATGCTTATTATAATAGCCTAAATTTAAATGAAAAAATTAAATAAAATTATAATTCAATAAAGTTGAGAAATAAATTAACATAAATGATAAAATATAAGTATATGCAATTAGAAAGTGGACTAATAATTAGGAGGTTTTATTATGAACTTTTTAGGTAAATGGTTTATAAAAGAAATGGATATGTGGGATAGTAATTATATTAATATCGAAGTTGATGAATATATAGAATTTTATAATGAATGTAGAGGGAATTTTCAATTCGGGTTAGTAAAAGGTGATATTATATATAAAATACAGAAAGTTAACAATAAAGAAACTCTTAAATTTAAATTTACTGCTGTAGATGAATTTGATCCAGTAAGCGGTCAAGGATGGTTAAAGATGATGGAAAGTGGAGTAGTAGAAGGGGAATTTAGTTTTGATAATGGAGATATATCAGGATTCAGAGCAGAACGTTAAAGACGGTGAACAAAGTGAATGAAGGATATAAGAAAACAGAATTAATTAGTAAATATAAAAATAATGAAGACGAAGTTTTAAATATTATTGAAGAAACACTTAAGAACTTTAATAATTAAGATATAGTTTTAAATTATATGATGTTTCCGCAAAGAAAAGATTGACTAACAGGAAAAACTATAATAAAGAGCTATAAAAAGAGTATACATAAAAAATAATGATATATTAAAGTGATTTTAATATATCAAGAAATTGAAACATTAGAAAAGGATACATAAGAATGAGGTAGGGGAATGAGTAAAGAGGGATTAATAATAGAATTTAACGAATTACATTCAAGCAAAATTACAAAAGGTACAGAGTTTGTGTCCATAGTTAAAGAGGGTGAGATTAAAACATATAAAGTTGTGGATACAGAAGAAAAATTATTAGAGTATTCTCAAAAGCCTATGGAATATGTAGAAAAGCTAGTAGGTATATTAGTCACATGTGAGTGTAAGAATGTTTCTGCATTGTTTAAGAATACTATATTTTTAGAAAAATTTAAAATTGACAGTTATTCTGAGCCTAAGATAGAGGAATCTGTATATTTGAGTTTCAATAATTGCGATTTCTTTAAAGATATTGAACTGCTAGGAGGGGACTATAAAAGAATAAAAATTAATGATTCAGCTATAAGAAAGAGTCTTTTTATGAGATTCATAAATTGTGAGAAATCTAGTATTAATACATCCGATTTTGAAGGAGATTTGCTTTTCCAAGAAGTAAACATTTTAAATGATTTTATTTTAGATAAGATAAATGGAAATCAAAATTTAATATTTACAGATTGCAGATTTGAGGGGTTAAGTAAGTTGGAATTAGAAGTTAATGGGGAATTAGATTTTTCACAATGTTCATTTTATAAGAATTCAGAAATTAATTTTGATGATATAAATGGTAAGTTTAGCTTATATAAGACTAATTTTTCAGATAAATGTTATCTAGAATATGAACTATTAGAAAATAAAGAGTATGAGCCGTTAATTTTTGAGAATGATTTAAAAAAAACTAAGTGGAATTTTTTGATTGTGTCAGATATATATAAATCCAGTGGCAGAACAGAGCAATATTTAAAAACTTTCTATTACTTTAAAAAATATGAGCGATTAGAAAGAAAAAGTAAGAACAAAGATAATTTTAATTTTTTAGAGTATCTAATTGAAATAACAACTAAATACTATACAAGCTGGGAAAGAACATTGTTATCAATGAGCATAATATTAGTAGTATTTTTTATAGTATATTGTATTTTTCCTAATTTACTAATATATAAAGACACTATAATAACATTTACTACTGTTGGCTATGGAGACATAATGCCTCTTAACTGGATGAAGCTAGTTGTTAGTTTGGAATCATTTCTAGGAGTGTTTTTTACAGCGAGCTTTGTAGTAACCAGAGATTCCGTGAATAATTCCCATCCAAATGTTAAAAATAACCTTAAATTAATTTATAAGGTTATTTTTACTTTAAACAACTAATTTCCTAGAACAAATTTAAAATAAAGACTAAAAAATGATAT
>Ga0302140_10002294_pt1 | contig 24867 bp, 39 predicted proteins | sample I_Bog_E1_1_FD_202095 | JGI IMG/M metagenome (GOLD analysis project Ga0302140, IMG submission 202095) | Peat permafrost microbial communities from Stordalen Mire near Abisko, Sweden - I_Bog_E1_1 | ecosystem: Environmental > Terrestrial > Soil > Wetlands > Peat | place: Sweden: Abisko, Stordalen... | reverse complement strand
CCAGTTCACGCGCGGCCATGTCGACGGCGAGTCCTTTGGCCACGGCGCCCAGATCGAGAGTCAGCGGCCGGCACAGTGTGATGGTCCTGCGATCGGGATCGACCTGCACGTCTTTATAGCTGACATCGTCGTGGCAAGCCCCGTTGCTTTGAACCGTTTCGCCGGTGCGATGTTCGCGATTGAAACCGCGCGCCTCCATGCGATCACCCACAGTGGGATCAAAGGCGCCGTCCGTTTCTTCCGCGACCGTTAAGGCAAATCGCACAGCTTCAAACAGGATTTCGCCAACGGGGACAGGTTCGCCGATGTGCGCGCCCAGTTGCATCAGTTCGCTCCGCGGATTAAAACGCGTGCAGCGTTGTTCGATCTCATGGAACCAGCCGAAGGCGCGGTCCAGCGCATCCTGCGGAACGGCCGGAACGGTTTCCGCCGAAACTGTTTCAATAGATACGAGCGTGCCCATGGCGACCTCAGTTCGGACGGACCCACGAGTAATACCGGCGGTCACTTTGCCTTGGCCAGCGCGTCGAGCACCGCGTAATAAAACGCATTGGCGCTTTGCGTGGCGCCGGAGACGTAATCGACCTCGGCGCTCTGGCGCTGCGCGACTTCCGGAGGCAGTCTGCCAATTACGCTGCACGAATAGCGTGTCAGGCACTGAGCAATGGTGGCGCCCTGTATGCGGCCACCTTCGATAACCACCTGCGCCTGTATATCGCCGTGGCGGCAGCTGCCCCAGCCGGTATAGGTGCCATCTTTCCACACGGACGCGGGCGCGGCTGGCGGAGCCGGCGATGGCGCGGGCGCTGGCGGGGCTACCGCGGCAACTGGCGGAAGAGCGGATGCAACTACAACTGGCGCGGGACTCGGGGTGGTCTCAGCGGGAGTTGAAGGAGCGACTGGCTGGGCGGGGGCCACCTCTTGCTTATGTTCCGGAACAGTTGCCGCCGGAGCAGTCGATGCAGGAGATGGCGCAGGGTCCGCACGTTCGAGCGAGGCAACCTGCGCCGACGGGGCAGATCGCGGCGCCGTATCCGCTATAGCTGCAGACTTTACCGGTGCGGCCTGCAAAGGTGCGGCGCCACGCTCACGATCATCCGGGACCCGGCCATCCGGAGACGCGGGACGGCGTCCGGCGGTCTGCGCATCCAGCTGGTCGGCCGCGGAACGGGTCTTCGAATAGCCCGCCGCGTAGACCGCCATCACGGCGGCAGCGCCCACGGCTACCAGGCTATTCGCTACTTTTTTGCTGGACGGGGCTTGAGCCATTTCTCACATTGTAATCAAGGAGTTTAGCCAGCAGTGGGCGATTTGACAAATATTGACGCTGCGAACCGTTCATTTGACGGCAATAGGCACCGAAGCGATGTGTTTCTCCCATTCCAGCTGCAGCGTGGCGGCTTTCGGGCCGGTCGCTTTGAGCGTCATTTTGTAGACCTCAATGGGCGCAGGCGGAACGCTCATCGTCATTTTCACGCGTCCCAGATCCTGCGACGCGTCGTAGGTCAGGCCCCACTGGCCGGTCTGTTTATTAACGATCAGTTGCCAGTTGTTGGGATCCTCCACCAGCGCGTAAATGGTGTAATCGCCCTTTGGCACGGAAAGATTGCCAATCGTCAGATCCGCATCGGTATGGAATGATGTGGCGGAATTCGCTCCCGCCCGCCAGACCGGATAGTTCGGATCGCCGCTGATCAGTCCGCCGGGACCAAAAATCTTCCGCCCACGCACGGAGGGTGCGGAGTACTTGATCGACAAGACCTTGCCTGCAATGGTAACCGAGGTGGTGGCATCCGGACTGGGCGCCTGAGCCGGAGCCAGGCTCGCGACAGCAACAAGTGCAACTGCATATACGGCAAACGCTTTCATTCAGACCATCCTCCGGATTGTTTCCAATGCCAGCATACATGACGGCAATATTCGCGAACTTTTTGACGGTCGGCACGTATAACGATCAGAGGGAAAATCTGTGAGAATGTGGATATTGGAGATGCCTGCGGCATCCACCGCGTGTGCGGCTCCGGCGAGGGAGACATAGCAATATGGCTGCTCGAAAGCGAAGAAAAAGCATCTGGATCGTGCTGACCCTCACAATCCTGATCGCCGGCGGGTTCTTCGGTATGAAGGCGATTGGCAAGAAGACCGTCAAGATCGATCCCGAAAAGCTGGCGAAAGTGGAACGCATCGATCTCACGCGGTCCGTAGTCGCGACCGGCAAGATCCAGCCGGTTACGCAGGTCGAAATCAAGAGCAAAGCGAGCGGCATTATCCAGAAACTCCCCTTCAACGTGGGCGATTTCGTGCAGAAGGGACAAGTGATCTGCGAACTCGACCAGAACGATCTGCTCCCCGCTCTGCGCCAGCAGCAGGCCGCACTGCACGCCGCCGAGGCGAATCTTCGCTCCGCTCAGGCCGATTACGAGCGCTATAAGGTCGACGCCAAAGGCGCCGATCTTCCCTTTCTCAAACGCGACATGGACCGCGCGCACAACATGTTCGCCGGCGGTCTGATTGCGCAGAACGCGCGCGACGATGCGGACAAAAATTACCAGATTGCCGCCAACAAGCAGGAGTCCTCCGAGGCCAATCTGGGTTCGGCCACGGCCGCTATCGCGAGAACGCAGGCGGCGCTCGAACAGCAGCAGGCCGCGGTTTCCGAAGCGGAAGAAAATCTGCGCAATGCAACGATCGTCTCGCCGATCGACGGCGTGGTGCTTTCACGCGACAGCGAAGTGGGCGCGGCGGTGAGTTCCATTCTCCAGGTGGGGTCGAGCGCGACCACCATCATGACGGTTGGCGATCTCAATCAGGTTTACGTGAAGGGCAAGGTGGATGAGAGCGATATCGGACACGTCTATCTGGGCCAGCCGGCGCGCATCAAGGTGGAATCGTTCAAGGATCAAACTTTTGACGGCAAGGTGACCAAGATCTCCCCTATGGGAACGGAAAAAGACAACGTCACCACGTTCGAAGTGCGCGTTTCCATCTCCAACGACAAGCACATTCTGAAGGCGCAGATGTCGGCGAATGCGGAGATCGTCCTCGAAGAGCACAAAGCGGTGCTGGCAATTCCGGAAGGCGCGGTGCTCTATAACAAGGACAAATCCACCGCCGCACAGGTGCCGGATGCAGCCGATCCCACCGGCATGCGCAAGGTTTCGGTCGATCTGGGTATCAGCAATGGCGCTAAAACGGAAGTAATGAAAGGCCTCACCGAAGGCCAGCAAGTCGTCCTGCAATGACCTATCTGACTGAGCTCTTTGGGCAGGTGGCGGGCAGCCTGTTGCGCAACAAGCTGCGAAGCTTTTTGACCATGGCCGGCATAGCGTGGGGCCTGGCTTCCATGGTCATCGTAGTCGCCATGGGGGATAGTTTCAAAGAGGGGCAGCGCAACAGCACGAAGGAACTGGGGAAGAACATCGTCATTTTGTTCGGAGGTCGAACACAAATGCAGGCCGGCGGGAAACGTGCGGGCCGGCGTATTCGCCTCAACACTGAAGATGTTCGGAACCTGCGCACCCAGGCGTATATGGTGCAGACCGTCGCGCTCGAACTGGAAGGCGGCCTGAAGGCGACCAGTCCGTATAACAGCGGGACCTTCGATGTCAGCGGCGTGGAAGCGCACTATCCCGACCTGCGCACCGTCCCGATCGGAGAAGGCCGCTTTTTCACGGCGGAGGAACAGACCACGGGCGAACGTGTTTGCGTGATCGGTCTCGACGTGAAGAAGCAGCTTTTCGGCACCCGCTTCGGCACCGCGGGCACGGTGATCGCGCTCAATTCGATTCCCTACCGCATCATCGGCGTGATGGCGGACAAAGAGCAGAACAGCGACTACTCCGGTCTGGACGAGAAAAAGGTTTTCCTCCCTTATGAATCCATGGCACGCGACATGCCGCCCAAAGAAAGCTATCAGGCGGGAGACTTATCGGAGATTCTCTACCAGCCGAGACCCGACACCGATTATCTGGCCGTGCAGAAGCAGGTGAGAAGGATTCTCGGCCGCGACCACGATTTCGATCCGGCCGACGAGGACGCCATCGGCATGTGGGACACCATCGAAAACCAGAAGCAGGTGGATGGCATCTTCGATTCCATGACCGTGTTCCTGAGTTTCATCGCACTCGTCACGCTGTCGCTGGGCGGCATCGGCGTGATGAATATTATGCTGGTCACGGTTTCGGAACGTACGCGTGAGATTGGCCTGCGTAAGGCGCTCGGCGCGACGCGCATGCGGATCCTGGGCGATTTTCTTGTAGAAGGCGCGGTGCTTGCTTTTGTCAGCGGCTTCGTTGGTTGGTCTGTGGCATTTGGGTTATCGAGTTTGTTAAAGCTCGTCAAGATGCCCGATATGTTTCCCGGCCTGCCGGTCAGCTGGGAAACCACGCTGTTCGCATTCGCCACGCTGACGGTGATCGCCGTCGTCTCCGCCCTGTTGCCGGCGTGGCGCGCTTCGTCGCTAACGCCGGTGGAGGCACTCCGCTATGAGCGTTAGCGCGAAGGGGTTAGAGCATGAGCGTTAGCGCGAAGGGGTTAGAGCATGAGCGTTAGCGCGAAGGGGTTAGAGCATGAGCGTTAGCGCTATCCTCCGCGAAGCCGCGGGCGCTCTGAATTTCAATCGCCAGCGCAGCCTCCTCACCATGGCGAGCCTCGGCTGGGGCGTGGCGTGTTTCGTCATCCTGTATTCCTATGGCGAAGGTTTCGGCTTCGCGCTCCGCAGCTCGTTTCAGGCCGTCGGGCAGGACCTGATTCTGATGTTCGGCGGCGAGACCTCCGCACAGGCAGGCGGGCAGCGTTCGGGTCGGGAAATCCAGCTGGACCTCACCGATGTCGATCTGATTCGCGATAACGTGCCGCTGGTCAGTGCGGTATCGGGCGAGGTAATGATCCGCAACGCGATGACGGTGCGCGGCGTGCGCGAGGAAAATATAACGGTCAGGGGAGTGGAACCGGCCTACGGGAAGATTCGCAACATGACGATGGCGGAAGGCCGCTGGATCAACGGCGAAGACTCGCTCGATAAGCAGCGCGTGGCCATTCTCGGAGCGAAGTCCGCCCACAAGTTGTTCGGCGAAATCCCGCCTGTCGGCGAATCCATTACCGTGAATGGAATTCAGTTCCAGATCGTCGGCGTGCTCGAAACCAAGACTCAGATTTCAAACTACAACACGCCCGATAACGAGTGCGTCTTCATCCCGCTCACGACCTCGTCGTTGCTGAAGGATATTACCCATCCCGAGGATATTGTCTGGATGCCCGCCAATCCAATGTTTCGCAAAGAGGCGGTGAAAAACGTGCGCGGCGTGATGGCCCGGGCGCACAACTTCATGCCGAATGACGAACAGGCGCTCCAGGTTTTCGTATTCAACGAATTCCAGAAGATTGTGGATACCATGTCGCTGGCGCTTCAGATTCTGCTGGGGCTGATCGGCGCGCTGACGCTGGCCATCGGCGGGATCGGACTCGCCAATATCATGCTGGTTTCCGTGACGCAGCGAACGCGCGAGATTGGCATATTGAAGTCGATCGGGGCCACGCGCGGGGCAATCCTGTGGCAGTTTCTGGCCGAAGCGATGGCGATCGTAACGGCTGGCGGTTTGTTGGGTGTGCTGATCGGATGGGCGGTGACTGCGGGAATACAGACGCTGCCGTTGCTGGGCCCGCTGTTCAAGGACGATTCGGGCAATGGCGATATCCATCTGCATATTTCGCGGTTCGCCGTGGTGACCTCCACCGTGGTGCTGGAAGTGATCGGACTGTTCGCGGGGTGGTTACCGGCGCTGAAAGCCTCGCGCCTCGATCCTATTGACGCGCTGCGCTACGAATAGCGGCTACTGCGCTTTCTTGAGTTCGATCACCATCACTTCGATCGGCGCGGCGCCGGTGTTGGAATCGGCATGACGCTTCTTTCCTTCTTCGAGCGAGCCCCAGTACGCTTTGCCGGCGTCCCACTGGTGCACCTCGGTGGGACCATTCTCATACACGGTCTTCATAGTCCCTCCCGTGAGAGCGACAATGACGCGCGGGTGTTCGTGCGTGTGCATCACCAATGGCGCGTTCGGCGGCACGGTCGTTTTCCAGACGTTCACGTCTTCGTTTTCAAATTGCGGGATGCGTGTCAGTTGCGCGGCGGGCTGAGAAACGGACGTGCCGATACCGATCAGCATCATGGCGAGCAGGACGGCCGCGCGGCTGAGTAAGATGTTGCTCATGTGACCAAATTACCATCGCGAAAAGGGGACTACACTGGTCGATGTGAAGACACTCGTCGTTTTCGTGATGGCTGTAGTTTCCGCCTCCGCGCAGAATCCGACGGCGAAGATCGTCAATACAAGCCGACCAGCGAGCACCGATTTCAAGGTCGGAGATCGCTTCGAACTGGTCGTCCATGGCGAGGCCAATCAGCCGATCAGCGTCAGGACTACCAGGCAGAGCCAGACCGATTTCAGTCCCGTGATCGGCTGGACAGACTCAAGTGGAAGATGGTCGGTCACGAGACAGTTTGAGAAAACGGACTACGGTGGATGGGCGGAAGCGTGGACCGTGGGGGAAAAGCTGGCCAATCCGGTGCTGAGTTTTTCGGTGGGGGCGCCGTGCATTCCTGGCGGGAAGAGCATGATCTTCACCTCAGGCCCGAATATTGAGGTGCTGAATTGCGAGACCGCAACAGGAATGGAGACATATGCAACGCCGTCTATGGTCCCGCCGATTCAGACGCCGGATGGCAGGCTGATATCGAGCGAAACTCCGGAACAGATTATGAGTGCTCTGATCGAAGAGTCCGGCGGCCATTCAGGCCAACACGGGGACGACGCGGCGGCGCTCATTACGAAGGTAATCGGCGCGAATGCATTGGGCGACCGCGAGATCCGGAACGTTCTTTCGATCATAGGCTCCGCGTTCCAGAACCGTATGGTGGTTCCGCCAACAGTGAACCCCGAGACCATGCAACTCCTGCAGCGCTTGATGGCACGGGCGCAAGACGATAGCCTGAAGCAGGAGATTGCAAAAACCGTTGCGTTCATTCAGTCGCAATGAAACGGAATCGCTGTCCGTCGCATAAACGAACCATGCGCACTTTGTTGATCTTCGCCGCGTTTGTTACCTCCGCCGCCGCGCAGAATGCCGCGGTGAAGATCACGAACACGAGTCGGCCTGGCATCGCTGGCTTTCAGGTCAAAGACAAGTTTCAGATTGTGGTGACTGCCGCGCCGAATCTGCCCGTGAGCGTAAGAACGATTCGGCAGGGAAGAACGGATTGGGGGCCGGTTGTCGCTTATACGGATGGCAGTGGCCGATGGTCGACAGAGGGCCGGTACGGGAAGCAGGACTTCGGCGAATGGAGCGAAACCTGGACGGTGGGCGGCAAGGTGGCGAACCCGGTAATCGTTGTTTCGGTAACCGGGGCTTGTTTGCCCGGGGGGCACGCCATGATGAACCAGTCAGGTGCTAATGTGGGGCTATTCTGCGATACCGCGACAGGACACGAGTCTTTCGTGACGCCATCGGACGGAGACTCGTTCCGCACCCCGGATGGCCGTGTGATTCCGGGCCGCACGCACTCTCAGATGACGGCAGAGGAATTTGGAGATGAGGTCGTTGTTTCCGCAATGACGGGCAACGGGAACGCTCGGCCCGGCAAGAGGCTGTCCGCATCCGTATCTTCGATCGACAGGATCATTGGCGTGAACGCACTGACCGACAACGAGATTCAGAACGTGATCGCGATCAGTCACGCCGTGTTCGAGGGTCAATTTCAAGCAAAGAGATCAATGCCTTCGCTGGTTGCCCTGCTGCAACAACTGACAAGCGAAACCGACGAACCGGCGCTGCAGCGGCAACTCTCCGAAACAATCGCCTTCGTGCAGAGCCAATAGCACCACCTCAAATCTTCGGTAACCATTGCGTTCTTTGACAGTTACTACCCGTTATGAGACCCGGTTACATCAGACCTGCCACAATGGCAGCGTTTGTGTTTTCGATGCTGGCACAATCGGCGTCGTGATTCGGTCGGCCTGGATGCTCCAGCCTTCACAGGCTACCGGCGGCCCGGGCTGGCTCGACACGGATCGATACGACATCGACACGGCTCACCTGCAACCCCTGTTGCAGAACCTGCTCGCGGATCGCTTCGCACTGAAGTTCCATTGGGAGACGCGGGATCTGCCGGTTTACGCGCTCGTAACCGATAACAGCAAGGCCGTTTTTAAGGAAAATCGCGACGCGCCCATAACGGTATTAAACACGCGCACGGGCTCGGGAAAGATCCGGATCGTGGGAACGAAAGTATCGATGGAACAACTGGCCCGCTCCATCGGAAGCGAAATGGGCAGCGTGGTCGTGGATAAGCAAGGGCTCCCAGGCGGCTACGACGTCAACCTCGAATGGTCGCATTCCGAAGCCGGTTCGTTAGCTCCTTCGATCTTTACCGAACTCCACGAGCACCTGGGGCTGAAACTGGAACCCGCGAAGGCACCTGTAAAGGTGCTGGTAGTGGACAGCGCGGAAAAAGCCACCGCGAATTAAAAAAGCCGCGAACCGGTGATCACCCGTTCGCGGCCTTCTTGTTCAACTGAAAAACGGACTATTCCTTCTCGTCCGCTTCTTCTTCCGGCTCGCGCCCTTCCTGCTGCGCCTTCAGCCGCTCTTCCTTGCGTTTGGCACGTTCCGCCGCGCGCTTCACCAGTTCGGAACCCACCAGTTCGATCATCGCGAGTTCCGCGCCATCGCCCTTGCGGGGTCCCAGGCGCGTGATGCGCGTGTAGCCGCCGTTGCGCTGCCCGAAGCGTGTGCCCAGGGTGTCGAACAGCTTCTTTACCGCCGCCGGAGTCTGCAGGAAAGCCGCCGCCTGCCTCCGCGTATGCAGCGAATCGCGCTTCGCCAGCGTGATCATCTGCTCCACGAAAGGCTGGATGGCCTTCGCCTTCGGAACGGTCGTAATCACGCGTTCCTCGGTGATGACGCTCGTCGTGAGGTTTTTAAACAGACTGTTGCGCGAGCCGATGTCACGCTTCAGTTTTACGTTGCCAAATCGATGTCTCATTTTCCTGAACCTTTGGGGTTAAAACCCGTTTATTCGTACGGAGCGTCTTCCGGAATATCTTCCATCACCGTGCCCGGGGGCGGCGGCGGCGGCGCCACCAGATGGCCCTGCGCATCCGGCTTCATACCCAGCCCGAGGCCCATGCCGTAGAGAATTTCCTTGATCTCGTTGAGCGACTTGCGTCCAAAATTCTTCGTGCGCAGCATCTCCGATTCCGTCTTCTGCACCAGTTCGTTGATGGTCTGGATACCGGCGTTCTTCAGGCAGTTATACGAACGCACCGAAAGTTCCAGTTCTTCCACCGAGCGGTTCAGTTGCTCGCTCACGCGATCACCCGAGCGCTCCGTCTGTTCTTCCACCGCATCCGGCAGCTCTTCGAAGTTGATGAAGATCGTCATGTGATCTTTCAGCAGCTTCGCGGCATGGCCGATAGCGTCCTGCGGAGAAATCGCGCCGTTGGTCCAGACTTCGAGCGTCAGCTTGTCGTAATCGGTCATCTGACCCAGACGCGCCGCTTCCACCGTGAAGTTCACCTTACGTACCGGCGAATGCACGGAGTCGATCGGAATGTAACCAATCGCCAGATCTTCGTCGAAATTCTTATCGGCGCTGACATAACCGCGGCCCGGCTTCAGGCGCATCTCGATATCGAGCTTGCCGCCTTCACTCACCGTCGCAATATGCAGATGGCGATCCAGCACTTCCACATCGGCATCGGATTCGATAGCACCGGAGAACACTTCGCCGGCTTTATCGGCCCGAATACGGACCGTTTTCAGACCATCGCCCATCACCTTGAACGGAACCTGCTTCAGGTTGAGGATGATGTCGGTTGCGTCTTCCACAACGCCCGGGATCGGGCTGAATTCGTGGTCCACACCATCGATGCGGATAGCCGTGATGGCTGCGCCCTCGATGCTCGAAAGCAACACGCGGCGCAATGAATTGCCGATCGTGGTGCCGAATCCGCGCTGGAACGGCTGGGCGGTGAACTGCCCGAAGCGCTCCGTTAACGTCTCGGTGTTAGCCACCAGACGCTTTGGTTTTTGAAAGCTTTTGAACGTCATTTATTTCACTCCAATAGCGGCGTGGCTTTATCTCAATCCGCTCACGCCGGTTTTTTACTACCCAAAAACTATTTGCTGTAAAGCTCAACAATGAGCTGTTCGTTGATCGGGATCTGCGTGAGTTCGTCGCGGCGCGGCGTCGAAATAATCCGGCCCTTCAGATTCTCGCGATCCACATCCATCCAGCTGGGTGACGGGGCATGCGCCGTGGCGTCACGAGCGGCCAGGATGGTCGCATTGGTCTTGCTGGCTTCGCGCACGGAAATCTCGTCACCGGGCTTCACGATGAACGAGGGAATGTTGACCTTGCGGCCGTTGACCTGAATGTGTCCGTGACCCACCACCTGACGTCCCTGTGAACGGCTGGTCGCCAGACCCATGCGGTAAAGGACGCTATCGAGGCGCCGCTCCAGAGTGCTGAGCAGGTTTTCGCCCGTGATGCCCTTCATCTTCACGGCTTTTTCGTAGGTGATGTGGAACTGGGACTCCAGCACGCCGTAGATGCGCCGGACCTTCTGTTTCTCGCGAAGCTGCAGGCCATAGCCCACAATCTTCTTCACTTTGCGATCCTTGCCGTGCTGGCCAGGAACAAAATTGCGCTTTTCGATGGCGCACTTCACTGAATGGCAACGTTCGCCCTTCAGAAACAACTTCATACCTTCACGCCGGCAAAGACGGCATACCGGACCTCTATAACGTGCCAAGCTTTTTTCCTCTCACGTGCGGTTTACGGCTCCGGCCCGGGTGGGTTTCACCCAGTGTGCGCCTTCGTCCCGCTTCACTGCTTCTATCAGAATAACAAACCCGAAATCAGACTCTGCGCTTCTTAGGCGGCCGGCAACCATTGTGCGGAATGGGCGTGGCGTCGCGGATGCCGCGAACTTCCAAACCTGCCGTCGCCAGCGCACGTACAGCCGATTCACGACCCGAACCCGGGCCGCTCACGCGTACTTCCACCGTGCGAAGACCAACTTCGTTGGCCTTATTTGCCGCCGTCAGCGCGGCCTGCTGTGCTGCAAACGGCGTACCCTTGCGGGAGCCGCGGAACCCAAGCGATCCGGCGCTCGACCAGGAAACGGTATTGCCTTCCGGATCGGCGATCGTGATGATCGTGTTATTGAATGTCGCCTGAATGTGCACAATGCCATTGTGAACAATCCGCTTTTCCTTCTTCTTGACGACCTTCTTTTTAGCCGTCTTCGCGGGTGCTTTTGCCATGATTAAGTCTTTGTCGCTTTCTTCTTGCCTGTCACAGTGCCCTTACGCGGTCCCTTGCGGGTGCGGGCGTTGGTATGGCTGCGCTGTCCGCGTACCGGCAGACCACGGCGATGCCGCAGACCGCGATACGAGCCCATCTCGATGTGGCGCTTGATGTTGAGCGAAACTTCCTTACGGAGATCGCCTTCCACCGCGCCTTCTTCTTCGAGAATCTGGCGGACATGATTGACCTCTTCTTCGGTCAGATCGCCAATTTTCTTGTTCGGATCGATACCGGTCCGATAGCACAGGCTCTTCGCCCGCGTCCGTCCGATTCCGTAGATGTAAGTAAGGCCAATCTCAGCTCGCTTTTTCGGAGGAAGATCGACGCCCGCAATACGTGCCATATTTTCTTATCCTTAACCTTGGCGCTGCTTGTGCTTCGGGTTGACGCAAATGATCCGGACCACGCCTTCGCGGTGAACCAGCTTGCACTTCACGCAAATTTTCTTAACTGATGCTCGAACCTTCATAAATTTATGCCCAGTCTCTACTGTAACAGCCCTGCATTTCTACAGAACTTTTTTCAAAATTCTGGCCCGCGTCGGGTCGTGTTCGGCGAACTCCACTTCCACCCGGTCGCCCGGCAACAGCCGGACCCAATTTCTCTCCATCGCACCGGCGCCATGCGCCAGAACCTGCGACTTATTGCTCAACTCCAGCCGATACACCAGGCTCGGAAGTTCTTCCAGAACAGTGGCTTCCACCCGCTGCTTCTCAACCGACATGGCTACTGCCGGGTCAAAACCCAGGGTCCATTCTTCGTTACTGCCACGCAATGCTCGAAGTGCGCCGAATACGACCCATCCTTCGCCACCGCCGTCCACTTATCCTTCAAAACCTTCGCTTCCGGCCGGCCCGCATTCACCATCGGCTCGATAGCCAGCACCATGCCTTCGCGTAACCGCGGATTTTCGTTCCGCTTATCCACGTAGTTGGGAACCTGCGGCTCTTCGTGCAGCTGCGTCCCGATTCCGTGGCCCACATACTCCCGAACGATGGAGAAGCCGTTTTTCACGACATGCTCTTCCACTGTGCCGCAAATATCGAACAACCGGTTACCCTCGCGAACCTTATCGATCGCCAGTTCCAGCGATTCCCGCGTCACCTGCAGCAGCCTCTTCGTCTGCTCGCTCAGTTCGCCGATGCCGACCGTAATAGCCGAATCGCCAAAATAACCATCCAGCGACACGCCCGTATCGATCGAAACGATGTCACCATTCCGCAAAATCCGCTTCGGGTTCGGCATGCCATGCACAATCTCGTCGTTCACCGACGTGCACAGCACATACTTAAACCGCTCGCCCGCCGCCGCCACGTAGTAGCCCTTGAAAGCCGGCTTCGCGCCCGCATCCTGCATCATCCTGACCGCCGCCACTTCCAGATCCCAGGTCGAGATGCCTTCCTTCGCCATCTCACCCAGCGCCTTCAGAATGTCGTGCACCAGCATGCCGCTGCGCCGCATCTTTTCCAGCTCGGCTTTAGTCTTGATGACGATCATTTCCCGACCAGCTCCGCATCTTTCCCAACCAACCCGTTGGCTTCAAGCGCAGTCCGAACGCCGTCGAAAACCGCCTGCGGCCCCTGATCGCTGGCATTGACCTCGAACAACTGAACGCCCGCCTTGCGAAACGATTCGATCACAGGCCGCGTCAGGGCTTCATACTCATCCAGCCGGGCCCGTACTACGTCCGCCCGATCGTCGTCGCGAACCACCAGCGTCGCGCCATCCAGATCGCAGATTCCTTCTTTGGCCGGCCGGTTGGAAATGGCGTTGTAAAGGGTGCCGCACGTCGGGCACACGCGTCTTCCCGCCATCCGCGAGATAATTACATTGTAATCAACAACAAGGTGAATTACCACCTCTGTCAAATCCGAATCCGTCAGAACCCGCAGCAACTCAGCCGCCTGCTCCGGCGTCCGCGGGTACCCGTCGAGGATAAAACCACGCTGACAATCCGGCTGCCGAAGCCTGTCGAATACCAAACCGTTCACCAACTGGTCCGGCACCAGCGACCCGGCCTTCATGCGCGCCTCGATCGCCTTACCGATCTCCGTCCCGGTTCGAACATGCTCCCGCAGCATATCGCCCGTCGAAATCTGCGGAATTCCCAGCCACCGGACCAGGAATTTGGACTGTGTTCCCTTCCCCGATCCAGGCGACCCGAACAAAACCATTGCGAGCGAACGCCGGGTGTTCACGGAGCCAGCCACGGCTGGCGTAATGTCTATATCCGGCGACACCATCGGACCTAACCGCGCCGCCCTTTGATACGGCCGGCACGCGGAGTGAAGCCCTCGTAATGACGCATGATCAGCTGCGCCTCCACCTGGTTGATGGTATCCATGGCCACGCCCACGACGATCAGCAGCGACGTGCCGCCAAAGTAGAACTGTACGTTCATGCCGTCCAGAATCCAGCGCGGGAAATACTGATCGATGGCGTTTCCGATCAGCGGCAGATGCTGCAGATGGATGCCGCTGAGCATCACATCGGGAATCAGGCAAAGGATCGACAGATAGATCGCGCCGACGAGCGTAATGCGCGTCAGAATCGTATTCATGTAGTCGGAAGTGCTGCGACCAGGGCGAATGCCCGGGATGAACCCGCCGTACTTACGCATGTTGTCCGCCGCTTCATTCGGATTGAAAATGATCGAAATGTAAAAGAAGCAGAAAAAGATGATCAGCGAAACAAACAGCAGAATATAGAGTGGCTCTCCGCGCTGAATCGTATGCAGCAGCTTCACCAGCCAGTCGTTGCTCTTGACCCAGGGGTAATTCGCGATGGTCTGCGGGAACGCCAGGATCGACGAAGCGAAGATGACCGGAATCACGCCGCCCGCGTTGACCTTCAGCGGCATGTGCGTCGACTGCCCGCCCATCACGCGACGCCCGACCACGCGCTTGGCATATTGCACCGGAATCCGCCGTTCGCCCGATTCCACCAGAACGATGAAAGCCACTACCGCGATCATCATGACGATGACCATCACGAGTTGCAGAAAATTCCACGAGTGCGTGACGAAGACGTTCTGATAGAGATTGCCGATGGCGCCGGGAATCCCGACCACGATACCGGTGAAAATGATCAGCGACATGCCGTTGCCGATGCCGCGCTCGGTAATCTGCTCACCGAGCCACATAATGAACGCCGTGCCGGTGGTCAGCGAGAGCATGGTCATCAGGCTGAAGCCGATGCCCGGATTCGGAACAATACCGGCCGACATGCTGGAAAGCCCGAGAGAAATACCGAACGATTGCGCCAAACCAAGACCAACCGTCAGATAACGGGTCCACTGGGTGATTTTGCGCCGTCCCAGTTCGCCTTCTTTCGAAAGCTTTTCCAGAGTGGGGACGACAACGGTCAGCAGCTGCAGAATGATCGACGCCGTAATGTACGGCATGATGCCCAGCGCGAAAACCGAAAGCCGGCGAATGTTGCCGCCAGCGAATAAATCGAAAAATCCAAAGATCGAACCAGACTGGCTATCGAGGAATTCTTTCCACTTGGTGACGTTGATACCGGGCGTGGGGATGAAGCTTCCCAGCCGGTATACCGCCAGCATGGCCAGCATGAACAGAAACCGATTGCGGAGATCTTTGATACGGAAGATGTTGGCAAATGCTTCGAAGAACTTCACGGGATTTTCGTTCCTTCCGGTGCCGCCGCGTCTCGAACTGAAGTGCTCGACCTCACTTAAGCCGCTGCCGCCCCGATGACCTTAGCTACGCCGCCGGCCTTCTCGATTTTTTCCGCCGCAGCTTTTGAAAAGATGTGCGCTTCCACTTCGATGCTGCGCGTAATATTGCCCGTCGCCAGAATCTTGAGGCCATCGCCCAGCTTCTTGATCACGCCCAGTTCCAGCAGACGATCCGCGCTGAAAGTGTTACCCGGCAGCCTCTCCAGATCGCACAGATTCACGATGGCGAATTCCTTCTTGAAAATGTTGGTGAAGCCACGCTTTGGCAAACGGCGATGCAGCGGCATCTGGCCGCCTTCAAAGCCGCGCATAATGCTGTAGCCGGAAATCGCGCGCGCGCCCTTATGTCCGCGGGTGGACGTCTTACCGCGGCCATTACCCATACCGCGCCCGATGCGCTTTTTGCGGTGCTTCTGACCTTCCGGCGGTCTCAGTGAACTTAAATTCATCGCATTACCCTCTTGTTACGCGTTCTCTTAGGCGTACTAATCGACCAGCGCCAGCAAGTGCGGCACTTTCTTCACGAAACCACGGAAACCCGGCGTATCCGGCCGCTCCACCACCTGATTGAACTTCTTCAGACCCAGGCTGCGCACAATGATCTTGTGCTTCATCGGAGTGCAGATGACGCTGCCAATCAGCTTGATTTTGATCTTGCCTTCCATATCGCTTGTCCTTTTTATTCCGCTTTTACTGCATCCGGACGCGAAGCGTCGGATCTGGAAATATCCAGACCGCGCATCTCGCGAACGGCCTTGATGTCGCGCAGCTGTTCGAGCGCGTTGATGGTCGCCTTCACCACATTATGCGGATTATGGCTGCCAATCGACTTCGTCAGCACATTCGGAATCCCGCAGGCCTGCACCACGGCGCGCACCGGACCGCCGGCAATCACACCCGTACCTTCACGCGCGGGCTTCAGCATCACGAGCCCGGCGCCGTACTTACCCAGCACCTGATGCGGAATCGTGCTATCGAGCAAGTGCACGCGACGCAGATTCTTCTTCGCCGCTTCGATTCCCTTGCGGATCGCCGAAGGAACTTCCTTGGCCTTACCCACGCCGAAACCAACCACGCGCGCCTGCGCATCGCCCACTACCACCAGAGCCGAGAAGCTCATATTCTTACCGCCCTTGACCACCTTGGTCACGCGGTTGATTGCCACGACGTTCTCTTTCAGGTTTAACGATTGCGGGTCCACCCGCTTGATGGTCTTTACGGGCATCAGAGCTCCAGTCCAGCTTCCCGCGCCGCATCGGCCAGCGCCTTGACACGGCCGTGATACAGATAGCCGCCACGATCGAACACCACCCGCGTAATGCCTTTTTCCTTCGCCCGCTCGGCTACGCGCTTGCCGATTTCCTTCGCAGCCGCCACGTTGCCGCCGGTCACCTTATTCTCACCGGAGCCCTTTTCGCTGCTGCTCGCCGCCACGATGGTGATACCCTTCGCGTCGTCGATCACCTGCGCGTAGATGTGCGCCACGCTGCGGAAAATCGCCAGCCGCGGCCGCTCGGTCGTGCCGCGAACCTTGCGCCGGATGCGCGTGTGAATGCGTTGACGGATTTCGTCTTTGGAGATCTTGCGAATCATTTACTTCTTGCCCCCAGTCGCGCCGCTCTTGCCGACCTTCTTGCGAAGCACCTCGCCGGTATAACGCACGCCCTTATTCTTGTATGGATCCGGTTTGCGGAGCCCGCGAATGTTCGCCGCTACCTGGCCAATCAGCTGCTTGTCGTGGCCGCTCAGCACCAGATGCGTCTGCTTGTCGATTTTGAGTTCGATGCCTTCCGGCAGCAGAACTTCGATCGGATGCGAATAACCCAGCACGAAGGTGGCGATCTTGCCCTTCACCTCGGCGCGATAACCAATGCCCACGATGTCGAGTTCCCGAGTGAATCCCGGACCTACGCCGTGAACGGCGTTGGCCAGAAGCGCTCTGGTAAGCCCGTGCAGCGCGGCATGGTCGTCGGAATCGCGGGTTAATTCGAGATTTCCACCGTTCTGCTCAACGCGTATCCCCGCCGGAACCGGAACCGTCAAAGTTCCTCTGGGGCCCTGCACTTTCAGTTCTTCGCCGATTGTGACCTTCACACCGGAAGGTACTGGAATCGGCTTTTTTCCTACTCTGGACATTGTTTGTCGTTACCTTGTTAAAAAGCAGCCTTATTAAATTGTGACAGCCCGCAAGCTGTACTCTTACAGAACGCCTACCAGATCCTGCACAAAATCTCGCCGCCAACGCCCTGTTTGCGCGCCGTCCGGCCCGTCATCACACCCTGCGCCGTGGTCAGAATGCTGATTCCAAGGCCACCCTGCACCTGCGGAATCTCGCCCTTGCCTGCGTACGAGCGGCACCCGGGCCGCGACACGCGCTCGATCTTCGTAATTACCGGAGAGTTGTCCGTCGCGTATTTCAGGTAGATCTTAATGACCTTTTTCACGCCCTCTTCGGCGACCTTGAAATTCGCAATGTAACCCTCTTCCTTCATGATGCGGGCGATTTCCGCCTTCAGCTTCGAAGCCGGAACGTCGACTTTCGGATGGCGCGCCACCATGGCGTTTCGCACCCTGGTCAGCATATCTGCAATTGGATCACTAGTCATTTTTGCCCGTACCTCCTTACCAGCCCGCCAAATTGGCGGCTCACCAGCTCGCCTTCACTACGCCCGGAATCTCGCCGCTTAACGCCAGTTGCCGGAAACACAACCGGCAGATTCCGTACTTGCGCAGGAATGCCCGCGGACGCCCACAGCGCCAGCATCGGTTACGGTGGCGGCACTGCAGTATCGGCGTTTTAGCCTTCTGCGCCTTAGCCAGTTTTATATCTTTTGCGATTTTCGCTGCTGTAGCCATGGATATCCCTCTTCTGCTTTACTGCGCCCGAAACGGCATGCCCATTTGCTTCAGCAATGCCACACCTTCGGCATCGGTGCGGGCCGTCGTCGTAATGCAAATATTCATTCCCTTGGTCTTCTCCACTTTGGAGTAATCGATTTCCGGGAAAATCAGCTGATCTTTCACGCCGAGCGTATAATTGCCGCGGCCGTCGAACGCTTTCGGAGACACGCCGCGAAAATCGCGCACACGCGGCAGAGCCACGTTCAGCAGACGATCCAGAAACTCGTACATCCGGTCGCCGCGCAACGTCACCATCGTGCCGATCGCCATGCCTTCGCGCAGCTTGAAAGCCGCAATCGACTTGCGTGCCTTCGTGATCACCGGACGCTGGCCCGCGATAGCCATCAGTTCGTTGACCGCGCCATCCATCAGCTTGGCGTTGCCCGTGGCTTCGCCCATACCGATATTCACGGAGACCTTATCGATCTTCGGCACCGCCATCACGTTCTTGTAGCCGAATTCCTGCGTAAGCGCCGGAACGACCTGTTTGATGTAATGTTCCCTGAGTCTCGCTGCCATATGTCCCTACTTTTTATCCAATGCCAGGCCGCATTTGTGACACACGCGCGTACGCCGCGTCACGCCGCCAGCCAGCTTTTCCACGTGCTTCTTAATGCGCACCGGACCGCACTTCCCACACACGATCATCACATTGGAAACCGCAATGGGCGCTTCCTTCTCCGCGATGCCGCCGGCAATCTGCTTGGCCGGGTTCTTTCGCGTGTGCTTCTTGATCATGTTGACATGCTCCACCAGCACGCGGCCGGTGGCTTCAATCACGCCCAGCACGCGCCCGGTCTTGTCACGGTCGCGCCCCGCAATCACCTTCACCTGATCGTTCTTCTTGAGAAGAATACGAACCGGCGGGTTTTTCTTCTTGGCAACTCCTGGCATCTTATATAACCTCCGGCGCGAGCGACACGATCTTCATGTAACGCTTATCGCGCAGTTCGCGGGCTACCGGTCCAAAAACGCGGGTGCCGACCGGCTCGCCAACGTCGTTGATCAGTACCGCCGCATTCGAATCGAACCGGATATAGCTGCCATCCCGGCGGCGCGTTTCCTTGCGCATCCGCACGATCACGCAGCGCACTACCTTGCCCTTCTTGATAGCGGAATCCGGCGCCGCTTCCTTCACGGCCGCCGTCACCACATCGCCGAGGCCGGCACGCAACCCAAGATCGCCGCCGCGCGGCAAAATGCACGAAAGCCTTCGCGCGCCGCTGTTGTCGGCTACCTCGAGGATTGTTCTCATCCCAATCATGGCGGTTGTCCTTTATTCCTTGTCTTTTCTTAAAATCTGCCCGAACTAAATCTGAAACTAAATCTTCACGTCGAGATCGGAGGGCTTAGCCGCACCAACCAGCGCCGAACGCCGCACAACTTCTTCCAGACTCCAGCGCTTCAGCTTGCTCATCGGACGGCATTCCGCGATTCGCACTACATCGCCCACCCGCGCCGTACCGGTTTCGTCATGCGCATAAAACTTCTTGTGCTTCTTCACGATGCGCTTATAAAGCGGATGCGGTACGCGGCGGCTCACCTGCACGACGATGGTTTTCTGCATCTTCGTCGAGATCACTTCGCCGACCTTTTCGGTCTTGCGCCCGGCCTTCGGTGTTTCCGCCGCCACAACTTTTTCGTCAGCCATTTACTTTGCTCCCTGCAGTTCTGCGCTCTTCAACTCACGCGCCCGCAGATAAGTCAGCAGCCGCGCCTTGTCCTTGCGATTCTCGCGAATCTTACGCAGGCCTTCGGTCTGCCCCATCGACATCCGGAACCGAAGCTGAAAGCTCTGGTCTTCGATTTCCTTCAGTTTGACCCGCATCTCCGCCGGATCCAGTGCGCTTAGTTTATCTTTTTTCATGGTTTGTACCGGAGTGGTTACTCCGAAACCTCCCGCAATACGAACTTGGTCTTCAGCGGGATCTTATGCGCGGCCAGGCGCATCGCCTCGCGCGCCAGTTCCGGCGTCACACCTTCCATCTCGAACAAAACCTTGCCGGGGCGGATCACTGCCACCCATTCCTCGGGCGCGCCTTTACCTTTACCCATTCGGGTTTCGGCCGGTTTCTTCGTAATCGGCTTGTCGGGGAACAGGCGGATCCACACCTTACCGCCGCGCTTGATGAAACGCGTCATTGCAATACGCGCCGCTTCAATCTGCCGCGCCGTGATCCAGCCGCATTCCATCGCCTTCAGCCCGTATTCGCCGAATGAGATCGACGAACCGCGCCAGGCCTTCCCGCACATCCGTCCGCGCTGCTGCTTGCGGAATTTGACCTTCTTGGGCATCAACATAGTTCAGATCTCCCCAACTATTCTTTTTCGCCAGTCGGCGCCGCGGGCGCTCCCGTGGCCTCAACAGCGGATTCTTCATGAGCCGATGGCTCTTTCCACGCCGGCTGCGTGGGCGCCATCAGGGGCGGCATAATCGGGCCACCCGCACGGGCCGCACGCTGATCCGGAGCCGCCTGCACTGCCGGAGCGTCGCCTGCGGGACGTTCGGTGCGCGGTGCACCGCCTTCCGGACGCGGTCCGCGGCGGTCACGATCCCGATCCCGATCCCGATCCCGCATCGGAGGACGTTCGTTGCGGCGCGGTTCGTTCTCCTGCGCGAGCGAACGCTTGCCGCCCGGCAGAATCTCACCCTTGTACAACCAGGTCTTCACGCCGATCACGCCATAGGTAGTGCGCGCTTCGGTGAAACCGTAATCGATATCGGCACGCAGCGTGTGCAGCGGAAGCTGCCCCTGCAGATACCATTCGCTGCGGGCGATTTCCGCGCCATTCAGGCGCCCCGACACACGAACCTTAATACCCTTGCAACCGAAACGCAGCGCCGAATCCACGGCCTTACGCATCGCGCGCCGGAATGCCACGCGCTTTTCCAGCTGCAGGGCAATCGATTCCGACACCAGCTGAGCGTCCAGCTCCGGCTTGTGCACTTCCTGAATGTCGATGAAAATCTCGCGCTGCGTCTTCTTCGCAAGCGCCGTCTTGAGCTTTTCGATTTCCGCGCCCTTGCGTCCGATGATGATACCGGGACGCGAAGTGCGTATGGTCACGCGCAGCTTATTACCAGGCCGATCCACTTCAATCGAACTGATGCCGGCGGACTTCAGCTGCTCGCGCAGACCGTCCTTCAGCTCCTGATCTTCCTGCAGCAGCGTGGCGTAGTTCTGCTTGGAGAACCAGCGCGACCGCCAGGGCTTGTTAAAACCCAGCCGGAAGCCGTAAGGATGAACTTTCTGACCCATTCGTTATGCCCTCTCCGCACTGACAGCAGCTGTTTTTTCCGCCACCTTCACAACGATGTGCGCCGTGCGCCGCTGATACCGGTACGCGCGGCCCATCGGAGCCGGACGTACGCGCCGCTGGCGCGGGCCTTCGTTCACGTAGGCTTCGGAAACGATCAATTCGTCCACATCCACGTCTTCGTTCTGGTTCTGCGCGTTGGCGATCGCCGAGTGCAGCACTTTTTCGACAGCCGGCGCAATGCGCTTGTTGACCGAACGCAGCGTGATGATGGCGTCGTTGGCCTTCCGCCCGCGGATCAGGTTCACCACGAGGCGAGCCTTTTGGGGCGAGATGCGCATGTACCGGGCTTCTGCTTTAACTTCCATAAGATCTCCTGCTTTCCCTCGAGTGCGTCCCGCTTCTCGCTACGACTTGGCCGATTTCTCGGTGGCCGCTTTCGCCTGATGGCCCTTGAACGTGCGCGTCGGCGAAAACTCGCCCAGCTTATGTCCAACCATGTTTTCGGTCACATAGACCGGAATAAATTTCTTGCCGTTGTGCACCGCCACGGTGTGGCCCACAAACTCAGGCAGAATGGTCGAGCGCCGAGACCACGTACGAATAACTTTCTTTTCGTTCGCGGCGTTCAGCGCGTCGATCTTCACCTCGAGGTGCTTATCGACGAAAGGTCCTTTTTTTACGGAGCGTCCCATTACTTCTTGCCCCTCCGGTTCACGATAAATTTGTCAGTACGCTTGTTGTTGCGCGTCTTGTAGCCACGCGTCGGCTGGCCCCACGGCGTCACCGGGTGGCGTCCACCCGAGGTCTTGCCTTCGCCACCGCCATGCGGATGGTCGACCGGATTCATCGACACGCCGCGATTGTGCGGGCTCTTACCCAGCCAGCGCTTGCGTCCGGCTTTACCTAACGATACGTTTTCGTGATCGCTGTTGCCCACAACTCCGACCGTCGCCATGCATTCGGTCGAAACCCGGCGAACTTCGCCGGAAGGCAGCTTCAGCAGCGCCACCGCGCCTTCGCGCGAAACCAGCTGCGCCTGCGTGCCGGCCGAACGCGCCATCTGCGCGCCCTTGCCCGGCCGCAGTTCGATGTTATGGACCACCGTACCCGCGGGAATATTCTTCAGCGGCAAAGCGTTGCCCGCCAGAATATCGGCTTCCGGACCCGACGAGATCGTTGTACCGACCTTCAGACCTTCCGGAGCGATAATGTAGCGCTTCTCGCCATCCGCGTAGTTCAGCAGCGCAATGCGCGCCGAACGGTTCGGATCGTATTCGATCGAGGCTACCTTGGCCGGAATGCCAAACTTGTCGCGCTTGAAATCGATTACGCGATAGCTTTGCTTGTGGCCGCCCGCGATGAAGCGCGAAGTGACGCGCCCCGTATTATTACGTCCGCCGCTCTTGACTCGCGGCTCCACCAGAGACTTTTCCGGCTTATCTTTGGTGATGTCCTCGCGGGACACCACGGTCATGTAGCGCCGGCTCGGAGTTGTTGGGCTGAATTTTTTAATTGCCATGGGTTTGCCTGATTTGCCTCCGTCCGCCTACATCTCTGTGAACTCGGGCACTTTCTGTCCCGGTTCCAGCTTTACGTAAGCCTTCTTCCAATCCGACCGGTAGCCCGCGAAACGGCCGCGTCTGCGCAGTTTGCCGTCGAACGTCGCCGTGCGAACCGCCGCCACCTTCACGTTGAATAACTTTTCGACAGCCTGCCGGACCTGAATCTTGTTGGCATCGAGAGCGACTTCGAAGCAAAGCGTCGCTTCGGAATCCTTCTTCGTAATACCCTTTTCAGTGACCAGCGGACGCTTGAGAACGTCGTGCATGCTCATGATTAGTTGGCCTCCTGTCTGGCTTTCGGGGCCGACTTAGCAAGCGATTCGCTCAGCTTCGACGCCGCCGCCTGCGTCAGCAGAATGCGGTTCGCGCCCAGCAGATGATAAGGATGCACTTCGTTGCTGCGCACCACTTCCACGCCTTCAAGATTGCGCGCGCTGAGTTCCAGATTGCGATTCTCCGCCGTATCAACCAGCAGAACCTTCTTGGCTCTTTTTGATGCAGAGCCATCGAACTTCTTCAGCGTCGCGACCATATCTTTGGTCTTGGCGCTGGTCAGCTGAAACGCCGAAACAATCTTCAGATCGCCATCGGCCAGCTTCGCCGAAAGCGCCGAGCGCAACGCGCCCAGCTGCATCTTGCGAGGCAGTTTGTAACTGTAATCGCGCGTCACCGGTCCGTGGACCGTGCCACCGTGGCGCCAAAGCGGACTCCTCACCGAACCCGTGCGGGCTCGGCCAGTTCCCTTCTGCTTCCACAATTTCTTGCCCGAACCGGCCACTTCGTGCCGGGTCTTGGTCTTGGCGTTGCCGCCACGCTTGCCGGCCAGATAATGCCGGACCGCTTCATAAAGCAGCGCTTCATTGACTTCCGCGCCAAATACGGCATCGGCAAGTTCCAGTTCGCCGACCTTCGTATTGTTGAGATCGAGTACGTCTACGGTGGGCATAATTACCTCTTCGCCCTCTGCACGACGACATAACCGCCGTTGGGCCCCGGAACCGCGCCCTTCACTACCAGCACATTGTCCTCGGTATCCACATCGATCACTTCCAGATTGCGCACCGTCACCCGTTCGTCGCCCATATGGCCGCCCATGCGCATGCCGGGCACAACGCGAGAGGGGAAGCTCGATGCGCCGATCGAACCAGGCGCGCGATGGAACATGGAACCGTGCGAACCTTCGCCGCCGCGGAAGTGGTGACGTTTCACAACGCCGGCAAACCCGCGGCCTTTGGAAACACCAATCACGTCCACCATGTCGGAGGGCTTGAAGTCGCTCACCAGCACCTGATCGCCGGCCTTGTAGTCGTTCGACCCCGCGCTGAGCTTAAACTCGCGCAGCAGCTTCGCGCCTTCCGCGCCCGCTTTCTTCAGGTGGCCCGTCTGCGGCTTGTTGATCCGCTTCGGCTTGATGAACTCAAGCAAGCCAAGCTGAACCGCATCGTAGCCATCGGTGGCGGGCGTCTTCCGCTGCACGACGGTACAGGGACCCGCTTTGAGCAGAGTGACCGGAACCACCTGCCCGTCCGGCCGGAACACCTGCGTCATGCCAATTTTTCTTCCCAGAATTCCTGGAGTCATCTTTTCATTCCTCGGGACAGGTTTTTACTCACCGGAGTCCCGCTCAGACCAATTAACCCTTACCAAAAGCCTTGATTTCCACGTCCACACCAGCCGGCAGATCCAGCTTCATCAGCGCATCCACCGTCTGCTGCGTCGGCTCCAGAATATCGAGCAAACGCTTGTGCGTGCGGATTTCAAACTGCTCCCGCGATTTCTTATCCACGTGCGGCGAACGCAGCACCGTGGTTCTCGATATCGATGTCGGCAGCGGAATGGGGCCGGCTACCGTGGCCCCCGTCCGCTTGGCCGTATCTACGATTTCGGTCGTCGACTGATCGAGTACACGATGGTCGTACGCTTTGAGACGGATACGAATGCGATCTTTAAGTGCCATATTTTTTAAGAGCGCCTAACTCAGAATCTCCGCCACAGTACCGGCGCCCACAGTGCGGCCGCCTTCGCGAATAGCGAAGCGCAACCCTTTATCCATAGCGACCGGCGTAATCAGC